>ERZ860009.834-NODE-834-length-11686-cov-1.243315_pt1 | contig 11686 bp, 16 predicted proteins | sample MGYA00510114_ERZ860009 | MGnify/ENA primary metagenome ERZ860009 (study PRJEB30046, sample SAMN00715177) | human gut metagenome | study: EMG produced TPA metagenomics assembly of the A metagenome-wide association study of gut microbiota in type 2... | reverse complement strand
GTTGAAAAAATCATAAAAGAATATCCTCAAATGGTGAGAGAAGTGGAGCGTCTCGATAAGCAAATCAAAAGCTGTGAATTTATTTCAGCAGATGAGCTCATCACAACGATGGCCTTCTCTCATCCAGATGGGGAACGAGTACAAAGTAGTGATTTATCGGATAAGACAGCAAAGATTGCGATATCTTATCAGCGTAAGCTGGATCGCATTAACGAGGAACTGGTAATGCCAATGATAAAACGAAAAGAAGCCCTGGAAGAAGAAATCTCGTTTTTCGAAGATAGTGTAAATCATTTACCGGAGGATATACTCGAAATGAGTCAGGCGATCTTTCTTGATGGCATGACATGGGAAGAAGCAGAGAGCTGCTTTTATACAAATAGCTGGGGAATCAGAAATTGTCGTAAGAGAGCGATTGATTGCCTGGTTCGTAGCTACCAGATCAGAGCATCGCAGACAGAAGCATTTTTACTTAGTTGAAAGTGCCAGTTTTATATTTTTCAGGATGGAGGACATAATCGTCATGGTCCTTAATCATTTTTATAGCGCATTCTACATTTCGTGCTTTGGCATGGTCGTGGAAATGCGCTGTTTTTATTGTATGCTTATGACCAATCTTAATTCTGGCCCAGCCTATCACTTCTGCAGGCATTTTTTGAAGTAACCAGCAGTGGCCTGTGTTCTTTGATCGCACAATGATGCAATTATTAATTTCTCGGAGGATAGTGAAATAACCGTCCGATAGTAAATTTCGTTCTTTTGTATAAAACATGTAAAATTTCCTTTCAAAAAAATTGTAGCAAAAAGTAGCTAGTAAAATTCCTTTTTATTTCGTTATGTAAAAATAGTGAGTAATTAGCCGGATATTTGGCTAGGTGATGGATCAATTATTTCTGGTTTGATAATGATCCGGTTTTCAGAAAAAGATACTTTGACATGGTCACCGATTTTGTAACCAAGAGCAGATAACCAGTCATCCTGGAGATTGATGCGTGGAACATTACGCTTATTCCGGATGCCTCGTACACCTTAAGATGTCTTTCATTCATTGGCGCCTCCCTTCTGGCTACCAATGCTACTAAGCCGAGTATAACATGAGAAAAATATTTTTACAAACATTTTAATCTACCAGTTGACTTTCAGAAGTCTACCTGATATTATAATGCAAGAAGTTTACCGGAGGACTTCCGGAGAAAGAAGGTAAATATTATGAACGAATACACAATTAGCGCGCAGTTTGTTAGTACAACAGCGAAATTTGATGCAGATGCAAAAGATGCGATAGAAAAAGGGGTAGAAAATTATAATTCACGTTCTTTAATTGCCAAGAATCCTAAAAAGATCTCTAAGCATTCATTTTCAGAGGACGAGTCAACTTTGAATTAACACTGGAGAGTGAAGCAGAGTTACCAATGCCAACTCGTGCATTGAAATTATTGAGCTCATATCTTGTGGAGGAAACTTGCCTGGGAGAGCGCTTGGCGGGAAAACAATTATTCAAAATGACAGCGGAATCAGTCCAGGAACCATCAGTTGAAAATGAAGAAGATGCTAACGAGGAAATTCCCACACAGGTCATTGTTAATTTGATTGAAGGGCTTCAAAAACTATCGTGGTCATCTGAGGATATCACTGATTTTATGTTATATGTTTGTTCTGGCGAAGAACAGCATATCGAAAAAATAACAAGTAGACGTAAGAAGGAGGATTAAAATGACAGTCGAAACATTATATAAATTCTTAGAGTTAGGTTATGCGAAGCGTGGTATGTGGATATCAGAAGTGGCGGATGCGTTGAACATTAGCTATAAAAATGCCAATAGACTCACACTTGCATTTGGTGCACATAGGACTAGAATTCAGGATATTACGCCATACGATGAATTTAAAAATAATATTACAGTCCAGAAAATATGCGCGTTAATAAAATAAATTTTGCTATTGCCGTATTGCTATTGCCTAAGCAAAACTCGAAATTACACTTGTTCAGAAATCCTCAGTGACAAGGGCAAAGCGGGTATGATATTATTATACTGCAAAGAATTGTAGATAGGTCTTGTGGTTATCCCACAGGGCCTTTTTCTTTGCCATTCTTTTGGTGCGGGTGCGGAGTTTAATCCTTTCGCCGCACCCTTACATGGGAGGTGTGAACATGCCATACAGACCAAGCTCCCATGCAAACACCCAGGATGCCCTAAGCTGGTGCTTATGGTACCGGTCCTTATTGCAGCGTGCACGAGCCCCTGCACCGTAGGGATAGGGAAAGCGCCAGCAAGCGTGGGTACAGTAGCCGATGGCAGAAGGCTCGTAAGAAGTTCCTTCGTAGCCATCCACTGTGTGTGGAGTGTCAGAGACAAGGGAAGCTCACCGAAGCTACGGTGGTGGATCACATCACTCCCCACAGAGGAGACCAGAAGTTGTTCTGGGACGAGAGTAACTGGCAGCCTCTTTGCAAGCCTTGTCATGATAAAAAGACATGGACTGAGGATAACAATCCAACCTACCGATTTTAGTCGAAGGGTGTTAATTATTTTTAGTTCGGCCAGAGAGATATTATGACAGGGGAGGGGCGGTCTTAATCTTTACATGACAAAAGCCTGAAGACCGATGCCCCCTCAAACGCGCATTTTCGCGAAATTGTAAAGGGGTAAGTGGAGCTGTACGCGGGAAATATACTGTAAAGGTTTAGGGTTTGCGGGGAAAGGCGCTTATTTCTGGGGTAAACTGTGCGTCGGTATTTTATAAAATGGCCATGGCCGGAAAGGAGAAACCTATGACAGCAGATGAAAAAGAGAAAGTTGTGGAACTGAGACTGAAGGGCCTTGGTTACCAGTCAATCGCAAATGAAATCGGAACTGTAACAAAAGAGAATGTCAGATACTACTGCAAGACACATGGCCTTGCTGGAAGCGCTGCTTTAGTTACGATGAATTATGATTTGCATCGTGAAATGCCAAACCACTGTAAGAACTGTGGAGCGACGCTGATCCGTAATGCTCATTCGGGAGTGAAGCTCTTTTGTAGCGAAAAATGCAGAAGGGCCTGGTGGAAAGTAAATCCGGATAAGGATGCACAATCCAAGAAGCAGCGTTACGAGTGCAGATGCGCATACTGCCATAGGACTTTTATCTCCTTCGGTATCCCAATAGGAAATATTGTGGCAGGGATTGCTATGTGAAGGACCGTTTTTGGACAGATCGGATGAGAAGCCAAGCGCTGCTGAGATTAAACGCAGACAGCAGGAGGCAGAAAAAGCAGAAGGTGAAGTAAAGCTGGTACTTAGACGAATATCCAAGGAGGCAGTATGAAGATAGCAATTATCGATGCAGACCTGATTGGAAGGAAACGACACAGGTTCCCTAACCTGTGTGCATGAAATTGTCAGGATATTACAAAGAGCAGGGATGTGAAGTGGAATTGAAACTGGACTTTACAGACCTGACAAAATTTGACAAAGTTTTTATATCAAAGGTGTTTACTGATACGCCGGTTGCGGATGAGGTGCTCGAACTACCAAATGTAAATTATGGTGGTACGGGCTTTTTTATGATAAAGCCCCAGAGCTTCCAGAAGAAGTGGAACACCACATGCCAGATTATCGTTTGTATGAGGAATGGGTAATGGCTCAGATAGCTGCTGGTGGAAAGAGAAATGAATACACATATTACCTAGGTTATTCTATTGGATTTTTGACAAGAGGCTGCTTTCGTAAGTGTTCCTTTTGTGTGAACCAGAATTATGATCGGGTGTACGTACATTCTGCCTTGTCAGAATTTGTCGATGACAGTCAGAAAAAGATATGCCTACTCGATGATAATTTCCTAGGGTGTCCTTCCTGGAGAGATATGCTTTTGGAATTAAGTAACACTGGGAAGCCATTTCAGTTTAAGCAGGGACTTGATGAGAGGCTTCTTACACCAGAGAAATGTGAATTGCTTTTTGGCAGCAAGTACGATGGAGATTACATTTTTGCTTTTGATAATGTAGCTGATGCAGAGCTTATCGAAAGTAAGATGGCCCTGGCCAGGAAATATACAGATCGGGTTTTGAAGTTTTACTGCTTTACCGGATTTGATAGGAACGATAAATGGGACAGAGCATTTTGGCGACAGGATATATTTGATTTGTTTACACGAATTGAACTTCTGATGCGGCATAGATGTTTGCCTTATGTGATGAGATTTAATCGATATGAGGAAAGTCCCTATCGTGGTGTATATATTAGCATTGCGAGATGGTGTAATCAGCCATCCTTTTTTAAGAAAAAAAGTCTGCGTGAATTTGCAGAACTGAATGGCAGGTCCAGTGCCTGTTATAGATATTTGAGCGATTTCGAGGAGCGTTTTCCAGAAGTCGGTTATTTTTATGATTTGAAATTTGAAAGGAGCAACAACAATGGAGTTTAAGAAACTAAAGATTGCTGACCTGGTGCCAGCTTCCTACAATCCCAGAAAGGCACTAAAGCCTGGGGATGCGGAATACGAGAAAATCAAAAATAGTATTACCGAATTTGGATATGTGGAACCGGTCATTGTAAATAGTGATATGACCATCATCGGTGGACACCAGAGAGTGACGGTTCTTTCAGACCTTGGGTATAAGGACATTGATTGTATTGTCATCGATATTGATAAGACCAAGGAAAAAGCACTGAACATTGCACTTAACAAAATCACAGGTGAATGGAACAAGGAATTGTTAGCAGACCTGATTAAGGATTTGCAGTCAAGCGACTTTGATGTTGCATTTACAGGTTTTGATCCTCCGGAAATCGAGCAGCTTTTTAACAGCGTGCATGATAAGAACATCACAGAGGATGATTTCGATGTGGAGGAGGAGCTTTCCAAACCCGCGATTGCAAAACCTGGTGATGTGTGGCTTCTTGGCAGACACAGAGTTTGTTGCGGAGATAGCACACTGCCTGAGATTTATGATGTTTTGATGAATGGCCAGAAAGCAAATATGGTTCTGACGGATCCTCCATACAATGTCAATGTTGAGGAGACCGCCGGAAAAATCAAAAATGACAATATGGCTGATGAGGATTTTTATAATTTCCTCTTTGCAGCGTTTGTAAATATGGAACAGTCGATGGAACAGGATGCTTCCATTTATGTTTTCCATGCTGATACTGAAGGACTGAACTTCCGTAAGGCATTTGCGGCAGCAGGCTTTTATTTGTCTGGTTGCTGTATATGGAAGAAGAATGCACTGGTTCTTGGACGCAGCCCATACCAGTGGCAGCATGAGCCTTGCCTCTATGGTTGGAAGAAGGGTGGCAAGCATAACTGGTATTCAGACAGGAAGCAGACAACCATCTGGGAATACGATAGACCAAAGGCAAGTAAGGATCATCCAACGATGAAGCCGGTAGCGCTTATGGCATATCCAATCCAGAATTCCAGCATGAGCAACTGCATTGTGCTTGATCCGTTCTTAGGTTCAGGCTCCACACTGATTGCTTCCGAGCAGACCAATCGTATCTGCTATGGCATTGAGCTGGATGAGAAATTTGTGGATGTGATTGTTCGCAGATATATCGAGCAGACCGGTTCCGAGGATGGTGTTTTCGTGGTCCGAGATGGAGTGAAAATTCCATATTCCGAAGTGCCTGGAAAGCCTGAAAAAACCTCAGAAAATACACAGAATTAACTTGCTATTTCTCGCCGGTAGAGTGATATATGTACTACCAAAAGAAAAGGAGGAACACAGCATGGAAATTATGTGTTTAGTAGCAGACAGAAAAGAGCTGATTGCAGCAATTGAAGAAGCAACCGGAGAAAAGATGAAGTACCAGGGACCACCAACCTTCGCATATAAGAATAAGGATTTGACAGTTCTTCGAGACGGAACCCTGGTGGTGGAGAACATTGAAACAAGAATGGAGCTTCTTCTTACACTCACATCAAAGCGCCTGATCGACGGAGCTTGGGATGAGGACAGGGAGGTGCTTGAGATTTCCCTTCCGATGGAGGGGCACACAGGGCTTAGCCTGATTAACCTGGTTTCCATTTTTTACACGAAGGGCGAGTTAATCAACAAGGCCATCAACGTACCAAGAGCCTTTGAAATAAACGAGCGCTTCATGGAAGCAATCAGGAGGAACCGCCACAGACAGCCGAGGAATTTATAAGACTTTGGGAAGAATGTGGAAGCAACAACATGACAAAGGGAATCAAGTTTGAAGCAGACAAGATTACCTTCACCGGATTTCCATTAACCGACGACAGCGACCTGGTTACTGCTTTTACCACCTTGGCAGGAAAAATCAACACACTTGCCTTGGAAAGTAAATACATCCGCGTGAAGAAAACACCGGTTGAGAACGAAAAGTACACTTTCCGCATTTGGCTGGTACGACTGGGCCTGGACGGTACAGAGTATAAGACAACCAGAAAGCTCCTTCTTTCCACCTAAGCGGCCACAGCGCCTTTAGAACGGAAGAACAAAAGGTTGCCCACAAGCAGAAGTACCTGACCAAGAAAGCAAACGCCGATGAAGAGGCTTAAGTTTGGAATAGAAATTGAGTTCACTGGTATTACCAGAGAAGCGGCTGCAACCATAGTGGCCGACTTCTTTGGAACCGGATTTTTCTATGAAGGCGGTGAGCTTAAGGAAAGAGATATTGCAGATGAGAAACATCGGATATGGCGGGTGGTCAGGGACGCCAGTATTGATGCCTATGCTGAGGAAGAACAATGTGAGCTGGTAACACCGATTTTGCAGTATGAGGATTTGGAGTGCTTGCGGAAGTTGTTGCAAAAAATGCAACAACTCGGAGCCAGGGTAAATCGAAGCTGCGGACTTCACATTCATGTGGATGGGAAGAACTTTACTCCCCAGGCGATTGTGAACCTGGTGACCTTGATTGGCAGCAGAGAGCAGCTTTTGTATAAGGCTCTTGGTATACCGAAGGACCGAATGAAATACTGCAAGCGCATCAATGATGACCTGGTGGATTTGATTTTGCAAAAGAAGCCGGAGAGCCTTTCGGAGCTTCGAAAGGATTGGTATTGGAATCCCCATATGAAATCGCAGAAGGGAAATACCATAGCACCAGATATCATGGACTTAATTTACACGCGCTGTTTTCAAAGGGAACGGTGGAGTTTCGATTATTCAATTCCACCCTGGAACCAGATCAGGTGCAAGCGTATCTGCAATTTACACTGGCCCTTTGCAAGCAGGCAATGATACATAAAAAAGCGGTCATGAAAAAGACCAGAATAGAGAATGAAAAGTACGCATTCCGGTGTTTTCTCATAAGGCTTGGCCTGAATGGGGATGAGTTCAAAACCTGCAGACATGTGATGCTTGAAAATTTGACCGGGGATAGCGCATGGAAAGGATGATTCGTATGTTTGGAATACCAGAACACGTTGTAGAAAGATTGAAGAAGGAATATCCGAAGGGAACCAGGGTGGAGCTTATTGAGATGAATGATCCGTTCCGCCACATTCCAGCAGGAAGTAAAGGAACCGTTACTGGAGTGGACGACATTGGCACCATTCATGTTTCCTGGGACTGCGGCAGCAGCTTGGGAGTGGCTTATGGCGAGGATTCTTGCAGAAAAATCATAGAATAATATGCACAATGTGCCGCCGGTATCTTTGGTACATTTATGGTAAGAATTAACTGGATAAATGTAATGATAAGAGCGAATATGTACCTACAAAAAGAAAAGGAGACCACAAGCCATGAGAAGAATTGAAGTTTTAGACAAAGCAGCAGAAGCAGGAATTAAGTACAGAGACATTAATGTGAACGCAACTTTTGGAGCCGCATACTTTACAAGCGTTGACGCGGAAAACGACCTGCCAGATTTCAGCGAGGTCATTTGGGATCATGACATTGATGAGATTTTGGAGAACATGAGAAGATTTGAAATTTTCGAATTCACTATCAGCTCTACATTTTCAAGCCTGATCGAAACAATCGCAGAACTTGAAAAAAGAGGATGCCACCTTGAAGGCCTGGTTGAAATCAACAGCCGCTACGATGATTGGCAGACTGGAGAAAAGAAGAAAATTCCAGCATTTAAGATGACAATAAACTAAGAAAGACAATTCCGGGAGGCGGCCGCAGGGCCTGCTTGCTCGTTGTAATATACACAATTTATCACTGTATTTCTTGCACATCTTTGGTAGGTTTATGATGCAGAATTGACTGGATATATCCTTGGTTTAGAGCGAATATGTACCTACCAAAAGAAAAGGAGGATACAACAATGGCAAACGGATGGCACGAGGGAACAATTGGAATTCCGGTAAAGGACGGAGGAATGAAGGTGGCCCACTACTGGGTGAAAGCCTTCGAGGAACCAAGCGAGGATTACGGAATCAACGGAGGCAAGATTAGCAAACTTTCCATCAAGATCGACGGAGAGTGGAAAGCCAACTACGATAGGGGCTGGGACATTGAGCCTGCGGATGAGGAAACAAACATTGCTTATAGCATTTTGTTAAACGAATACAACTAAAAACAACCACGAATTTACATAGGGCTCCTTAACCGGGGCCCTTTTACTTTGCACTGAAAGGAGAGATTTGAAATGGCAACGAGAGGTAGAAAACCAAAGCCTACTGCGGTGAAGGTCCTGGAGGGAAATCCAGGAAAGAGACCGCTTAATATGTATGAGCCAGTTCCGGAAAAGAAAGCACCGGAGTGTCCTTCCTGGCTTAATGATGAAGCTAAGGCAGAATGGGACAGACTTGCAGATAAGATGGTGAACCTGGGTACCCTTACAGAAATGGATATGGCAGCCTTTGCAGGTTATTGTCAGTCCTATGCAAGATGGAAGGAAGCCGAGGAATTCATAGAGAAACATGGAACAATTGTAAAGACTCCAAGTGGTTACTGGCAGCAGGTGCCCCAGGTATCGATTGCGCAGACAAACTTAAAGGTAATGCTTAAGTTCTGTAGTGAGTTTGGACTGACGCCTTCTTCCAGAAGCAGAATGATAGCAGGAGAGGTCCAGGAAGGCAGCGTGGACGAGATGGAGTTTTTATTGCTAGAGGGTAATGGCTGATGGCTGAAACTAGGCCAAAGGATTATCCGAGGCTTATGGACTATCAGCCCACAAAGTTTATGCTGCCGACTTCTCATTACGATGAGGGCAAGGCTGATAGAGCTGTGAAGTTCATTGAAAACCTGCGTCATACAAAGGGTAAGTGGGCCGGAAAAAGGTTCTGGCGCTTCCCTGGCAGGAGCAGATCATTCGCGATATTTTCGGTATCGTGGGTGAGGATAATTGTAGGCAGTTTCGTACCGCTTTCATAGAGATTGGAAAGAAGAATGGAAAGAGTGAACTTGCTGCGGCAGGCGCTCTTTATTTGCTTTATGCAGACAATGAGCCAAGCGCCGAGGTATATGGTGCAGCCGCAGATCGTGGCCAGGCTTCCATTGTATTCGATGTAGCCAATCAGATGGTGAAGATGCACCGGCACTTATGAAACGAAGCAAAATCATGAGTGCTGGTAAGCGTATCGTGAATTATTCCAACCAGGGATTTTACCAGGTACTATCTGCAGAAGTTGGTACCAAGCATGGTCTTAATGTTTCCGGCCTGGTGCTGGATGAGGTGCATGCGCAGAAAACCAGAACTTTGTACGATGTCCTTACTAAAGGTTCCGGCGATGCAAGAGAGCAGCCATTGTTTTTCTTGATTACAACAGCGGGTACAGAGAAGGAGAGTATTTGCTATGAACTGCATACCAAGGCTAAGGATATCCTGGATGGAAGGAAGATTGATCCAACCTTCTATCCGGTAGTTTTTGGCCTTACCGATGATGACGATTGGCATGATGAAGCAAACTGGTACAAAGCAAATCCCTCCCTGGGACAGACCATTCAGATTGACAGAGTGCGAGATGCCTATAAGGAGGCTCTGCAAAATCCAGCAGAGGAGAACGTGTTTAAGCAGCTTCGTCTTAACATGTGGGTATCCAGTCTTACCCGGTTTATTCCGGAGCAGATATACGATCAGGGAAATGAATCCATTGATATGGATAGCCTTCTTGGGAGAGAGTGCTACGGAGGATTGGACCTTTCGAGCACAGGAGATATTACTGCTTTGGTGCTTGTATTTCCCCCAAGGACAGAAGAAGAAAAATATATTCTTTTACCGTTCTTCTGGATCCCGGAAGATACGATTCCAATCAGGGTAAGGCGAGCATCGGTTCCATACGATGTATGGCGTGCTCAGGGATATCTGATGGCTACGGAAGGTAACGTGGTCAATTATGACTTTATTGAAAAATTCATTGAGGACCTGGGAACTAAGTATCACATTTTGGAGATTGCGGTGGATAGATGGAATGCCACCATGCTTACCCAGCACCTGATGGATGATGGATTTACAATGGTTCCGTTTGGCCAGGGTTACAAGGATATGAGCCCAGCCACTAAGGAGTTTTATAAATTACTCATGGAAGCTCGTATCGCGCATGGAGGAAATCCGGTGCTTCGTTGGATGAGTGGAAATGTAGTAGTAGAGCAGGACGCAGCAGAGAACATCAAGGTTACAAAGGCCAAATCGCCGGAGAAAATTGACGGTATCGTGGCTGCGATTATGGCGGTTGATAGAGCTGTGAGAAATCAGGGAAATTGTGAAAGTGTGTATGATAATAGGGGAATAATCATATTATAACAGGAGGAGGTGATAAGGTGCATTTTGTTGAAAATAGTCATGTTTTCTGCTATGATAATACTGACTTAGTTATAGGAGGTATTAGAGTGGACCAGATAACAAAAAAGTTTTTAGGTGAGTTTTGCAACTCATATGAAATAGATGGGAAAGAAGAAGATAAAGCATTTGAACACTTTTGCAATTTTTGTTGCGTAAATAGAGAAAATGGGATTGTTGATATAAAGTTAGAAGAATTTTCAACAGGAAAAAATGCGCAAGGAATCGATGGTATAGGGATTATTGTTAATCATAAACTGGTTACGTCGGTATCAGAGATTGAGTTTCAGATACAAAATTCTCGAATGTTGGATGTGAATTTTGTGTTTATTCAAGCAAAGACTTCTTCATCGTTTGATAATACTTTAATGTTGAATTTTTTTGAGTTCACAAAATCATTTTTCGGTGATGATGCTTCGGAATTTACAACGCAAGAGGTTAAAGATTTTTTTGAAATGAAGGAATACATTTATAATCATGCGGAGTATATGACAGAAGCTAATCCAAAGCTGTCCATGTATTATGTAACAACAGGAAAATGGACTGGCGACAAAACATTAACAAAGGTGAAAGATCGAAATGTGAAAGAATTAATGGATCTTAATATTTTTTCAGAAGTGAGATTTACTCCTTGTGGAGCAGCAGAAATACAGACAATGTATCGAAATACAAAGAATGTTATGTCTGCTAAATTCAAATTTGAAAAAAATATTGTTATGTTTAGTGATGAAGATAATAAAAGTATTGGATATAGTGGAGTTATCCCGTTCAGCGAATATCGAAAAATTATAATAGGCGAGGCCGATGCGCTTAAACCTGTTTTTGATGATAATATTCGTGACTTTTTAGGTGATACAAATCCGGTTAATAAAGCAATAATGGACACATTAAAGACAAAAGATGTTAATTCATTTTGTATGCTTAATAATGGAATAACTATCATTGCAGATAAGCTAACAATGACAGGACCACCACAGTTTTAACAGATTATCAAATTGTAAA
>ERZ860009.831-NODE-831-length-11757-cov-1.720646_pt1 | contig 11757 bp, 17 predicted proteins | sample MGYA00510114_ERZ860009 | MGnify/ENA primary metagenome ERZ860009 (study PRJEB30046, sample SAMN00715177) | human gut metagenome | study: EMG produced TPA metagenomics assembly of the A metagenome-wide association study of gut microbiota in type 2... | reverse complement strand
TCGATCATCCGTGAAGTGGCTGAAGAACTCAAAGCTCCGGCTCTCGAGGTTGTTTCCAAGGTTGTTGATACGGTTGAACATCTGAAACGCACTGAAAAAGACTTGATGCACTTAAGGTCAAGTTTGCTCAGGCCGGTGCTGCTCATGTGGCCTCCCAGGCTCAGGATGTCAACGGCGTCAAGGTTCTTGTGACCGAGATGAAAGGCATCGAAACCAAGGAACTTCGCAATTCCGTTGACGGTCTTAAAGACCAGCTCAAGAGCGGCGTGATCGTTCTGATCAAGTCTGAAGACGGTAAAGCCAGTGCTGCGGTCGGTGTGACGAAAGACCTCGTCGGCAAGATCAAAGCAGGCGATGTGATGAAGTTTATTGCCGAGCAGCTCGGCGGTAAAGGCGGCGGACGTCCTGACTTTGCACAGGGCGGCGGCGCAGCGCCTGCCGACATGAACGCTCTGCTCGGTAAGACCAGAACCTTCATCACAGAAAAGCTTGCCTAATCAGCTTTTCTGAACGGAACTAAACCGTTGTGAAACCTCCGGATGAAAATTCGGGGGGTTCTTTTTTGGCACAAAAAAGAAAAGGCTCGCGAATGCGAGCCTCTATCGAAGATGCCGTTAGATTAGTCCGGATAGCCTTCCGGATTCATTTGCTGCCAGCGCCACGTGTCTTCACACATTTTCTCGATGCCGCGCTTAGCCGTCCAGCCGAGAAGCTCCCTGGCAAGCTCAGGGTTGGTCCAGTAGGCGGCTTTATCGCCGGCACGACGTGGACAGATTTCATAAGGAATATGTTTTCCGCTGGCTTTCTCGAACGCTTTAACGAGCTCCAGTACAGTGGTGTTGCCGCCGGTGCCGAGGTTAACGGTGAGAAGCTGGGGCTTGCCGTCTAATACCCTCAATGCATCCAAATGACCTTCTACAAGGTCCTGAACATGAATATAGTCGCGGGCACCGGTGCCGTCTCTGGTTGGATAGTCGTTTCCGAATACTTTCAGAGAAGCGCGTCTGCCGACGGCAACCTGAGAAATGAAAGGCATCAGATTATTCGGGATACCGTTCGGATCCTCTCCGATTAAGCCGGATTCATGGGCTCCCACCGGGTTGAAATAACGCAGAATGGCAATCGACCAATCCGGTTCGGCTTTGAAGTCTTGCGCAGAACTTCCTCGATCATCCACTTGCTCAGACCGTAGTTGTTGATCGGAGCGAGTGGTGTGCTTTCGTCGAATTCATCGTAACCGGGGTCGCCGTAAACAGTTGCAGATGAAGAGAAGACAAATTCTTTGACGCCGAATTTCTTCATGACGCGAAGCAGAACAATGGTTCCTTCAACGTTATAGGAAAAATAGAGAAGAGGATCGGCTTCGGATTCTCCGACGGCTTTGCGGCCGGCAAAGTTAATGACGGCATCAATCGGATAATCCGTGAACAGCTTCTCTAAAGCCTTTTCATCTCGAATGTCACCGCGAACAAGTGTCGGACGCTTTCCGGTGATCATTTCAATGCGGTCTACGACGGCAGGTTTGGAGTTGCTGAAGTTATCAAAAATAATCGGCTCCATGCCGGCTTCGATCAAACGCACCACCATGTGGGAGCCTATGTAGCCGGTACCGCCGGTAACGAGAATATGTTTTTTCATAGTCCGCAAAATAAAAATTGGCAGTCCGCCCGAAGGCGGATGCCAAACAATCATCGAATAGAGCTAAAAATTATTTATCAAGTGCATCGAAAATGCGGCGGCTGACTTCCTTGACGTCGCCGACGCCGTCGATCTTGATATATCTTGTCTTGCTGTCGCCCTTAGCAGCCAGGTTCTGGTAGAAACCGACAAGAGCTTCGGTCTGAGCGTGATAAACCTCAAGACGTTTTTTAACGGTTTCTTCCTTGTCGTCCGGACGCTGAACCAGGGGTTCGCCGGTAACGTCATCAACGCCTTCAACCTTAGGAGGATTGAATTTAACGTGATAAGTACGGCCGGAAGCGACGTGCACTCTGCGGCCGCTCATACGTTCAAGAATGACTTCATCGGGAACGGCGATTTCGACGACGTCGTCGATAGGGATACCGGCCTTAACCAAAGCTTCGGCCTGAGGAATTGTGCGAGGGAAGCCGTCAAAGAGGAAACCGTTCTTGCAGTCCGGCTTTTCTAATCTTTCTTGACCAGGCCGATGATAATGTCATCGCTGACCAGTTCTCCTGCATCCATAATCTTCTTGGCAGCTAAACCGAGAGGAGTTCCGGCCTTCACTGCAGCTCTGAGCATGTCACCCGTAGAAATCTGAGGGATTCCGTAATGTTCACAAATACGGGCTGCTTGTGTACCTTTACCGGCACCGGGAGCTCCGAGAAGAATTAAGCGCATGAATGGCTCCTTAAATAATTGAGAATGTAAATTTAAATTTTGTGCCTTATTGCCTGTAATTTCAAGCTGTCCGAATGGATGAAAACTAAGCAACCGATTGATCTTCGACAATAAAACTAAGGTTATTTATTCTGTAAGTAAGCACGTACGGCTTCCAAATCTGCAAGCGTGTCAACGCCGGGAGGAATTTCTTCCTCGAAGGTGTCCACGGCGATCTTGTAGCCGTTGTAAAGTGCGCGCAGCTGTTCCAAGCTCTCCCAGCGCTCCAGATCCGACTTCGGAAGTTCGGGATAGGCTTTCAGGAAGGCGCAGCGGTAACTGTAAATACCGACATGACGCAGGCCGAGATGCTTCGGCAGCGCAGAGCGGTCTTTTGCAAAGCCGTCACGATCCCAGGGAATCGGCGCGCGACTGAAATAAAGAGCCGAGCCATTCTTGTCGGTAACGACTTTCACAACATTGGGATTAAAGAATTCTTCCGCCGAATGAATACGAATGGCAGCCGTTCCCATGCTGCAGTCCGAGCGGTTCATTAGAAGTTCCGCAACATTCTTGATGACTTTCGGGGGAATCAAGGGTTCGTCCCCTTGGACGTTCACGATGATTTCGTCATCGGAGATTTTGCAGAGTTCGGCTGCTTCGCAGAGGCGGTCGGTGCCGCAGGCATGATCTTTACGCGTTAAACAGGCTTCGATGCCGTTGGCTTCACAGGCTTTTAGAATCAGTTCATCGTCAACCGCGCAGATCACACGGGAGGCGCCGCTTTTTAAGGCCTGTTCGGCAACGCGCACGATCATCGGCTTTCCGCAGATGTCGGCAATGGGTTTATTGGGCAGGCGGGTGCTGGCTAAGCGAGCAGGGATAATGACGGTAAAGCTCATTTTTTATCCAGTTCCTCGATTTCTTCTTCCTTCATTTCTCGAGCTTCAGTCGGGACCATGCAGGGGATGCCGTCAATGACGGGGAAGGCCTTCATGTCGGAACGGCAGTAAAACTCTTTTTTCTTTTCGTTCCAAAGCAGCGGACCCTTACAGAGAGGGCAAACTAAAATTTCGGTAATTTTTGCATCCATAAGCATTCCGTTTAGAGTTGCTGAGCAGCTTCTTTGCTCTTCTTAGCTGCGGCAGTGATTTTCTTTTCGACAAAATCCACAAGAAATTTGTCGAGCTTGGTTTCCAGCGGGACCACGTAAATCCGCTCATCTTTTTTCAGATCGGCGTGCTTGCGGCATTTGACGGCGTCCTTTTCCGTAATGAAGATGAGATCTGCTTCGCAGTCTTTGAAAGGATTTTTGGAATAGTCGTAATGGTCCGGTAAGGCGATCGGGCGCACTTCCAATCCGTGGGCCTTCAGCATGGAGAAGAATCTTTCCGGGACGGCGATACCCGCCATGGCAACGGCCTTCAGTCCCTTTTTAAACTGCATTCTCGAAAGCGTATCCAAGGAGACGATCTCTCCGGTAGCGTAATTGATTGCATTGGTGAATCCGCTTGTCGCAACGTAGCGAGGTGTAGAAGATGTCACGACGTCTTCCGTAGCGTTCAACACAATCGCATCGACTTCATCAAGACGGGAGGGCGGTTCACGCAAAGGACCGGCAGGAAGAACCCAGCCGTTTCCTAAGCCGCGGGCACCGACGACGGCTAATTCCACGTCACGGTGAAGGGAGTAGTGCTGAAGGCCGTCGTCACTGATGATGACGTTGACGGTCGGGTAGGCTTTCAGCAAAGCTTCGGCGGCTGCGACACGTTTCGGGCAGACAAACGTGGGTGCATCGGTGGCTTTTTTTATCAGCAAGGGTTCATCGCCGACGATGTCGGGATTACTGTCGAGGCGAACTTCAACCGGAGATTCTGCTTTACCGCGGTAACCGCGGGAGATGATGCCGGGATTCCAGCCGCGTTCTTTCAGATCCTTGACTAAAGCGATGGTGACCGGGGTCTTCCCGGTTCCTCCGACATAAATATTGCCGACGACTACGACAGGCACTCCGACTTTAACGGGAATGGTTTTACGACGCCGTGAGGCTGCCATGGAGAGAAATACCGCAGAAGCGGGCAGGAGCAGCCAGGAAATCAGACCTTTGCGATCCCATTGTTTATGCAGAAACGTTTCTAGTTGTACTTGCATTGCCGTGAAGCAAAAAATAAAAGATTATTTTAACTTGATAGTGTGGAAAACTGCCGATAACTCATTATTTCAGCGAGCGCTTCCTAAATTTTCAAGTTTCATCTGAAAGTTACAAAACCTAGGTAAAACCTTTACTTCAAAAGTCAATAGTATTTTGAGCAAAACACAAAATAATTATTTGCCGAGTACTCAAGAAGTTATGAAATTTAGAGGTCGTTTCATTGTTAATAACTTTGTGAATAACTCGGTGAGAAGTGACTTGATTTCGCAGCGAAAAAGCAGAAAAGAATTGATAGGGAGGTAATTTTTGAAAATAAAATCTTTATAAATCAATGTATTAACAAATTCTCTCATTGAGTGGATAATTTTTTTATTCTTCGAATTCGGGCTGTTGAAAATGTGAATAAAATTGTGAGTAACTTGTGAAGCAAATGGAAATTTTGCAATCTCACTCGCTCCTTGTATTTAGCACATAAACAATAAAATGTCCGATAAAGCCTTCTCTGTCACGCAGTTTGTAGACATCGTTAATTTGTCATTTGAACAGTTCGAATCAGTGGCTGTTGAAGGGGAGATTTCATCTTCGACGAAAGCTTCAAGCGGACACTGGTATTTTTCAATTAAAGACGAAGAAGCGGTGCTTTCCTGCGCGATGTTTCGGGGGAAACTTTACTCCGTGCGCGGTGTCTTCAAGGTTGGCGACAAAGTTCGAGTCACAGGAAAACCGAATCTTTATCCCGGAAGCGGGAAATTAACATTTATTTGTTCGAAGATTGAAGCTGCCGGGGAGGGAAAACTTTATGAACTTTTCCTTCGTTTAAAAAACGAATTGGCAGCCTTAGGATGGTTTGATCAAAACCGAAAGAAGCCGATTCCGCGGGTGCCCCGCACGATCGGAATTATCACGAGCAGAACGGGAGCTGCGCTGCAGGATGTGATGAATCGCCTTCGGGAGCGTGCACCTTACGTTAGAGTCCTCCTTTATCACACGGCCGTCCAGGGAAAGGGTGCCGAGGCCGAGATCGCTCAGAGAATCAATAAAGCGAATTCGGACAACAAAGCGGATGTCCTGCTGCTGGTTCGCGGCGGCGGATCACTCGAAGACTTGTGGTGCTTTAATGAGAAAATTGTCGCCGAGGCGATCGTCAATAGCCATATTCCGATCATTTCGGGCATTGGCCATGAGACCGATACGACTATTGCAGATTTTGCAGCGGATTTTCGTGCACCCACACCGACCGGAGCGGTGAAGCGGCCGCGGAAAAGCAATCCGTCTTGTTCTATGAAATCGACTCGGCGTGGAACTTGCTTCACCGCTCCTTTGAGAATCAATTCAATCGAGCGCTTCAAGACGTGGAAAATGAATCGCGGCCGTTTGAAAATCCTCAGACCTTTTTGGAAACCTTCCGCCATCGCCTGTCCGCGGTTTCGTATCTTCAGCGCCCGGTGCTGGACTATTACCGCCAAAACCTGACGTTTTTGAGAACCAGACTTCAGCTCGATATGCGGAAATCTCTCTCTTCTTCGCTTGAAAGAGAAAAATTTGCCGCTCGCTACTTTATCTCTCCGAGCCGTTTCATTGAACCGTATGAAAAAAGGCTTCAGGCGGCTTCTCCGGTTTTCCGATTGGATACGACCTCTCTTCAGAACCGAGTTGATTTGATTTTTGTAGCCATTAGCAATTCCCAAGATTCACGCTTAAGACTGAGCCGCGGAGAGGTAGGCGTCTTCTCTGACAACTTTAGGACGGCAATGAACGGAATTCTTCGTTCAGCAGGAGACTCTCTCCGCTTGGTCTCTCCGCAAATGACGTATGCCTTCGGAGCGCAGGAATCAAGATGCAATGAAATTTTTTCTTTGATTTCAGGTGTTGTACAGTCGACAATCGCTGCAAATCGAAAGGAACTTCTAAAAGAATCTTCCTGGTTAAGAAGATCTCGCCCTAAGTTGGATCGAGCACCTTTAAATGCAGCTTGTACTTCAGTGCGCAACAGCCTGATTCAAAAGTTTGAAAAGGACACCATCCGTCTGCGCAGTTTGGAACAAGTCTGGGAGTTGTTAGATCCAGCCAAGCAAATCCGCGGCAACAGCGCTTTTATCTATCGCGGCGGCAAGCCTGTGATGTCGGTCAGTGAGCTGAAAGAGGGCTCGGATATTGAGGTCATGATGAAGGACGGAGCTTTTGTTGCTCGAGTTGGGGAGATAAAGAAGGACTAAGGGTGTCTGCATATCATAATGTTCTGCACAAGAATTAAGGAGATTAAAGTTATGGCATTTACAGTACCCCCGCTTCCCTTTGCAATGGACGCTCTTGAACCGTACATGAGTTCTAAGACGCTTTCCTATCACTACGGTAAGCACAACAAAGCCTACAACGACACCCTGAATAACCTCATCAAAGGCACGGACTATGAAACGATGCCTTTGGAAGAAATTATTCGCACAACGCAGAGCGGTCCGATTTTTAACAACGCCGCTCAGGCTTTAACCACACTTTCTTTTGGAACAGCTTGAAACCGAACGGCGGCGGCCAGCCTACCGATGTGATTGCTGCTCAGATCAATGCTAAATGGGGCAGCTACGACGCATTCGCAGACGCCTTTACAAAGAGCGCTGTCGGCAACTTCGGTTCCGGCTGGACTTGGCTGGTTGAAAAAGAAGACGGCACGCTTGATATCGTCAATACAAGCAATGCCGGCACACCGATCACCGGAACGGATGTTCCGCTGATCACCTGCGACGTTTGGGAACATGCATATTATTTGGATTACTACAATATGCGCGTCACCTTTGTTCAGACGTTCCTGCAGCACCTTGTGAACTGGGATTTCGCTGCAAAGAACTATAAATAATCCTTTGATGATTTCATTCCGAAAATCACTCGGAATGAAGACAAAAAAAGAAAGCGGGGCCGGACTAAATGTCCGGCCTTCGCTTCTAAAAACCAAGGAGAAATCAAAAAGGTTCCGTTAATTAGGATTGAACTTGAACTGCGGATGGCATTCGGCACAGTAGTTCACGGGTGCTTCATGCTGCAGATGACATAAGGTGCATTCGCCGTTGTGAGGCGCTTTGTGCGGGTTAACCGGCCCGATGGCTTTTGTCTTTTCAACTAAAGCGTCTTTCTGATGGCACTTCAGACAAGTTTCCTGATCAGGATATTCAGGGCTCTTTCCGTCAGGACCGTGACAGGAGGCGCAAGCCATACCGCGGGCAACGTGGCGATCGGCGCCGAACTTCGGAGTCTCGGCGGAAAAGGCCGAAGACATCGTGAAGAAGGCAGCAAGAACAACCAGTAAAGATGCTGTTTTTTTCATAATCTTCTCCGAGAGGAATTTTTAAATTTCCGATTTTTTTGCGATTTCGTTTTTTCTATTATTGAAGTCCGCAGACCGCTTTTCAATCTGTACCAAGGTACATGTACCAAAGTACATATTCGACTTTTTTGAACTTTCCTAGACTGTGCGCATCGGATCAAACGATCCACGGTTTCAAACAAAATTCCCTTTAAATCCTTTCGGAGTAAATAAGATGAGTACTAACCGCCGTGACTTCCTTAAATTGGCCGGTGCTGACGCTGCTGCCATTACTTCTGCCGCTGCATCACACGCCGGAGTTCCTGCTTCTTCCGTTGCTAAATTCGATGACGAATATGACGTCGTTATCATCGGTTCCGGTTTTGCTGGTATGGCTTGCGCCCTGAAAGCCGGCCAGGCAGGCAAGAAAGTCCTGATCCTTGAAAAAATGCCGACCGTGGCGGCAACTCCGCAATCTGCGGCGGCAACGTCGCTTGCCCGGTCAACCCCGTCCAGGCAGCTCAAGGCATCAAAGACAGCAAAGAACTCTTCATTGCTGACTGCTTGAAGGACGGTCTTGGCATCAACTATCCGAACCTGCTCGGCACCATTGCCGGCCGCTGCAACGACACCATCAAGATGGTCGTAGACTGCGGCTGCGAATTCGTCCCCAACAAGATGCTCTTCGAAGCCGGTCACTCCGTTCCTCGTTCTTATGAAATCAAGGCCGGTACCGGATCCGGATACATCATTCCGATGCACAACGAACTCAAGAAGCTCCCCAACGTCAAGATCATGACTCGTGCTAAGTTCGATGACTTCATCCTGGACGAAAACGGTCGTGTTGTCGGAGTGACCTATCGCAAGGGCTATCGCTTTGACTCTAAATTGCAGAGCGACGATATCGAAAACAAGAGCGGTCGTCCTGCTACTGTTAAAGCAAAAAACGGCGTAATGCTGGCTGCCGGCGGTTTCTCCCGCGACATCTTCTTCCGTCAGGCTCAGGATCCTCGCGTTGTTCCTACCACAGACTCCACCAACCAGCCGGGCGCGACTGCCGGTGTGCTGATCAAAGCCTTGGGTATCGGTGCTCAGCCTGTTCAGCTTTGCTGGCTGCAGTTCCTTCCGTACTGCAACCCGCGTGAAAAAGGCTTCGGTGTTTCCGTTAACTTCACCAACCACGCCTGCATGGACTTAGGTCTGGTTGTTGACAGAAAGACCGGAAAACGCTTCATGGACGAACACGCCGGCCGTAAGATCAAATCCGATGCTCTGTTCAAAGTCATCGGTACGGACGAAAACTATCCGATCGCCATCTGCGACGATGCTATCGTCAAAGCGATCAACCCGTCCTTCGTCAAGCTGCCGCTGGAAATGGGTACGGTTAAGAAGTTCGACACACTTGAACAGCTGGCTGATGCCTTCGGAATCCCCAAACAGGCTCTGCTCGATGAAGTCGCTAAATTCAACGGCTACGTTAAAGCCAACGACGACAAAGACTTCCACCGCATCCTTACATTCAACAAGGGTCTCGACGTTTCCAAGGCTCCCTTCTACGGCATCGAAGTCAGCCCGAAGATCCACCACACCATGGGCGGCGTGATGATCAATGAAAACGCAGAAGTCATTTCCGCCAATACCCACAAACCGATCCCCGGTCTCTATGCCGGCGGTGAAGTAGCGGGCGGCGTGCACGGCGCTTCTCGCCTCGGTACAGTGGCAGTTATCGATGCTCTGACATTCGGTATGATTGCCGGCGAAAACTTCGCCAAGATGCAGTAACTTTTTAGGAGGGCCGGCGATTAAGCCGAACCACGGCCGGGACAGACAAAAGGTTTGTTCCGGCTTTTAGTTTGTCTGGGGCGGAAGAGGAAGTCGGGATATCTTGTCCCCGGGTTTAACGTGATTTTTCTCAAACCAGGATTCGTTCATTTCCAGTGCATAAACCGCTTTGGCCTTGCTGCAGTGGATGTCAAGAGTCAGCGGCTTCATCTTCTCAATATTAATAATGAAGCCGTCTTTATCGATAAAGGCAACAGAAAGAGGGATGAGCGTGTTTTTCATCCACATGCAGACGGCATCGTTTCGATCCATGACGAACAGCATTCCGGAGTTCTCCGGCAGGTGCTTGCGAAACATCAGACCTTTTTCTCGGCTGGCATTGTCGGCGGCAACTTCGACAGGAACCGTGATGCCTTTTACCATGACTTTGAGCGCATCGGCTGCGTAAGCACATTGCACGCTCGAGAGAAGGACAAAAGCAGCGGAGAAGAGGGCGGTTCTGATATTTGGTGTCATGGCAAAAACGGAAAAGAAAGGGAGCTCTCGAGAGCTCCCTTCGTTTAATTAAAAACGAATTTTATTAGGCCGGTTTGATGTTGTCAGCCTGTTTGCCTTTTTCGCCTTCTTTCAGGTCGAATGTGACACGCTGGCCTTGTTTCAACGTCTTGAAACCATCCATTTTAATTGCAGAGAAATGGGCGAAAAGATCTTCGCCGCCGTCATCGGGAGTGATGAATCCATATCCCTTAGCGTCGTTAAACCATTTCACGGTTCCTGTTGCCATATTTAAACTTCTCCAAAAAACTGACGGCGATGTCCATTACTCTCACGCGCCTAATACTAAAAACGATTGTCGAACTCTGTGAGCAAGACGAGTGACTGTTACATTCTTATGGGATTGTAAATAAATGTCAATTAGTAAATTTCGCATATAAAAGAAATACAAATCTCGACAATGGAGGGTAACTTCTTGTATTTTCTCTTATAAAGGCGATTTTTCACGGAGAATTTATTGGATTTTTTAAGTTTGAAGTTTTTCTTCTTTTATAAAAAGCGTTGCAGTTACACCACAAGAAAGGGCCGAACCTGTAAGATTTGTAAAAATTTTACCCGTGCATTAACTGAAATTGACATGCCGATGGAACTCAGTGGAGAGACAAAAAAGCCGGCATATCAGCCGGCCGAATAGGTCTTGTTCTTGCTCTTAATGACGCCCGGAGGAACCGAAACCGCCGGTTCCGCGCTCTGTGGCTTCAAATTCATCCACAACTTCAAAGGTCGGCTGAACAACCGGAACGATGACCAACTGGGCAATTCGTTCCATGGGTTCAACGGTAAAAGGCTGCTGAGAGCGATTCCAGCAGGAGACCATCAGTTCTCCCTGATAGTCGGAATCAATAAGTCCGACCAAGTTGCCGAGCACGATGCCGTGTTTATGACCGAGACCGGAACGGGGCAGGATTAAAGCGGCATAGCCGGGATCGCCGATGTAGATCGCAAGTCCGGTTTTGATGAGCTTGGTTTCGCTCGGCCGGAGGACGAGCGGTTCATCTATCACGGCACGAAGATCTAATCCGGCAGAGCCGGCCGAAGCGTAGCTTGGCATTTTTTCGCGGATCTTCGGATCCAAGAACTTAATTTGAAGTTTCATATGTTTCAATCTCTTTCTTTTTAAGAAGGTCGGCGAGGGTTTCAATAATCTCTTCGGCAAGTTCCGCCTTAGAACTGCGGCCTTTGACTACGATTCCGTCTTTGGTGACGAAAGATGCCTGATTCTGAGCACTGCCGATCGCAGATGCCGGATTGACGACAATCATATCCGCCGCTTTACAGTCAAGCTTCTTGCGCGCGTTTTCAGCAAGATTGTCCGTCTCTGCGGCAAACCCGATAACGACAGAGCAGATGCCTGAATGACCGACATAAGAAAGAATGTCGGGATTTTTAACAAGCTTGATCGTTAACGTATCCTGATCTTTTTCTTTCTTAAGTTTGCTCTCTGAATATTCGGCGGGGCGCCAGTCGCCGACCGCAGCGACGCCGATAAAGGCATCGGGCGTGTGTTCAGCGAGTTCTTTTTTGACCGCCTCAAACATCTCTTGGGCTTGTTGAACAGGAATGACGGCCGCTTTGTCCGGATAAGGTACGGCAACGGGTCCGCTGACGATCGTGACCTCGGCGCCGGCGCGAA
>ERZ860009.829-NODE-829-length-11768-cov-1.488773_pt1 | contig 11768 bp, 12 predicted proteins | sample MGYA00510114_ERZ860009 | MGnify/ENA primary metagenome ERZ860009 (study PRJEB30046, sample SAMN00715177) | human gut metagenome | study: EMG produced TPA metagenomics assembly of the A metagenome-wide association study of gut microbiota in type 2... | reverse complement strand
GCGGTCCTCCTCATCCATCGTAAGAAATGCACGCCGGACTTCTATATATTCCTCACGGGTATCACCCCATACATAGCCGTCCCAGCCACCGTTTTCTTCCGTCAGTTCTTCTCCCCGTTGATAGTATTCCCGCATTTTCTGTTTGCACATATTTGCCACGATACGATACATCCAGGCGGAAAAAGCATCTTCCTTCCGCAATTTCCCGATATTTTCAAATGCTTCCATCACAGCGGCACTGACCACATCCTCCGCATCCTGTGTATTTCCAAGCGTATACAGCGCAAACTGATACAGCCTCTTATAAATTGTCCCATACAATTCGGCAAACGCTGCGGTATCCCCGCGCTTTGCCCTTTTTACTAATAAACGTTCATCCATGGAAGGCCCTCCTATCTATACAGTGTATCGGAGGTGTATTTTTGTTGCAAGAAAATAAAAAAAGCCCTCCCGTCAAATAGGGGGGCTGTTTCGTTCCTCGATCAGGAATCTTTTTTCGCCTTATCAATCATATAAAGAATATCTGCAAGCTCATCTTCCGGAATTTTGACGTAATCCGCAAGTTCTTTCTGCGTTGGCTGTGCACCGTTCTGTTTTTTCAGATAGTTCACCGCTTCACTTACCAGCGCTACTTTTCCAACCACGGAATTTTCATTCTCATCCTCACCGGTCTGTTCCCGGATGCAGGATTTCATCGCTTCTTCCACCGCGATAAGAAGTTCCTCTTCCACATCCACTTTTTCGTGGCTGCCGCCCAGCTCGCTCAGGCGCAGGAAAAGTGCCATATTTCCTTCCTGCACAATATCCTCAAATCCTTCCGTGGAAACCGCCAGTTTCTTTGCTACTTCCAGTACGTTGCGCAGCCATGCATTGGAGAGCGCGTGTACCATGCTCTCTTCCCCTGCCAGCAGCTTCTTATACATATCAATCTGCTGCTCCTTGGTATACTCCGGAATATCTTTCAGTTCCTCCAAATACATCTGAAACATGGGAGAAGTGGAAATGTTGTCTGTGACGGAATCTTTTGCGGATTCCTTTTTCGCAGAAGATTCTTTGGTTTCTTCTTTCTCTGCGGTCTCCTCATATTCCGCTTCCTTTGTTTCCGGTTCGTTCTCTTCCGGCTGCGGATCATCATGTGGTGTTGACAGAAACTCTAACACCATCTCTTCCTGCTGTGCATTCAAATCCATATCCTTAAAATAGGAAAGGATCTCCTCTCTCGTCATCGGCTCCGCCGAAGTGCGGATAATATCCTGTACCGCACGTATGGTTTCTGTAAATGTATTCTGGTCTAACATATCAGGTCTCCTGTTCCTCATCATAACATTCGCTTCTGATCCGCGAACTGATCTCCTGCAGACATTCTATGAGGATCGGATTAAACTGTCCGCATTCCCCATGCAGGATCATTTCCAGTACCTTTTCATGCGGTACTGCTTTCTTATAAACACGCTCACTCGCCAGCGCATCGTACACATCCGCTACAGAAACTACCTGTGCGGAAATCGGGATTTCATCTCCCACAAGTCCATCCGGATAGCCTTTTCCATCGTAGCGCTCATGATGCCAGCGGCAGATCTGGTGTGCGATCTTTACCAGTGGCTCGTTCTGATAAATGCCAAGCTGTTCCAGCATTTCTGCACCGATGACGGTATGCGTTTTCATAATCTCAAATTCTTCTTTTGTCAGTTTTCCCGGTTTATTCAGGATTTTTTCATCCACACCGATTTTTCCGATATCATGCAAAGAAGAAGCAAGTGCGATCATGGCTCTGGTATCCCCATCCAGATGATACTTTTCGGTTTTCTGCGCCAGTCTCTCCAGAAGCATCTCCGTAAGTTTGTGAATGTGAAGCACATGGCTTCCGCTCTCTCCGTTTCTAAACTCCACAATATGACTGAGAATATGAATCAGCATCTCGCTGTTTTTCTCTTTTTCGTTGATCTGCGCGGTAATCAGGGAAGTCAGCCGACGTTGCTTCGCATATAATTTCATGGTGTTCGTCACACGCTGATAAACGATCTGTGCATCGCATGGCTTGCTGACAAAATCCACTGCACCAAGTGCATATGCCCGCTTCACAGCCTCCGGGGCATCGGCTCCGGACATCATAATAACCGGAATATCCTCAATCCAGTGATTTTTATTCATATATGTCAGGACATCAAATCCATCCATCTTCGGCAATACCACATCCAGCAGAACCAAAGAAATACTATTGACCTGCTGTTCCAGTATTTCTATGCATTTTTCTCCGCTCTCCGCCTGCAGGACATGATAATCCTTGGAAAAAATCATATCCAGAAGCGTCCGGTTGACCTCCTCATCATCCACTACAAGGATCTCCGGAATCATCTTTTCCGGTTGCTTCTGTGCGTGTATCTTTCCCTCATGATCAATCATGTTATTCTCGGTGATGGCCATGTTTTTCTTATTTTTTGCCTGATACATCAGTTTACGTGCGCGAAGCATTGCATGCTCAACAGATTCGTTCTGCGAAATCACGGCACCCATACTGACAGAAAGCTGAATATTGGAATACCCCGGAATCACTGCATTCTGGATCTTTTCCTGAATCTCCTGCAGTTTTTCTACCAGCCCATCTTCCTTTATCTCCGGCAGCACAAGAACAAATTCATCTCCACCATAGCGCACAAGCGTATCCTCTCTGCGGATACAACGCCAGATCACACCAGCAACCGCCGCAAGTGCCATATCTCCGGTCAGATGTCCATATGTATCATTGCAAAGCTTGAAATCATCCACATCAATCACAACAATTCCGGCATTTCCCGTCCACATTTTTATCTCTTCCTCAAAATACAGACGATTATAAACTCCGGTCAGGACATCCTTATATAATTTTTCATTATATCCGGTCAGTTTATTGATCAGCTTTTCTCTGCAGGATATGTCGATTAAGGTGTCGTCCTCCAGATGATTGATCAATTCCATGACGTATGGCTGTCCATCAATTTCCATATACCGGGAGATTACCTGATAGACTTCTGATTCAAGGAATTCCAGCTTAATCATCTGCTTCTTTTCCCGCAACGCTTTATAGGAACTGCAGTTTTCGCACTTACCGTTTTTCTTCCAGAGACTGTAGCACGGACATCCATCCTGCACATTTTCGCACGTTCCTTTCCCTTGCTGGTAAAATGTCCGCTCAACATCTTCTCCTTTTAACAGACGTGCTACCTGAAAAATCTTCTGATAATATTTGATTTCCTGTTCTGCTTCCTGCATGTCATCCCGTTACCGGATTGCATTACACCTCATCCCCCTGGCATTAGAAATTCAAGTCAATTTTAATCCCCTTCAGATCCTCGTTTACGAGATTGTTCTTTTTAAGAATCGTCTGGATGTGCTGCTGCGCCTCCTCCAGCTTACTCGTACCCATCTGATTCACCGTTACATCTGCCTCCAGCCTGTCTGCCTCGACAGAACCCTCAATCATCTTCTCCTGCTGCTGTTTTTCCTCTTTCTTTTCGTCAATCTTTTCCTGCTGCTCGTCGCGCTTCTCCTGCGCTTCCTCTGCTTTCTCTTTCTCTTCTTCCTGTTTCTCGTCGATGTGATCTACCGCATCCTGTATCAGCATGCCAAAAGCATCTTTATCGGAAGCATCCAGCAGTTCATCCGCTGCATCCTGCGCTTTTTGCATATCCTGTGATTTCAGCTGGTCGAGCTTTGCATCTGCCGCTGCCTCAGTCAGAGAAGTCACGTTACGCTGCGCCCGGTCTTTCTTGTTCAGAATGACATCCTTTTGTGCATTCAGCTGTAATGCCCTGGTCTGATAATCGGTCAGAGGGGTATTCTGCAGTTCTTTCAAACGGTCTATCTCTTCCTTGGAAAAGTCATCCGTCTGCACACCTTTCTGATAATCCTGATATTTTTCCAGCAGTTCTAAGTCTTTCTGCTCCTGGGAATCCGAATCCACCCCATAACTCTGCCGCGCGATTTCTTTACTCTCGCGAATCTGTTTCAATTCCTCGTTACACTCACGGACTTCTTTGAGTTTTTCCTCTTTCTGCTGTGCTATCTGATCCCGCTGGCTTACCGCCTTGTTATCACTGTCCCATGCATCCCGGATCAGCTTCATCGCCTGTTTCCGGGCGCTCTGTTTCTTGTCGCTTGCAGCATTGCCTGTGGTCTGGGCGAACTGCAGATCTCCGGCATATATGGTTCCTTTGTCGGATACTTTATTTTTGCGCGTTTCATCGTCTCCGATTTCGTATGCATTCATGTTAGCATGTGGTGCCTGAATCGTCAATGACATATGATAATTCCCCCTTTATTTTTCATAATATCATTTTATATATCGAACATTTTCTGGAATTTCTCCATATATCCGGCAAAATATTGTTAATAGGAACTGCTGTCTTTATACTGCTGCTCATCCACCAGATTCTGTTTTAATGTCTTAAATGCCTCATCCCAAGTCTGCCCTGATTCATTTTTTCTGTTAAATTCGTTTTCTTTATCCCTGACATAGTTTTGTATCGGCAGATCGATCCGGTAAACCTTTTGTTCAAACGCCCAGTAATCGTCCTCCGAAGCAAAACCCGAGAGCAGTTTTTCTTTTTGCTCCTTTGTCCAGATACCATCCAGATTCTGTTTTAATTCCTCTACATATGCTTTTACCTGTTCATCGGTTACCTGATATCCATTCTGCATTGCCGCAACATACAGTGCGTTGCGTTCCTTGGCATAAGCAATTGCTTTCTTTTCCGACAATGTCTTATCATATGTAATTTCATAAAACTTCGTATACATCTGTACCTGTTCCCGGGTTACAATCGTATGATTTCCAATGGCACAGATTTCCTCTTTGTCGATACTCTTTGTCACACGCTCTTTGTCGGAAGACGCAAAATAATATACCGAAGCATCCGACTTCTGCAGTGTTTTCAGATAATCGCCAATCTCTTCACAGACATCTTCCACCACCTGTTCAAATGCATCCAGATCCGTCTGCTTTGCACCGCTTTCATATGCCTCCTGTTTGATTTCTTCCTCCGTCTGCGTTCCTGTCTGGCTGTCTATATACTTGCGCACCGCAAGATTCTGACGAATAACCGGCTCCATATTCTTCCAGTAAGCACTCTCGCCACCGAATCCCGCATAAAAATCGCGGATTTCTTTCCGGTTCTCCGCTTTGTTCATCTGTGTCTTCAGCAGTTTTGCATAATCATCATATTCCTGATCCGACACAGTACATCCGTTCTTTTTTGCAAGTGCATACAACGTCTTTTTTGTAATAATATCTTTTATAACCTCTTTTTTTGCGGTTTTTACCGTTTCTCCGTTTTCCACACGCAATGCCACTCCTGCCTGGATTTCCTGCTGTGTTACCGGAATTCCCTGAATACGGTAAACCACCTTTGCAGCCTTCCCCGTAAATCTGGAAACAATTGTTCCAAGCCGGAAAAAAGAAGTTCCTCCCCCTACGGACACACCGACTCCCGCCAAAACAAGCATGGCAAGAACTGCTGCAGCTGCTCCCCATTTAAAAGAAGCCTTTCTTTGGTGCATGTCATGTTTTGGCTTATATGTATACGCTTCCTCTATAATGTCATCATTGATTTCACCGATTGCATCGGATAATTTTTCGGATTTTCTCATAACACTACACCCTCCTTCTCCAGTTTCTTTCTCAGCTTTTTGCGCAGAGCATCAGTTTTACGGACACACTGTTTTCTTTCATCCCAAACGTTTCCGCAATCTGTGCGACAGACTCCGCATACCAGTACCGTTTGACGAACATCACGCGGCTGCCGGTATCCAGTTCCCGTAAAAAGCGTTCCAGGACTTTCGTCACCTCCTGTTCTTCCCACGGCTCCTGCTCCTGCGCTGCCGGAATACATTCTTCCAGTTCTGCAAGCGATACATCGTAATAGCTGTTGCGCTTTGCCGCCATGTTATGCCGCAGCCTTTTGACGGACAGATTGCGGGTAATCCTGCAGACATAGGAGACCAGCGGATTCGGGGTCTGCGGTGGGATGCTGTTCCACACACCAAGCCAGTATCATTAACACATTCTTTTGCATCCTCTTCGTTATTTAAGATCCGGCGGGACAGGCTCTGACAGAGTTTTCCGTATTTCTGCGACAATTCGGCAATTGCCTGCTGTGACCGCTCCTGAAATAAGCGGATGATTGCAGTATCTTCCATGATGATTCCTCCCTTCTGTTGGATGCCAGTCCTTTTAAAGCCACCTGCGGCTGGGACTGGAGCATCTCTTATCTGTATACTACCGGTTTCTGGCGGGATGTGACGGGCAGATGTGTTTTTGTAAAAAAATAGCATCTAACATTTCTGTTAAATGCTATTTGGACACCAATTTAAATTATATATTACACTGACTTCTTTTTTACAATCTGTAATTCATACCCGAGAGCATCTAAGATACGACTAAATGCCCGAATTGTCGGGATACTTTCTTTCCTTTCAATCCTTGATATAACCTGTTGTTTATTCCCTGTCAGCAAAGCTAATTCCCTTTGTGTAATTTTTTTCTTTTTGCGTAAAGAAATCATTTCACCAATCAATCTATACTCTGCACGGGACTCATCCCATATTTTTTTAAACTCCGGATCGTTCTCTCTTTGCTTTTGAATTTCCTGCTCTACATTTACTTGCAAAAAAGGCATATTGACCACTCCCTCTAAATAAACTTCCTGCCTAACATATTTCCTAATTCTTTTGCCCGCTTCCGTACTATATTTGCATCCTTTTTTTCTGTTTTATTTTTCTGTTTTCGACAGGAATGGAGCAGATATATATTTTCCTTATCTACTGTAATATAGAATACACGGTTATTTTTCTGAAAATATACCTCATACACTTTCTTTTCCCATCTTTTAAAAAGAATTTTATCAAATTCTCCTTTTTCCATATGCTGCAGTACGGTATAACCATCAATTTTTTCAGCTTCCGGAAGACTATTAATGTATTCATATATTAAATCTCTTCCCGAATTCGAAAGATAATTGTGTAATATCATATGCTGTCTCCACTTTTGTTTTGTAATTACAAAATACAGCATATATGTTGTATTGTCAAGAGTTATTCTCTGTCTTATATATCTTTTTCACTTAATCTACTACGGTTCATCATTTCTCCTTCGAACAGTTATTCCTAATCAAGTCCTTCCCCAAGAAGTCCCAGCCCCTTGCGATCCGCAAGACTCTGTGCGCCTTCTTTAACTTCCTCCTTCGAATAATCGTGCTCTTCAAGAAATTCCTCCGGAAGTTCATTCAGATAATCGTAAAATCCGAGTGCTACTTCAAATGTGCCCTCTTCATCTCTTTCTAATTCTTCATACAAGCGATTTTCCGCTTCATTGATTTTTCCTGCATCGACCAGTGCAATCAGCCGGGCATATAAACTGTCCGTTGCTGTATGACGATCCTCTTCCTTATATTCATAGGTCGCGGTGTTTTTCCCAAATAAAATTTTTGCAAGCATGCGGGTCATGTCACGTACCTGCCGCATAATAATATCATTCTCGTATGCCATGATTGTTGATTTCCTTTCTTTTTTGCTGTTGTGTTTCCGGTTATTGTGCCTTTTTAGTAGCTGTATATTTTTTCAAAAAACAGTACCTTTTCTATCGCTATATCTTTTGGGCTATTATAAGTTTCCTGTAATTATAAAATTCACGATGTTTGTGCTGGCAAATGGCAAATATGTTTTTTACTGGTTGATTATGTCCTGCTTTTACTGGCTGGTGGGACTTTTTGCAACACTTTTTCTGCATATGTCCTGCTCTTGCTACCTCGAGGGACTTTTCGCGCCACTTTTCCTATATATGTCCCACACCCCTCATATTCTTGAAAACCCGGCTTTGATAACCACACTTATTCACTCTTTCTCATCTTATTATACACACTCTCTATATATTATCAATCATCCTACATACTTTGATCTATATATTTATACTGTTGTCCCAATCATATAGAAAAAACACTTTTAATCTTTACAAAAAAATATGAACCCCCCTATTTATGTGAAGCCCAGCAAAAGAGATTTTTTTGCAAAAACCGATACAGTTCCTCATCGCTCCGTATATTTACCCGTTCTGCCCGCAGATACTCCGGCAGACTGTTTTCCTCCGGATACATCCCACAAATATCCACTCCGATCACATCATATTCCGTAACCAGCGTTTTTAATATCTGTTCCAGCATTCCCATTGACATTTTTCCCTGGTCCCAGTTTGTCACTGCATATTTTTCGTCCAGCACATCCTTGTCGATGGAAATATAAACAGGAACTTCATCCGGCAATTCTTTTATTTTTTCATGTGCTTTTCCGTTTTTTAATTCCTCGTAACTGATTTCAACAAGCTTTCCATCTGTCTCCTGCTGTCTGGCTCCGGACTGTAACTTATCAAGCATTTTCTTCTCCTGCCCGATCAAAACCAGCTTTTGCAGATACGGGTTTTCCTGCAATACCTTTTTCGCCCAGTTTCCGCAACTTAAGATATCTCCGCCCAGACTTGCATCCTGCATATCCGTGTGATGGTCAATTAACACCAGCGTAAACGGCTCCTTGATAAAATCCGTCATAATTTTGGAAATATAATGATAATCCCCCGAATCTATAAAATGAATTCCGGACACTCCGGCCGGCGCAATCAGCGCTTTTATTTTTTCTTCCGCATCTCTGCTGCAATACAGACGGCTGCCTCCGATCGCACTGCAGTCATGCCACTCCAGTCCCGATTCTTTTCGCTTTGGATAACATTGTGTAAAATCAAAGATCATGTTTCGGTTTTTCAAACTTTCATCCTCCCTTTTTCACAGGCGATTGCAAAACACGTGTGGCACATGCGCATGCTTTGCAATCGCCTGCGATATATTATAAGAAAAAGGGGACAGCCTCTCGACTGTCCCCCTTCTGAATAATTAGCCTTCAATAGAAATATACTTCTTTTCTTCTACCTTCGGTGCTTCCTCTTTCTTTGGAACTTCCAGTGTCAGAACACCGTTTTCAAATTTTGCCTTCACGTCATCCTGCGTTACTGCATCGCCGACATAAAAGCTTCGGCTACAGCTTCCGCTGTAACGTTCCTTGCGGATGTACTTGCCATCCTTATCCTTCTCATCGTTATTCTTACTGGTGGTTGCGGTTACGGTTAAATAACCATCCTTTACCTCACCTTTGATATCTTCCTTCTGGTATCCCGGAAGATTCATTGTTACTTTGTATCCTTTATCTGTCTCAGACACATCCGTCTGCATTGTTCCGTTTGATTTGTATGGGAAACCACCAAAGAAATCATTCATAAAATCGTTACCAAAAATACTAGGCATTAACATAAGTCATCTCTCCTTCCAAATCTTAATCATCTATTTTATTATCAAAGTTTCAAGAGATTATTCATTTCTCTCAATCTCTTTTCCCTTTGTTCATGATATGTTATACCACCGTTTTTAGCACTCGTCAAGTAGGACTGCTAACAATTTTTGTGAAGATTTTGTGAATTTTCTAAATTATTCTGAAAATTATATTATTTTAGCAGAAAGAGCCATCGTTTTCATAGCTCATTTTCATGTAAAATATGCTGCATTTATGTTACATTATATAAATATATGAAAAAATAAAAAATGCTGTAACGAAACACCGTATTTTTACATCAATAAATGTAACCCATATAAATTCCAGAAAAAAGGAGGTCGCACATGCAGGATATGGACGCAGTCTACCGTCAGCATTTTCGCATGGTGTATCAGTACCTGATGTCACTGACGCACCAGCCGGATGTTGCGGAAGAACTGGCACAGGAAACTTTCTGCCAGGCTGTCAGCAGTATCCACCGCTATGACGGAAGCTGCAAGATCACTACATGGCTTTGTGCCATTGCCAAAATCAATATCTGTCCTATCTGCGAAAGCACCCACTGCACGAGGATCTGACAGACACCGAAGCGGAACTTCCGCACACACCGTCTGCAGAGCAGGAGGCGCTTTCCTCCGCCGGAAAAATGGAATTGCTGCAATGCCTGCACCAGTTTCAGGAACCCTACCGGGAAGTGATCTATCTGCGGGTATTTGGAAATCTCTCGTTCCGGGAAATCGGACAAATTATGGGACAGAGTGAAAACTGGGCGCGCGTGATGTTTTATCGCGGCAAGGAGCGCCTGCGAAAGGAGCTGAACAAACATGAAAAATGATTTGACCTGTGAGGTCGTACAGGATCTGCTGCCAAGCTATGTCGATCACCTGACGAGTGACGTCACAAATACGGCGATCGAAACACATATCCGCGAGTGTGCCGACTGTCGCCGGATACTTTCCATATGCAGACTCCGGAACCCGTGCCGGCAGAAACGGCAACGGATGCTTCAACTATCGACTTTTTAAAAAAGAGCAACAAAAGGAACAAACGCCGGATTCTTGCCGCCATCCTGATCGTGACACTGTTGCTCGGCAGCATCTGGGGATATCGGACGTATTTCTACCCTGCACCGCTGAAAAATACCGCACTGATCGACTATGCGGTTACCGTAAAAGACAATAAAACCATTCAGATTAAAGGATCTTTAACCGATCAGACACTTGGTGTTGCCGGAATCGACTACTCCTGTGATCCGGATCACCCGGAAACCGTTACAATCAATGTCAAAACCAACCGCATATCGGCAGCCGGGCACAATACATTTTCCGATAAAAAGACAGAAACCCATGCCGTAAAAAAAGTATATGTGAACGATCAGATTGCATGGGAGGACGGCACCTCTATTCTGCCGAAAGCAGCACAGATTTATGCCACGATCCATCCATACGTCGGTGATATGTCTGCCAATGAAAAAACACTTGCGGCACTTGGCATCTCCAATGTATTTTCGATTGCAAACTTCAAACTGCAGACCACGGAAACCCCTTACGGCTGGACCATATATCTGGATGACGCATTTACAAAAAAACAACAGACCACAGTTGAAAAAACCATGAAAAACTATGCCATGGTCCTTCTCGCCTGCACCAAAAATCTGGGAAGTGTAACGTTTTCCTACACATTGGATGGAAAAACGACAGATTTTACTTATACGAAAGAACAGGGAGAAAATGAATTTCTTGGCACCTGTAACTACTTCCGCAGTTCTGCCACAGAGTTTCAGACACTGCTTGCAAAAACCGGCATCTTAAGCGATCCCGTCTTTTCCAGACTGTCCGGAAACCAGGGATACCGCCTGACGGAGCAGCTCAACAATGTTCCGGATGCGGAAATTACCGGGACGATTCAAAACGAAAAACAAACTATTATTAAGCAATATGAAAGTTATCTGCCGACCAACAGCTGGTCGCCGGGATCAATCAGCAAATCATTTTCTTCCGAAAAAGATGCACTCGCTTATATCGGATACAAAAATCTGCGGTCATTTGCCCTCCCACAGAAAGCAGACAGCATTTCCGTCAACGCAACCGCGGATAAAAAAGGAAACATCTGCTACATCTCGCTTTCCGAACTATACAGTTGTGCAGACGGACAGATCAATGTGACGGCCGCCGCCGATCTCTATACAGAATCATCCAACATCGGTTCCTATATCGATATGGACTATCCATCGTATGAGGAAACGCCGGATGCCGTATCCACCAACGAACTGTACACCACGGCTTCCGGCAATACCTGGCAGCTGATTACGACCACCTCTCAGAGTGATGATTTCAATGATTCCATAGACGCTTACCGGACCGAAGACACGATTTTATATGGCATTCACATCGGTTACCCGTCGAACCTGAAAGAAAGCGCAC
>ERZ860009.828-NODE-828-length-11778-cov-1.396059_pt1 | contig 11778 bp, 15 predicted proteins | sample MGYA00510114_ERZ860009 | MGnify/ENA primary metagenome ERZ860009 (study PRJEB30046, sample SAMN00715177) | human gut metagenome | study: EMG produced TPA metagenomics assembly of the A metagenome-wide association study of gut microbiota in type 2... | reverse complement strand
AGGATGCACTGCCCTGCGGCTTCCTCCTTTGCCAGTCTGCGTGCCAGTTCATCCGAATCTACCAGATTCGGATAATCCATACTGTAAATTGTTGCAAGCATCCGCAATTTCTTCACCTGGCTTTCACTTTGCAGAAGCAGCCAGGTACCGGCATATCCATTACTGCGCATCTTCAATCCGTCAATCCCTGTCACCATTCCTGTCCATATATAGTAATCCGGGTTGAGCGGAAGAAAGCAAAGTTCTTCTATCCCTGTAAATGCACGCAGACACTCAAGCAGCAGGGCTCCTGCTTCAATGACATCAATCAGCCCAAGTTCCTTGTCTTCAAGACTACCAGCACACGGTTTCGCTTCTCATCTTTTTGCAATGTCGTAATTGCCGGGTCAAACGCAAAAAATGTGTTCAGTTTTTTATCATAAACGGCCCATGCATTATTTAATTCTTCGATCTCTTCCAACCGGTAATTATCATTTTCCACGGGGGACAGCATCCCCTGCGCCATCTTAAACAAACTATGCTCTGTGACATCCGAAACTGTGTGTTTGTCCTTCCAGTAATACCATTCAACCAGTGGGTTTTTTGGCTTTATCTCCCTAAGGATTCCCTGATTGATCCTTGACATAAGCTGCTGTCCCCTATCCATATCCTGATGAATCGTTTCCTGATTTACCAATGGTGCCAGATGAATGGTTGTATGACACCGAAATGAAATAATCGACATGTGAATACTCCTTTAATCTTTGTGTTTCCAGTTATACAGAAAATTTCCCAGTGAAGCCAGAATGATCAATCCATATCCTATCAGACTGTATCGATCCGGAATCTCCGCGAATAAAAGAAATCCAAGTAATGTTGCAAAAATAATCTGTGAATAATCAAAAATAGAAATTTTTCCGGCGGGTGCATAGGTATATGCTGCGGTGATCGTAAACTGTCCTCCCGCTGCAAAAAGTCCCGCAAGAAGCAGCGTCAACAACTGCCGCAGTGACATCGGCTGATAATGAAATACAATCCACGGTATCACAATAATACAGGAAAAGCAGGAAAAATAAAACACAATGACCGGTCCCTTTACTCCGTGTGTACCCATCTTCCGCACCATTGTATATGCGATTCCTGCACCCAGTCCTCCGCATACGCCAATAAGCGCAGGGATCAGATGTGCATTTTCAAACCCCGGTTTTACCACAAACAAACAGCCGACAAATGCCAGTATAACGCACATTGCCTGAGCTGGTTTTATCTTTTCTTTTAATAACAGGAAGGAAAAAATAATTGCAAAAAAGGGAGATAATTTATTTAAAATAGAAGCATCTGCCACCAGCAGGTGATCAATCGCGTAGAAATTACAAAGAATTCCAAGTGTCCCAAATGCACAGCGTAAAAACAGTGAACCCCACTGTGTTTTTTCCACCTTAGGTGCTGTATGATTTTTGATAAGAATAATTGCCGCAAAAAATGCAGCTACCAGATTCCGAAAAAAACTTTTCTGTACGGACGGCAAATCTCCCGCCAGCCGCACACTCACATTCATACACGCAAAAAAGAATGCCGACAAAATAATCATTATCATGCCACGTATATAATTTTCCTGTTTCATTGTACAATCACCTCAGATTTTTATTATAGAACCGGCATCCGTGATGCCGGTTTTATAATACCATACTTTTTCTTTTTTTGAAAATCTGAAATTTTACTTTGTACTGTTGTCATTTTCTGTATTGCTGCCGGATGAATTACCTGCCAAATGATTTTAGTTTTCCTGTTTCACTGGGTATCTTTGGGATGAAACTCCCATTTAAAAAGCACCAGCTTAACCTGCAGACATCTACAGGCCCAAGCTGGTGCTTATTCCCATATTATTTTTCTTTATGCGAACGGATTCTCCGTCGGATAAGGCAGAGATGCCGGCTGGTTGTAATTGATGTCCTCCATTGGAACCCCAATATACTTAAATACCTCAAACAGAGCCTTTCCGTAATGTCCGAATGCAACCGCTCCGTGATGCGGATAATTCTTCTCGATCAGAACGTGACGGTAGAAACGTCCCATCTCATGAATGGCAAATACGCCAATGCTTCCGAACGAACGGGTTGCAACCGGAAGGACTTCTCCCTGTGCCACATACGCGCGCAGCTTATTGTCGGAAGTGGACTGCAGGCGGTAGAATGTGATATCGCCCGGTGCAATATCTCCCTCAAGGGTACCGTTTGTTACTTCGACAGGAAGGCTTCTTGCCATGATCATCTGGTTTTTCATCTCACAGGATGCCAGTTCTTTGAACAGGTATTGCCACAATGGAATCCCATAAATGTATCTTTATGTGTATAGTCAAACTTGCCCTCGATCGACTCTTTGTACATATCCTTCGGAACAGAGTTATTGATGTCGAGCAGTGTGACAGCATCCTCGCTCACACAGGTACCGATAAACTCACTCAGTGCGCCGTAAATATCAACCTCGCAGGATACCGGAATGCCTCTTCCGGTCAGACGGCTGTTGACATAGCACGGAACAAATCCAAACTGTGTCTGGAATGCCGGCCAGCATTTTCCTGCAATTGCAACATATTTGCGGGAACCTTTGTGCGCCTCAATCCAGTCAAGCAGTGTCAGTTCATACTGTGCAAGTTTCTCTAAAATCTCCGGCTTTTTGTTTCCCTCACCGAGTTCTGCTTTCATATCTGCAACAACCTCCGGAATACGCTTATCTCCTGCGTGGTTGTTGAATGCCTCAAACAGATCCAGCTCTGAATTTTCCTCAATTTCCACACCCAGATTATAAAGCTGCTGGATTGGAGCATTGCATGCAAGGAAATTCATTGGTCTTGGTCCAAAGGAAATGATTTTTAAGTTTGCAAGTCCTTCTACTGCTCTTGCAATCGGTAAAAAGTCGTGAATCATATCTGCGCAATCCTCTGCATCTCCAACCGGATATTCCGGAATGTAAGCACCGACATTGCGAAGTTTTAAGTTGTAACTTGCATTTAACATACCGCAGTATGCATCTCCACGTCCCTGAACCAGATTGTTCTGGGACTCCTCTGCTGCTGCAACAAACATCTTTGGTCCATCAAAATATTTTGCAAGCATAGTCTCGGAAATTTCCGGTCCGAAGTTTCCAAGGTATACACACAGCGCATTGCATCCTGCTGCTTTAATATCTGCCAGCGCCTGCTCCATATGAATTTCACTCTCTACGATGCAGACCGGACACTCATAAATATCCTTTGCATCATACTTGTCTGTATATGCTTTGATCAGCGCCTTTCTGCGGTTTACGGAAAGAGACTCCGGGAAACAGTCACGGCTGACTGCAACGATACCTACTTTTACTTCTGGAATATTAATCATGATTTTGCCTCCTTGTTGTATGTAATCATTTTAAATTTTTGTTAGATACGATGATATGATTTTATTTTGCAAGTTCCAAAAACAGATCCCTGCATGCCGGATAAATCTTACGGAACTTCTGATAACGCTCTTCATATTTTGCTGCAAGCTCCGGTTCCGGTTCTACCGTATCGGTCAGTTTTACAATTGCCTCTGCTGCATCGCGGACGGTCGGGTATTCTCCACAGGCTACTGCTGCAAGCATTGCGCCACCCATTGACGGTCCCTGTTCATTTTCCGGAATATCTACCGGAATATTGAGCACATTTGCCACAATCTTCTTCCACAGCGGACTCTTTGCTCCTCCACCGCAAATACGGGTACGGGCAATATGAATGCCGAGTGAACGTGCCACCTCAAAAGAATCTCTTAAGGCAAATGCCACACCTTCGAGTACCGCCTGTGTCATATCCGCTCTGGTAGTATCCATGGTCAGACCGATAAAAGTACCTCTTGCATTCGGATCATTGTGCGGAGACCGCTCCCCCATCAGATATGGAAGGAAAAATACATGGTTTTCTCCAAGCTTCGTAATATTTTCCTGTTCTGCGCCATAATCCTTTGTGCCGATAATATCATCCATCCACCATTTATTACAGGATGCTGCGGAAAGCATGCAGCCCATCAGATGATAACTTCCATCCGCATGGTCGAACGAATGCAGTGCATTATTTTCGTCCACTCCGAATTTATCGGAAGAAATAAATACGGTTCCGCTCGTTCCCAAAGAAATGTTACATGCACCATCTCCAACGGTTCCGGTTCCCACAGCTGCTGCCGCATTGTCTCCTGCTCCGGCTACAATTTTTACCTGATCCGATACGCCGAGTTCCTTCGCCAGTTCCGGAAGCAGCGTTCCAACTTCCTCATAACTTTCGTATACTTTTGGAAGCCAGCTTGTTTTAATACTGCAGATCTCACACATTTCTTCTGACCAGCAGCGATTCTTTACATCAAAGAACAGTGTTCCGGACGCATCCGATACATCCGTACTGTAATTGCCGCTCAGGCGAAATGCCAGATAATCCTTTGGCAGCATAATTTTATGAATCTTTGCAAAATTCTTCGGTTCATTGTTTTTCATCCAGAGTACTTTCGGCGCAGTAAATCCGGTAAATGAAATATTGGCTGTGTATGCAGAAAGACGTTCCTTCCCAATTACCTGATTTAAATAATCGCACTCTTTTGTCGTCCTTCCGTCGTTCCAGAGAATTGCCGGACGAATCACTTCATCCTTATCGTCCAGTGCTACAAGTCCATGCATCTGTCCGCCAAAGCTGATGCCGGCTACCAGACTCCTGTCTGTACCATCCAGCAATTCCTTCAGTCCATCCATTGACTGTGTAAACCAATCATACGGATTCTGCTCCGACCATCCCGGTTTTGGAAAACAGATTGGATATTCACGACTGACGATCTTTAAAATTTTTCCACTGCCCTCCATCAAAAGAAGTTTAACAGCAGAAGTTCCCAGATCAATTCCTATGTAATTCATGATAACCCTCAATTCTGAAATGTTAATTTTGTGCTCGTGCACGTTCTACTCATATCCTACAACGATGCGCTGATATTTTCAACTGTTTTCCGAAATTTTTTCTCTTTTTCGTGATTTCTTCCAAACAGGTTGCACTTATTTTGTGGAAAGCGTACAGTAACTTTCCCCACTCTCGTCGTGCACGCACACATTTTCTGTATTTCAATTGACATTTTACCTTATCAATGCTACCCTTGTAAGAGTTATTCAGGAAAAATTCAACAAGGGGGAACGACATGGCCACTATAAAACAGATTGCTGAACTGGCAGGTGTTTCACGCGGTACGGTTGACCGTGTACTGAACAACCGCGGTTCCGTCAATGCCAATACTGCAGCCCGTGTACGTGAAATTGCAGAAAAATTAAACTATAAGCCCAACAAAGCAGGACTGATGCTTGCTGCACAGAAAAAGAATCTGAAAATCGGTGTTATTTTATTTCCCGATTCCAATCCTTTTTTCAGTGAAGTCCTTGAAGGCGTAAATGCCAAGGCAAAAGAATTATCTGCCTATAATTTCACCGTTCTTATCCGTCAGGTTCCATTTGATGAGACCGAACAGTTTAATACCATGGAAGCACTGCTTGCGGAAGGCATCAACGGATTAGTTATCGCACCATTCAATTCTTTATATATTGCCGCGGAAATCGACCGCCTCACAGAAATGAACATTCCGGTCATTACCGTAAACACCGATATTCTGTCCCGCAGGATCGCATATGTCGGAAGTAATTACCGCCTGTCCGGACAGACTGCTGCCGGACTGGTTTCTCTGATACATTCGGGGAAATTCATATTGGTATTGTAACCGGTTCGTCACATGTACTCTGTCACTCCGATCGTATCGAGGGTTTCACTTCAACGCTTTCCGAAAAGGGCGAACGTATTCATATCGTGGAAACAATAGAAAATCATGATGATGATAATGAAAGTTATGAAAAAGTCAAAGAAATGCTGGCTTCACACCCCGAAATCAATGTGCTGTATTTTGCAGCCGGCGGTGTAGCAGGCGGATGCCGTGCCGCAGTCGAAAGCGGCCGGATCGATGCCATGCGTATCTTTACTTACGACTGTGTTCCTTCCACAAAAAAACTGCTCGATGATGGCATTATCACTGCTACCATCTGCCAGCAGCCATACAAGCAGGGATACCTTCCGGTAGAATTGCTCTCCCGTTATCTGATTGAGGGCATCTCCTGCGAAGAATTCCACTACACAGACATCGATATACGAATAAAGGAGAACCTGTAAAACAGGTTCTCCTTTTTATAACTCCCGGCTAGAAAGAACTCTTTCCTTCTTCCAGTTTCTGCTCATACTCTTCAAAATACTGATAAAACGGACTGTCCGGGTCCTGCATTTTTTCCGCAATATTTACAGCATAAAGCGAAACGGCAATCCCAAGAACAATCGAAATCACTGCTGTAATAATTCCACCGATCGCCAGCCCCTTTTTCTCTTCTTTACCATCTGCACAATACCGAAAATAATCGCAAGCACTGCCAGAATATAATTGATGCAGCATGCAAATGTAAAAACAGATAAAATTCCAAGAACCAGTGAGGCAATTCCAAATCCGGTTCCTGTTCCCTTTGCCTGTGTCTGTCCGTAATATGCCTGCTGATATGCATTCGGCTGTGACTGTTCACTCTGATATGCCTGCTGGTACGCAGTCTGTCCATACGCATATGCCGTATTGTCCGGCTGCGGATTTTCCTCTGCCGATGTTGCTCCATAAGAAGTCTCCGGCTGTTCCTGCGTCATCTGTGATGTTTCATTCTGTACGATCTCTTTTTCCGGTGCCGTATAATCCTGAAAGTTTGTTTCCTCCGGTGTTTTTGAACCGTTTTCGTTTGTTGTAAACTCGTCGCTCATTCCATCCTTCTCCTTTTTATTCTTTCCCTGACTTCTTTTCAATAATCACAATAGTAGTCATTTACTCATTATAATTATTCTGTCCCCAAAAATCAACAGGTTCATAGTCCTGTAGTTTTGCAAGGAGCCCCTTCTTCTGCAATTCCTCCTGAATCATATCCAGAATTTCCACGCGTTCCGCCCGAACCGTATGATAATGATATCCGGAAGTAACATTTTTCAGCAGACTGGATTTCCCGGAACGGATCTCCTCCATATAATTGCGGATATCCATACGGGATTTGATATTCATCTCTGCCCGAAGCACTCCGTATACCTTATGATATACAAATACATCCTCAACGGTTCCTCCGAGATCCACAATCGTTGTCAGTCTTTTTCAACCTCATCATCTTCATGCTGTACCTTAAATACACGGGTTGTCTCCTCATCTTCCTGTATCAGATACCCCCGGTTGGTCGAAAATATATTTTTTCCATTTGCCCGAAGAAGTGCAACATCCTGCACAATGACCTGTCTGCTCACGTCAAATTCTTTTGCCAGTGTCGTGGCAGAAACTGCTTTGTCGCTGTTTTTCAGTGCCTGTATAATTTTTCCACGCCTTTCTTCCCCGCTCATCTCTGGAATCCCACTTTCTTTAATTTTCTACCGGATGCAGATTTTTCAAAGAAATATCCAGAATCGGTGCCGAATGTGTCAATGCCCCACTGGAAACATAATCTACGCCAAGTCCGGTCAGTCTTGCAATATTTTCTTTCGTCACATTTCCGGAAACTTCAATCTCTGCCCGTCCGTCAATATAGGCGATGGCTTCTTTCAGCGCATCGGTGTCCATATTATCCAGCATGATAATATCCGCACCTGCCTCCACAGCTTCCTTTACCATATCCAGATTTTCTACTTCTACCTCAATCTTACGGACAAACGGTGCATACTCCTTTGCAGCAGCAATCGCTTCTTTTACTCCGCCTGCAGCTCCGATATGATTATCTTTCAGCAATACCCCGTCGGAAAGATTATATCTGTGGTTATTTCCACCACCGATTCTTACTGCATATTTTTCAAAAATACGATTGTTTGGTGTTGTCTTTCTGGTATCCAGAAGTTTGATTCCGGTTCCTTTTAATAATCTGCCACGGAATGTGTGTAGGTTGCAATTCCGCTCATACGCTGCAGATAATTCAGTGCGGTACGCTCTCCGCATAAAAGGGTCCGGATATCGCCATGCACTTTTGCCATAAGCTGTCCCTTATGAACTTCTGCTCCATCCTGCACCAAAAATTCAACTGTTGTCTTTTCATCGAGAAGTGTAAACACTCTCTCGAATACCTGTAGCCCGCATATAATGCCATCTTCTTTGCAGATAAGATCCACTTCTCCTGCCTGTGGATGAGGCATACACTGTTTGTGGAGACATCCTCACTTGTGATATCTTCTTTTAAAGCACTGAGAATCCATGGATCTACATTTAATTTTAAAGTTACCTGATCGTACATCTCTCTCTCCTGATTTTCTTATTTTATTTTATCCGACCTGTGCACACTGCTTGCGAAATGCAACCGTTGCTTTTGTCCTTGCATCCTGTACCTGCTGCATCTTTGCATCTGCCGCGATAATCGCTTCCCGTACATATTCATGATACTGGCTCGACAGTGCTGCGGCATCCGCATAGATACTCCGGTCAATTGCCGCAAACAGTTCCGGTGCTGTGGAAATCGTTTCCTTCTGCCCACTCATCTGCTTTGCCGCCCGTTTTGCAAATACAAGGCTTTCCAGCAGAGAATTACTTGCCAGACGGTTTTTTCCGTGTACTCCGTTACATGCCGTCTCTCCCACAGCATACAGACGTTCCATGGACGTATGGCTTTCGTGATCTACCCATACCCCACCCATGAAATAATGCTGTGCCGGTACCACAGGAATGCATTCTTTGGTTACATCATACCCCATTTCACGGCAATGTTCCACAATATTCGGGAAATGTTCCATCAATTCTTCTCTTGGAATGGTACGCAGATCTTCCCATACATGATCTGTTCCATCTTTTGCCATCTGCTTATAAATTTCTTCTGCCAGCAGATCACGCGGCAGCAGCTCATTGACAAACCGTTTCATATTCTTGTCATAAAGCTTTGCCCCTTCTCCGCGGACAGATTCCGAAATCAGAAAACTGCGTTCCTCTTCGTCCGGCGAATAGAATGTGGTCGGATGAATCTGTACATAATTCACATCTTTCAAACGGATTCCATGTTTGATGGAAAGTGCAAGGGCATCTCCGGTCAGATGACGGAAATTGGTCGAATGACGATATAATCCTCCGATTCCTCCACATGCCCAGACGGTATGCTCCGCTTCCACCGTTTCAATTGTACCGTCCTCCCTGCGGATTACGGTTCCGTAACAGCAGTTATCCTTCGTCACAATATCTACCATCCTGGTATTTTCCAATATGGTAATATTCGGACACTTGCGGGCAGCAGCAAGCAGCTTGCTTGTAATTTCTTCTCCTGTAATGTCCTCATGAAAAAGGATACGCTTGTCCGAATGTGCTCCCTCTCTGGTAAATGCAAGATTGCCATTCTCGTCACGGGCAAAATCCACGCCAAATCCGATCAGGTCATGAATCACATCCTGTGACGAACGGATCATAATCGATACGGATTCCCGGTCATTTTCATAATGTCCCGCTTTCATCGTATCCTCAAAATAACTGTCATATCACTGTCATCCTTAAGCATACAGATTCCTCCCTGTGCAAGATAAGAATCACTGCTCTTAACATCTGACTTTGTAATAATTGTAATCTGTTTCTCCCGCGGAAGATTTAATGCACAGTATAAACCGGAACATCCGCTTCCCACGATCAGAATATCTGTTTTCATTTTTGCCACCTTCTGTATGAATATTTCAATAGTGTTTGACATGCAGTATAGCACATATCTTTACAGGTGACAAGACAGTGAACCTTTTTAATTAAATCCAACCACTTTTTGCGACAGACGGTATGCCGCAACTGAAATTTTTCTTCCGCTTCTTCCCGGCAGATTCATGGTCTGTCCCATAATGCCGTTGCGCAGGCGGTGAAACAGCCCGATATCCTTGTTTTTGATATACCGCCACAATTCACGCTTTTTCTCAAGGTTTTCTTCTGTGCCGGAACGCAGCAGCATAACCGTCGTGACAACCGTGATAATTTCCAGATAGTTTATCATATAATGCCGGCATTTATAATTGGACACTTTATTCAGATCCACATCGTCAATCATGATCTTATTCACACGGATCTGCTGGTCAATCCGGCTGATCATCACCTTCTCATTGACGGACTGATCCTCTCTTCCGATAAAATAACGGTAAAAATCCACATCCATATAATACATCGTCCGCACATGCGGCAATGGCTTATATACATAAATGTTATCCACATAAAAAGTATGTTTCGGCAGTTCAAGTCCACATTCCCGGAGAAGTTTTGTACGGTAGATCACGGAATGCATCAGTATGTAATGTCCTTTATAAAAATGCCGCACATCACTCCAGGTAAAGATCTGATCTTTCGGAAAACCGGTCTGACGCATGACCCGCTTGTGTTTTGCCCCTTCCTTCTCATATACATAATTTGCCAGAAGCATATCAAGTGCCACACTTCCCCCTGCAATCTCCCTAAGCTTTGCAAGAATCGCCTGATAAGCGTTCCAGTCTACCCAGTCATCACTGTCCACTACCTTAAAATATAAACCGGTTGCATTGCGGATTCCCGCATTCACAGCTTCTCCATGTCCCCCGTTCTCCTGATGAATTGCTTTTACAATCGTTGGATATTTTTCGGCATATTCATCTGCAATCGCAGCGGTATCATCCTTTGATCCGTCATCCACAATCAGAATCTCCACATCTTCCCCTCCCGGAAGAATCGATTCAATGCAGTGACGCATATAATCCTGTGAATTGTAACACGGTATTGTAAATGTTAATAATTTCATATGTTTTCCCTTCGTACAAACCTGCTGAAAAAATAATTGATAGACCTATTATAAATGAGAATTTATAAACAGTCGAGAGATATTATCTTAACATTTGCTTAATCTTTTTCCATTGTTATTTTTGTTCATAATTTATTTACAAATCTCTCATAAACTCCACACACCGGCGTCATAATTGCAAACTATACTTTAGTCATACCTAAGAAATAAACTTTTTCTTTTTCATAATCCTCGCACCGCAAGGCGCGAGGTCCTCCCTTTTTTAGAGATTAATTTTTTCTCATAACACATAAAAAGAGCTGTCCTGTCCGGACAGCTCTTTTGCTTACTCTTTGATTTCCATCTTAATGGCATTCCAATACGCGGAAAAAGCACTGGGAACTGCATAGTTTTCCACTGCTTCTGTGCCTCAGTAAATAAAATATTTTCTTTTGGTGCCGTAGTTTCTTCTACGAGAACCACATAGGCATGCATATGCCACTCCACATGGGAAAAAATGTGTCTGGCCGGTGCAAGTGCCTGTATCCGTATCGGTGAAAACCCCTGGTTTTTCACATATTCCAAAGCCTCCTGCTGCTCTAAGATACCCGAAACATTTAAAAGTTCATACAGGCCTGCTAAAAGCCCCTTCGCCGGCCGCTTGCGCAATGCCACATGTTCTCCGTCCCGGATGACAAACACCGTGCGCTCCTCGATTCTGCGCGCTTTTGCCCTGGTTTTCACCGGAATCGTGTCAATTTTATCCTGCAGACGTGCCTCACAGAATCCATACCATGGACATTCCGGACAATGCGGTGCCCCATTCGGCACACACACCATTGCGCCTAACTCCATCAGTGCCTGGTTAAATTTGCGCGGAATCAGACCATTCGTTACTTCCGTTTCCATCATCGCCTGCAGGCTGCGCTCCATCGCACTGCGGACCGACTGCTTCATGATATCCGAATCATCTGCGCACACACGGGAAATCACCCGCAGCACATTCCCGTCCTG
>ERZ860009.825-NODE-825-length-11839-cov-9.858282_pt1 | contig 11839 bp, 9 predicted proteins | sample MGYA00510114_ERZ860009 | MGnify/ENA primary metagenome ERZ860009 (study PRJEB30046, sample SAMN00715177) | human gut metagenome | study: EMG produced TPA metagenomics assembly of the A metagenome-wide association study of gut microbiota in type 2... | reverse complement strand
CGTAACTATACATTTTGGGCTGCAAAAATACGAATAATATTTGAATATTCAATGCACTACAACTTTTTTTTCTTTTTTAATGTTTTTATATCATCCTCACGCTTCGCCTTTTACACCCGTCAAAGGAGAAATAGGGGGTTCATCCGAAGTACGAATCGGACCGAATACGCGCTCATACTTTGCTATATTATCTTCTAATGCCCGCAGCAGACGTTTTGCGTGCTCCGGAGCCACAATAATACGAGATTGCACACCAGCCTTCGGTATACCCGGCATTACGCGCACGAAGTCAAGGATGAATTCAGAACTCGAATGAGTAATAATAGCAAGATTTGCATAAGTTCCCTGTGCAACCTCTTCTCTCAATTCAATCTGTAATTGTCCGTTGTTATTTTGTTCTTCCATATTTAATATGATTAAAAAGTTATCCTGCAAAATAACACATTTTTCCTGAAACTAATGGTAATACACGCGAGTAAAAAAGAAATAAAAAAAGGAGCAATTGCCCAATCAGGCAACTGCTCCTTTTCATATAGTCAATTGAATTGTATTTATTCTACTTCATTGTAGTCAAGTACTGTTTTCTTGTTAGCCAAGATACGGTCATACTCTTCTTTTGATCCAACGATGAGCTTTTCGAACTCGCGCTGTCCGGTACCGGCAGGAATCAAGTGACCACAGATCACATTTTCCTTCATACCTTCAAGCTTATCGATCTTACCGTTGATAGCAGCTTCATTCAATACTTTCGTTGTTTCCTGGAAGGAAGCAGCCGACATAAAGCTTGATGTTTGCAAAGCAGCACGCGTGATACCTTGAAGGATCTGAGTAGAGGTAGCAGCAACAGCGTCACGAACTTCAACCGGCTTCAAGTCACGACGTTTCAACATACTATTCTCATCACGCAACTTGCGGGCAGTTACAATCTGTCCAGCTTGCATATTTTGAGAATCACCAGCATCCACTACGACTTTCTTGCCCCAGATACGATCATTTTCTTCCATGAATTCCAGTTTGTCTACGACTTGCTGTTCGAGGAAGCGAGTATCTCCCGGTTCATCAATTTGTACTTTACGCATCATCTGACGAACGATAATCTCAAAGTGCTTATCATTGATCTTCACACCCTGCAAGCGGTATACATCCTGAACTTCATTCACGATATATTCCTGTACAGCTGTAGGACCCTTAATTGCCAAGATATCTGCCGGAGTAGTAGCACCGTCAGACAACGGAGTACCAGCACGTACATAGTCATTTTCCTGTACCAGAATCTGCTTAGACAGTGCAACCAGATACTTCTTAACCTCACCCGTCTTGGAAGTTACGATGATTTCACGGTTACCACGTTTGATCTTACCCATTGTCACCTCACCGTCGATTTCAGAAACGACAGCCGGATTTGACGGGTTACGAGCTTCAAACAATTCAGTAACACGAGGAAGACCACCCGTGATATCACCCGCCTTACCTACGGCACGCGGAATCTTCACGATTACTTCACCGGCTTTTACCTTCTGACCATTCTCGATGATAACGTGCCCACCTACCGGTAAGTTATAAGTACGGATCAAATCACCGTCCTCTGTTAAGATATGAGCGGTAGGAACTTTGGTTTTATCCTTGGATTCAATAATAATAATTTCACGAAGACCTGTTGCTTCATCCGATTCAACCTTATAAGTAACGTTTTCAATCACGCCCTCAAATTCGATCTTACCGGTTGCTTCTGTGATAATAACAGCATTGAACGGGTCCCACTTAGCAATCAGTTTGCCTTTTTCTACCAAGTCGCCGTCGCTTACATACAGTGTTGAACCATAAGGTACGTTATGAGTAGAAAGAACGATACCGGTATTCACATCCACAAAACGTACTTCGGCCAAACGACCTACTACCACTTTTGCAGATTCACCCATCTCGTCAACGATATCTACTGTACGCAACTCTTCAAATTCAAGACGTGCATTATTTTTAGCAACGATACTGGCGTTAGCTGCAATATTTGCAGCAGTACCACCGGCGTGGAATGTACGCAATGTCAACTGTGTACCCGGCTCACCAATAGACTGAGCAGCGATTACACCGACAGCTTCACCCTTCTGAACCATGCGGCTCGTTGCCAGGTTACGTCCGTAACATTTAGCACAAACACCCTTCTTAGCTTCACAAGTCAATACCGAACGGATTTCAACACTCTCGATCGGAGACTCCTGAATCTTCTTGGCTACTTCTTCTGTGATTTCTTCACCACCGGCAACAAGCAATTCACCTGTGGTAGGATGAATAATATCATGTACGGAAACACGGCCTAAGATACGTTCGTACAGAGTAGCAATAACTTCATCATTATTCTTAAGGTCCGTACAAACCAATCCGCGGAGTGTACCGCAATCTTCTTCTGTAATAATCACATCGTGTGATACGTCCACCAGACGACGAGTCAAATAACCAGCATCGGCAGTCTTCAAAGCGGTATCCGCCAAACCTTTACGAGCACCGTGGGTAGAGATAAAGTACTCCAACACCGAAAGTCCTTCTTTAAAGTTCGACAAAATCGGGTTCTCGATGATCTGACCACCTTCAGCACCTGCTTTCTGCGGTTTTGCCATCAAACCACGCATACCTGACAACTGACGAATCTGCTCTTTAGAACCACGGGCACCAGAGTCAAGCATCATATATACAGAGTTGAAACCCTGATCGTCCGAAGAAATAGTCTTCATCAGGATATTAGACAACTCGGAGTTCACATGTGTCCAAATATCAATTACCTGATTGTAACGTTCGTTATTGGTAATGAAACCCATGTTATAGTTGTTTACGACTTGTTCAACTTCGTCGTAACCTTTCTGTACCAAAGTTTCTTTTTCCTTCGGAATGATAATATCACCCAAGTTGAATGACAAACCACCCTTGAACGCCATCTGATAACCTAAATTCTTGATTCCATCCAGGAAGTCGGCAGCCTTAGCCACACCACATACCTTAATTACATCACTAATAATATCACGAAGAGATTTCTTAGAGATAATTGTATTGATATAACCAGCTTCAGGTGGAACGATTTCATTCACAATCACACGTCCTACTGAAGTTTCGCGCATTACGTCTACAATGTTACCATTTTCATCAACGTCTTTCACGATAACCTTTACCGGAGCATGAATATCTACCTTACCTTCATTGTAAGCGATCAACGCTTCTTCCGGTCCGTAGAATGTCAAACCTTCACCTTTTGCACCGGCACGCAACTTAGTAATATAGTACAAACCAAGAACCATATCCTGTGCAGGCACAGTAATAGGCGCACCGTTTGCCGGATTCAATATATTATGTGATTGAAGCATCAACATTTGTGCTTCAAGAATTGCTTCATTACTCAAAGGCAAGTGAACAGCCATCTGGTCACCGTCAAAGTCGGCGTTGAATGCCGTACATGCCAACGGGTGCAACTGAATAGCTTTACCTTCGATCATTTTAGGCTGGAAAGCCTGAATACCCAAACGGTGCAAGGTCGGAGCACGGTTCAACAGTACCGGGTGTCCCTTCATTACATGTTCTAAGATATCCCAAATCACCGGCTCTTTGCGGTCTACGATTTTCTTTGCAGACTTAACAGTCTTAACGATACCACGTTCGATGAGCTTGCGAATAATAAACGGCTTGTATAATTCGGCAGCCATCAATTTAGGAATACCGCATTCACCCATCTTTAATTCCGGACCAACGACGATTACGGAACGAGCAGAGTAGTCAACACGTTTACCCAGCAAGTTTTGACGGAAGCGTCCCTGTTTACCTTTCAAACTGTCAGACAATGACTTCAACGGACGGTTGGCGTCTGTCTTCACAGCACTTGACTTACGTGAGTTATCAAACAAAGAATCGACAGATTCCTGAAGCATACGTTTTTCATTACGCAAGATTACTTCCGGAGCCTTGATTTCAATCAGTCGTTTCAAACGGTTGTTACGGATAATCACACGACGATAAAGGTCGTTCAAGTCAGATGTAGCAAAACGGCCACCATCCAGCGGAACCAACGGACGAAGTTCGGGCGGAATAACCGGTACGATACGTACGATCATCCATTCCGGTTTGTTACGTCCACGTGATGCGCGGAACGATTCTACTACCTGAAGACGTTTCAAAGCTTCATTCTTACGTTGCTGAGACGCATCGTTTCCGGCGCGGTGACGCAGTTCGTAAGACAAAGCATCCAGATCCAAACGAGCCAGCAAATCATAAATAGCTTCGGCTCCCATCTTTGCAACAAATTTATTCGGATCATTATCTTCAAGATACTGATTGTCTTTCGGAAGCGTATCCAAAATATCCAGATATTCTTCTTCAGAAAGCAAATCATATTCAGCTACGCCATCTTCAGCTTTCACACCCGGCTGAATAACAACATAACGTTCGTAGTATATAATCGAATCCAGTTTCTTTGTCGGCAATCCGAGCAAATAACCGATTTTATTAGGAAGCGAACGGAAATACCAGATGTGAGCCACCGGCACAACCAGCTGGATATGTCCCATACGTTCACGGCGCACTTTCTTTTCAGTAACTTCCACACCACAACGGTCGCAGACGATACCTTTATAACGGATACGCTTGTATTTACCGCAATGACATTCATAATCCTTGATAGGACCAAAAATGCGCTCGCAGAACAAACCGTCACGTTCGGGTTTGTACGTACGGTAATTAATGGTTTCAGGCTTCAAAACTTCACCACTCGAATTCTCAAGGATTTCTTCCGGAGAAGCCAGACCAATTGAGATCTTCGAGAAATTACTTTTCGTCTTATTTTCTTTTCTAAAAGCCATACTCTATATAATTGAGATTTGATAATTGAATCATTGGAAATTGAAAAAAGTGCGGATGCCAACAGACCTTCATCGGTACATTGACATCTCACATTCTTTCATTATTTTATTCTAGGTTGATACTCAAACCTAAACCTCTCAACTCGTGCAACAATACGTTCAAGGATTCCGGAATACCAGGTTGTGGCATCGGTTCACCTTTCACAATTGCTTCATAAGCCTTCGAACGTCCTACCACGTCATCAGATTTGATAGTCAGGATTTCCTGCAAGATATGGGCAGCACCGAAACCTTCGAGTGCCCAAACCTCCATTTCTCCGAAACGCTGACCACCGAATTGAGCTTTACCACCAAGAGGTTGCTGAGTAATCAATGAGTACGGACCGATAGAACGAGCATGCATCTTGTCTTCAACCATGTGGCCCAACTTCAACATGTAAGTTACGCCCACAGTAGCTGCCTGGTCAAATTGCTCACCTGTACCACCATCACAAAGATAAGTCTTACAGTAGCGAGGCAATCCTGCCTTGTCTGTCCACTGATCCAGATCTTCCATGGTAGCACCGTCGAAAATAGGAGTCGCAAATTTCACGCCCAACGTTTTTCCGGCACGTCCGAGTACAGCTTCAAAAATCTGACCAATGTTCATACGAGAAGGCACACCCAATGGATTCAACACGATGTCAACCGGAGTACCATCAGCCAAGAACGGCATATCTTCCTGACGAACAACACGGGATACAATACCCTTGTTACCGTGGCGACCAGCCATCTTATCACCCACACCAATCTTACGTTTCTTAGCAATATATACTTTTGCCATCTGGATAATACCAGCAGGAAGTTCATCACCAATTGTAATAGCAAACTTCTTACGTTTCAATTCAGCATCCAGCTCTTTATATTTCTTAATGAAATTCATCACCAGATCACGAATCATACCGTTAATATGATCGTCGCTTGTCCAGTTGCTCAATTGAATAGAAGTAAAGTCAAGTGAATCAAAATCAGAAGCACTGAACTTAGAACCTTTCGCAATAACTTCCGCACCCAAATAGTCTTTCACACCTTGAGAAACCTTACCTTCAGTCAAAGTCATCAGTTTCTTAACCAGGATACGTTTCAAGTCAGCTACCTTAGATTCAAATTCATCATCAATCTTAGGCAACAATGCTTTATCGGCCAGTTTAGAGCTACGATTCTTAATCACACGTGAGAAAAGTTTCTTATCAATCACCACACCTTTCAAAGAAGGAGAAGCTTTCAAAGAAGCATCTTTCACGTCACCTGCCTTATCACCGAAGATAGCCCGAAGCAGTTTTTCTTCCGGAGAAGGATCAGATTCACCCTTCGGCGTAATCTTACCAATCATGATATCACCCGGCTCGATACGAGCACCGATTCTTACGATACCGTTTTCATCCAAGTCTTTGGTAGCTTCTTCACTTACATTCGGGATATCAGAAGTCAACTCTTCCATACCACGTTTTGTCTCACGAACTTCCAGAGAATATTCCTCTACGTGAACTGAAGTCAACAAGTCTTCGCGTACCACACGTTCGTTCAATACGATAGCATCCTCATAGTTGTAACCCTTCCAAGGCATATAAGCTACCAACAGGTTCTTACCCAATGCCAATTCACCCTTTTCAGTAGAATAACCTTCAGTCAAGATATCACCTTTCTTCACACGCTGGCCTTTGTCACAAATCGGACGTAAGTCAATCGTCATGTTCTGGTTAGTCTTACGGAACTTAGGTATTCTATATTCCTTCAAAGCAGGTTCGAAACTTACAAATTCTTCGTCTTCCGTACGGTCATACAAAATACGGATAGTAGTAGCATCCACATAGTCAACCACACCATCGCCTTCTGCAGTAATCTGGGTACGAGAGTCTCTTACCAACTGACGTTCGATACCTGTACCTACGATTGGAGCTTCACTTCTCAACAAAGGAACCGCTTGGCGCATCATGTTCGATCCCATCAATGCACGGTTAGCATCGTCATGTTCCAAGAATGGAATCAAAGAAGCTGCAATAGATGCAGTCTGCTGAGGAGCAACGTCCATCAAGTCAACTTCAGATGGTTCAACAACCGGGAAATCTGCATCTTGACGAGACTTCACCCTGTTAAGTACGAATGTACCATCGTCATTCAACGGAGCATTTCCCTGCGCAATAACCTTTTCTTCCTCTTCTTCAGCAGTCAGATAAATCAGACCGTTATCAGAAAGATCCACTTTCCCATTTTCCACCTTGCGGTAGGGAGTTTCAATGAATCCTAGCTCATTAATCTTAGCAAATACACACAATGAAGAAATCAAACCGATGTTCGGACCTTCAGGAGTCTCAATCGGACAAAGACGACCATAGTGTGTATAGTGAACGTCACGAACCTCAAATCCGGCACGTTCACGGGAAAGACCACCAGGACCAAGGGCAGACATACGACGTTTGTGCGTAATTTCAGCCAGCGGGTTTGTCTGGTCCATGAACTGCGACAACGCGTTCGTTCCGAAGAATGAGTTGATTACTGAAGAAATAGTCTTCGCATTAATCAAATCAATCGGAGTAAACACTTCATTGTCACGAACGTTCATACGTTCACGAATCGTACGAGACATACGAGCCAGCCCCACAGCAAACTGATTAGAAAGCTGTTCACCAACAGTACGTACACGACGGTTACTCAAGTGGTCAATATCATCCACATCCGCTTTTGAGTTAATCAACTCAATCAGATATTTGATGATTTCAATAATATCTTCCTTCGTGAGGACACGCACGTCCATATCAGTCGTCAGATTCAACTTTTTGTTGATTCTGTAACGGCCTACATCACCAAGGTCATATCGTTTTTCTGAGAAGAACAAGTTATTGATAACCTCCCTTGCACTTGCGTCATCAGCCGGATCGGCATTACGCAACTGACGGTAGATATACAACACAGCTTCTTTTTCCGAGTTACTCGGGTCCTTCTGCAACGTATTATATATGATAGAGAAATCGGACTGATTCGGTTCATCCTTATGCAAAAGGATGTTCTGAATCCCGACTCCAAAATTTCATCAATATGCTCCTCTTCCAGTACGGTTTCACGGTCGATAATAACTTCGTTACGTTCAATAGAAACCACTTCACCGGTATCTTCATCAACGAAATCTTCAATCCATGTTTTCAAGACACGTGCAGCCAGTTTACGGCCTAACACCTTCTTCAGATTTGTCTTGTTTACCTTCACATCTTCTGCAAGATCGAAAATCTCAAGAATATCTTTGTCATTCTCGAAGCCAATTGCACGCAACAATGTAGTCACCGGCAATTTCTTCTTACGGTCGATATATGCGTACATCACATTATTGATGTCAGTAGCAAACTCAATCCACGAACCCTTAAACGGAATAATACGAGCCGAATAAAGTTTCGTACCATTGGCATGTACACTCTGACCGAAGAACACACCCGGAGAACGGTGAAGCTGTGACACAACTACGCGTTCGGCACCGTTAATGACGAAAGTAGCCTTATCAGTCATATAAGGAATCGGGCCGAGGAATACGTCCTGAATCACTGTATCAAAATCCTCATGATCGGGGTCCGTACAGTAAAGCTTAAGTTTCGCTTTTAAGGGAACACTATAAGTAAGCCCACGCTCTATACAATCATCAATGGTATAACGCGGCGGATCAATATAATAGTCCAGAAACTCAAGAACAAAATTGTTTCTTGTATCGGCAATAGGGAAGTTTTCAGCAAATACTTTATACAATCCCTCATTCTTACGCTTTTCAGGTGGGGTATCTAATTGTAGAAAGTCTTGGAATGACTTCAATTGTACTTCCAGGAAATCCGGGTATTCTAGCGGATTCTTAGTCGAAGCAAAATTAACTCTTTGATTTACAGTATTTGAAGACATCTGTCAATGAATTTGGAGAACTTAATTTGAAATATATACACAAAAAGGTTAAGAATCCTCTTGTGAAGGATTCCTAACCGAATTACCTGATTACCAGGCCAATGTTATTTAAGTTCAACTTCAGCTCCAGCTTCTTCCAATGTTTTCTTCAATGATTCTGCTTCGTCTTTAGCCAAACCTTCTTTTACTGTGCTAGGAGCACCGTCTACCAAGTCTTTAGCTTCTTTCAAACCAAGACCACAAGCTTCCTTAACGGCCTTAACTACTTGAAGTTTAGCTGCACCAGCGCTCTTCAATACTACGTCGAAAGAAGTTTTTTCTTCTGCGGCAGCAGCACCAGCTGCAGGACCAGCAGCAACAGCTACAGCTGCAGCAGCAGGTTCAATACCGTATTCTTCTTTAAGGATAGTTGCAAGTTCATTAACTTCTTTTACTGTCAAGTTAACTAATTGTTCTGCAAAAGCTTTCAAATCTGCCATTTTTTGTATGATTTTAATTGTTTAAATACTTTGTTGATTTTTGAAAATTATTCGGGACGTTCACCAAGAGTCTTGAGAACTCCGTGAAGGGTGTTACCACCTGATTGAAGAGCAGAAATAACATTCTTGGCCGGAGATTGCAACAGGGCAACGATATCGGCGATAACTTCATTCTTACTCTTGATTGAAACGAGAGCATCCAATTGATCAGCACCAATGTAGAAGCTTTCTTCTGCATATGCAGCTTTCAGTCCGGGAATACCGTCTTTCGCTTTGTCTTTGATTAACTTAGCAGGAACGTTTGCAGTATTGCTAAACATAACAGCAGTAGTACCTTTCAAAGAACCGTAAAGAGGTGAGAAGTCTTCTTCCAAGCTTTCAAGTGCTTTGTGAAGCAGCGTGTTTTTAACCAACATCAATTTGATGTCTGATTTAAAACAATCTCTTCTCAATGCACTGGTAGCAGCAGCGTTCATAGCTGTAACGTCTACCAAGTAGAAGTGACCATATTCCTTTACTGTAGCAGCAATTTGCTCTATAATCGTACTTTTATCTTCCTTTCTCATTATTTCTCTGTTTTATTAGATTTCATCCACTGATTTCGGGTCGATTTTAATACCCGCACTCATTGTACTAGAAAGATAAATACTCTTAATATATGTACCCTTTGCTGCGGTCGGTTTCAGTTTGTTCAGAGTAGAGATGAACTCTTTCGCGTTGTCGCGAATCTGATCAGGACTGAATGATACCTTACCGATAGAAGTGTGAACGATACCGCTCTTATCAACTTTAAAGTCAATCTTACCTTGTTTTACTTCTTTTACAGCCTTAGCAACATCCATAGTTACAGTACCACTCTTAGGGTTCGGCATCAATCCACGAGGACCGAGAACACGACCGAGCGCACCAATTTTACCCATGATAGATGGCATAGTGATGATTACATCAATATCAGTCCATCCACCTTTGATCTTTTCAATATATTCGTCAAGACCAACGTAGTCAGCACCAGCTTCTTTTGCAGCAGCTTCAGCATCCGGTGTACAAAGTACCAATACACGTACTTCTTTACCAGTACCATGAGGAAGTGAAACAACACCTCTCACCATCTGGTTAGCTTTACGTGGATCAACACCTAAACGTACATCAATATCCAGTGAAGCATCAAACTTAGTAAAAGTGATTTCTTTTACCAAAGATGCAGCTTCTTTCAGTGAGTATGCTTTCCCTGCTTCAATCTTTTCTGCAGCTAACTTTTGATTTTTTGTCAGTTTACCCATTACAATTGAAGTTTATTAATTATTAACCGGGAACTCCCCTTTTACAGCGATACCCATACTTCTAGCTGTACCGGCAACCATTTTCATGGCAGCTTCTACAGTGAAACAGTTCAAGTCAACCATTTTGTCCTGAGCAATCGTACGAACCTGTTCCCAAGTAATCTCGGCAACTTTCTTACGGTTAGGCTCAGCAGAACCACTCTTTTGCTTCGTCACTTCCAACAACTGGATAGCCACGGGAGGAGTCTTGATTACAAAATCGAAAGACTTGTCTGCGTAGTAAGTGATAATCACAGGAAGAATCTTTCCTGCTTTGTCTTGGGTTCTGGCGTTGAATTGCTTGCAAAACTCCATGATATTGATACCCTTGGAACCCAATGCAGGTCCTACTGGGGGTGATGGATTTGCCGCGCCTCCTTTAATCTGTAATTTGATTAGTCCAGCAACTTCTTTAGCCATTTTCTAATTGATTTATATATATAAACATTAATGAAGAATACTACAGCGTAACACCTGCACTATTCTTTTTCAACTTGCATAAAGCCCAATTCGAGCGGAGTCTTCCGTCCGAATATCTTGACCATGACCTTCAGTTTCTTCTTCTCGGTGTTCACTTCTTCAATGATTCCACTGAATCCACTGAACGGACCGTAATTCACCTTTACAGTCTCGCCGACTACATACGGGATACTCAAGTCTTCACCTGATTCCTGCAATTCGTCGACCGTACCAAGTATACGATTCACTTCCGACTGTCTCAGAGGTACGGGTTTTTCCGAACCACCCAAGAACCCTATCACATTAGGAGTATTTCTCAGATGATGAGCAACCTCACCCACCAGAGCAGCCTCCACCAAAACGTAACCAGGGAGATAACTTCTCTCTTTCACAATTTTCTTACCATTGCGAACCTGATATACCTTTTCGGTAGGAATCAATACCTGAGATACGTAATCACCAAGGTCGCTGTTTTTAATATCAGCTTCAAGGTATTCCTTTACCTTAGCTTCTTTTCCGCTAATAGCACGCAAAACGTACCATTTCTTTTCAATCTCAGACATTTCTCCTTACTTTTAATGTGGATAAACAAATTCCATCAGATGCTGGAAACAGAAGTCCATCGCAAATACTACCACTGCAATTAGTAGGGAAGCATATAAAACAACTACTGCACTGTTAGTAAGTTCAGAATACGTAGGCCACGACACTTTATGAACAAGTTCGTCGTAAGTTTCTTTAAAATAAGCTACAATCTTCTTCATTTCAAAAATATTAGCACGGGAGGAGAGGCTCGAACTCCCGACACCCGGTTTTGGAGACCGGTGCT
>ERZ860009.823-NODE-823-length-11845-cov-1.775997_pt1 | contig 11845 bp, 8 predicted proteins | sample MGYA00510114_ERZ860009 | MGnify/ENA primary metagenome ERZ860009 (study PRJEB30046, sample SAMN00715177) | human gut metagenome | study: EMG produced TPA metagenomics assembly of the A metagenome-wide association study of gut microbiota in type 2... | reverse complement strand
CGGTTGGTGTAGAACTCACCGAAAGAGTGTCCTTTTTTCAGGAACAAACCGGTGGTAGAGAGTTCGTATTCATCGCGGCCCTCATAGAGTTCCTTGATTTCATTTTTGTTGTAAGATGCGTTGGCTGAAACAGTCCAAAGGAAATCTTTGAATTTCAGCACATTTACATTCAAGTCCAGGTCTACACCGCGGTTAACCATGGCACCCATGTTGCTCCAGCGGGTGGAGTATCCGCCTACTACGGAAACGGGAACAGCCATCAGCATGTCCGAGGTATATTTGTTATAGAATTCCGCAGTCAGGTTAAATCTGTTCAGGAATCCCAATTTCATGGTGATATTCAGGATAGTGGTCTTTTCCCAAGTTAAGTCTTCGTTTCCTTTGGAGTAAGGAGCAAGACCCGGAAGAACCTGGCCTTCGAGTCCGTAGATAGGACCGCCTGCCACTAATGCCAGATGATCATAGTCGGGGATGGAAGAGTTACCGGATGTACCGATGCTGGCAAGTAGCTGTGCGTTGTCTAACCAAGATACATTTTCCAAGAAGCTTTCGGCTTTTGCATTCCACATTGTACCTACCGACCAGAAGTTGGCCCAACGCGAATTGGTACCGAAACGTGAAGATGCATCCCGGCGTGCGCTGAGGTCAACGAAGTATTTACCTAAATAGTTATATTCCGCACGACTGAAGAAAGAGAGGTAAGTACTGCCGCTTCTTGAATCGGTAGGAATGTCGGCACGGGTTGCAGCAGACAGGTTCACAAGATAAGAGTTTGTCTGTCCGCGGCCTATTACGGAGAAAGCGTCAGATTGGTTATCCACAGCTTCCTGTCCCAATAGCACATTGAAGTGATGATCGTCTTTGATGTCGAACAAATAAGAGATGGTATTGGTCCAGGTAAGGTTCGTTGCACGGGAGAAACCGCGGCCAATGGCACCTTCACCCTGGTTGCCGACAAAGTCGGGAGAAGTTTCATTGTTGCTTCTCATATCCAGGAAGTCTATACCTCCCAATGTACGGAGCGTTAAACCGGGGAGCGGACGCAGTTCGGCAAAAGCCGTGGCAATGACTTTCCATTTGTTCGTATCGTTCCAGTTAGTTGTCTGCCACTCCATAGGGTTAACATTGGAACCAGTCCAACTTCCGTCGGCGGCAGAAGCCCAGCTTCCGTCTTCTTTATAAGGGTTCCAGTAGGGAAGCATCAGGCGTGACGCGGAAATAGGAGTAGAGGTTGTGTACTCTCCTTCCTGAGCTTCGCTTATTTTTTCGTATGCGAAAGTGGCGTTGCTTCCTACTTTGAACCAATTGTTGATTTTAGCTTCCAGGTTGGCACGGAAAGTATAACGGTCGTAGCTGGACCCAACGGCGATACCGTCTTGCGAAAATATATTTCCTGAGATGAAGTAGTTAAATCCGCCTTGCGTAGCTCCGCTTGTTTGGATTTCGGTGCTGTAGAAACTTGCAGCATCGTTATATACTACATCACGCCAGTCTATGTTTGTGCGTTCCAGCAGTTCACGGTCGTATGAACCCGCCTTACGCAATCCTATTTCTTCTTCATAGTTAAGTCGTTCGGTCGTATTCATTACGTCCCATTTGCCATAGGCAAGTGAAGATACACCGTATTGTGCGCGTACTGAAATCTTACCGTTATCTCCCACACGTCCTCGTTTGGTGGTAATTACAATTACGCCGTTGGCTGCACGTGCCCCGTAGATAGAAGTGGAAGAGGCATCTTTCAATACCGATACGCTTTCTATGTCACTGGGGTTGATAGCAGAAAAGTCCTCCGATGAAACAGCTACTCCGTCCAAAATAAACAAAGGTTCGGTACCTGCATTGATAGAGTTGATACCGCGAATTTTAAAATTAGCTACGGCACCGGGTTCACCGCTGTTGGACAAAACCTGTAATCCTGAAGCTTGACCTTGCAGTGCCTGGTCGAAACTCGGAGTCGGAACGGTTTCCATGATTTTGTCTTTTACAACTGACATAGAACCTGTTGTAGTTCCTTTTTTACGTACACCGTAAGCCACAACCACCACTTCGTCTACCATTTCTGCACTGGATTCCATTTTCAAATCAAAGCGGGTGGCAGCCGTAAACTCTTTTTCTACAGTTTTCATACCAATATAAGAAAACTGTAAACTCGCAGGTGATTTTGTCACCATAATACTATAATTACCGTCAACATCGGTAATTACACCATTCGTTGTACCTTTTTCTATAATAGACACACCAATAACCGGTTGATTATCATCAGCCGAAATGATTTATCCCGTTACTCGAAATCCGTTTTGTGCAAGCACATAAGGAATTTCAAATAATGTTAAAAGTACAAACCAAAGAATTGATTTTCTCATCCTTGTCTTTTAAATTATTATTAAATTAAAATTGAATTGATAAATGTCTTTTGTTGTAGAATTTCAGAAATAGTTTTTCTTAAAATGAAATGTCATCACGTTTTTTTATGTTTCTCCAAACAAAATATATCTCTGACACTGTATAGAATTTCATTTTTTTTCTGTTAAAATTAAATCTGTTATAATTGATGTGCAAAGATATTAAATAAATACTGATGAAGTTAGAAAAAAGAAAATAATCAAGTAATAAAATGTAATTATATAGAAATTATATATGGTATAATTATAAACTAAATGCTATTTTTATGTCTTTATTTTATCAAATTGATAAGATAATAGGCTGTTTTATACATAAAATAGCCTATTTTTATGACATAATGTGCGTTTAAATTTGTAAGATTAAAGAAAGTTAAACCCTAATGCATTCCCCATAAATTTAAATTACATGTAGCTTCAACCTTTTTCTCAACATCATCCGGCAGAGCAGGAAAAAAGTCGATGCCTGTAATGCGTTCCACTTCATCCACGCTGTTGACATAGTTTTTTAACGGGTGATTGCCCGATAAATTTTTAAAGATGAAGCCGATAGCTTTGGGTGGGTTACTGTTGGTACAGAGTATGACTTTGAAGAAGGCTTCGGGCACGGTAACTTTGTGTTTTCTGCCTATGGCGCGATGTTTTTGCCGGTAAAGAACTGGACCGCATACAATATATATCTTTCCTTCCTTTTTGGCCCATTCGCGGCAGGCATCTTCCAGTTCTTTCCAGTCGCCCCGGTTCAGATTGTGGTTCTGGGGACAGATGTTGGTCATGTAGAAACTTTCCTGCATGGCTTTCCAGTGCCAGCGGTTGTCGCCGGCGGGGCACATGTGTCCGCGGTCCATTCCGGAGCGTTTATAGTCGTCGGTAGTTACTGCTGGCTTTCGGGCAGGTCGGGGTCGGGCAGGAATTTGTCGGTACGGCTTTCCCGTTCTATCAGTTTTTCGGGCGTCAGTTCCCATGCCACCCAGTTGGGTATCTTGTGCTCGCGGTTGTACGAGGTGGTATAGCCCTTGCGGTGCAATATCTGTTCGGGCACGTTTTTCAGAGGAGCGGGAAGCAGGGGACTTCCGGTGATGACGGGTGTTGCTTTTTGCGTTATCCTCTCTTTAACAACAGGAAGCTTGTCTTGCAGCGCGCGGGCTATCGGTTCACGGCAGATGAGTGCCAGACATGCCAGCACTATCAGGTAAATCACTCCTTGAGACTGCTTCTTGCTGCTTTTTCTTTTTGCCATGACGATACTTTTGCTCTTTCCGGTTATTAAAGAGAGGCGGTTTGCAATTGTCGGGTCATCAACCAATTTGTGTGCCCGTTCCAGTGCCACGTTGATGTTGGGGCAGATATTCTCTTTGCCTAAAAGCGTGTAGAAATCCGCCTTTTCCAAAACCTGATGCACCTTTGTGTTTACGCCGGAGAGCACGACGGTTATCTTTTCCTTCTGCGACATTTTGCAAAGGCTTTCCAGATTATGGATACCCGTGGAGTCGATGAAAGGAACCTTGCGCATACGGATGATGCGTACTTGGGGCGGTCGCCGAGCTGTGCCATCACTTCCTCGAACTTCGTTGCGATGCCGAAGAAGTAAGGGCCGTTGATTTCGTACACCTCTACGCCTTTCGGGATGATAAGATGCTCTTCGTTTGTTGTAATGTCCGTTTCGGCATTCGGGTCTATTTCATCCTTGATAACCGAAATTTCGGTCGTCTCCATCACACGGCGCATGAAGAGCACGCAGGCGATGACCAGACCCACTTCGATGGCAACTGTCAGGTCGAAGATAACTGTCAGGAAGAAGGTTATCAGTAACACGGTAACGTCCGATTTCGGATTCTTCAACAATGCCTTGAACACGCGCCAGCCGCTCATATTATAGGACACAACCACCAGTACGCCTGCCAGGCAGCCCATCGGAATGTATTGCGCCAGCGGCATCAGCAGCAGAAGAATCAGGAGCAGCACCACATCATGTAGTATCCCGTCCGCGGGTGATTTGCCGCCGTTGTTGATATTCGCCATTGTGCGGGCAATGGCGCCCGTAGCGGGGATACCGCCGAAAAGGGGAGTAGCCATATTGGCAACGCCCTGAGCTATCAGTTCGGTATTGGAGTCGTGTTTGTCACCGATAACACCGTCGGCTACGGTGGCGGACAGCAAGGACTCTATCGCTCCCAGTACGGCAATCGTGATGGCAACGGGAAACAGGTTTTTAATCGCTTCCCAGTCCAGCGCGGGCATTACGGCATCGGGCAGTTCGGCTTTGATGCTGAAACGGTCGCCGATAGTGTCGATGCAGTCGATGCCGCCATACATCTTCATCAGGTACACAACCAGGGTCACTACGATAATGGCGATGAGCGAACCGGGAATTTTCTTCGAAAATTTCGGAGTGATGGCAATGATAACGATGCTGGCGATGCTGACAACCGTATTCCACCAGTTGACGGTATCGAAATGGCGGAAATAAACCAGCCATTTCCCGATGAAGTCTCCCGGAACTTTCTCTCCGCCGAAATTCAATCCGAATACATCCGCAATCTGGGTGGTGAAGATAGTAACGGCAATACCGCTTGTAAAGCCTACGATAATAGGATAGGGGATAAACTTAATGACTGCCCCCAGCTTGAATACTCCCAGAAGAATAAGGATGACACCCGCCATCAGCGTGGCGACAATCAGTCCGGCCTCTCCGTATTGCTGGATAATGCCGTAGATAATGACGATGAACGCACCGGTAGGGCCGCCGATCTGAACTTTACTGCCTCCTAACAGGGAGATGATAAAACCGGCGATGATTGCCGTGATAATACCTTTCTCGGGCGATACGCCTGATGCAATACCGAACGCAATGGCAAGCGGCAAGGCAACGATACCCACAATGATACCGGCCATCAGGTCTGCCATGAAGAGTTCTTTCGAGTAATTTTTTAAAGCCGTGTATAGCTTTGGCTTGAATTCGAACGCTTTCATTTTATTTTAGAAACTTTGTTTTACCTGTGAGGATGCACCGATCCGATTTCGATACGTTCTCTTTTTTTGAAAAGAGATTGCAAAATTAGGTAAAATAATGCAAACAGCTATAATTATTCCGCTCTTTTTGTTTTTATGCACCGTTTCGGGCACGATGACTGATTGTTTTTTGTGGGTGCTTGAACATAAACAAGGTGTTTCTTGTTATTAACATCAGACTGCTTGTTATTAATCAGAAATAAAAAATAGCTTCATTGGATTTATGGAACGAAATAGATTTTACCTATTAGGCGGTAGATAAATCCAATGAGGCAAAGTGGGGTTTTATTAAAACTAAATTCGTATTTTTGTCTTGTAAATAAAGGAAATACGAACAATCTATCTATACGTAATTACATTAACTAATAAAAAAGAATTATGAGCAAGAGTATCAAAGGAACTCAGACAGAAAAAAATCTGTTGACTTCATTCGCCGGTGAATCACAAGCAAGAATGCGCTACACTTATTTTGCAAGCGTGGCAAAGAAAGAGGGTTACGAGCAAATCTCCGCTATCTTTACCGAAACAGCCGATCAGGAGAAAGAACATGCGAAACGTATGTTTAAGTTTCTGGAAGGCGGTATGGTAGAAATCACCGCCTCTTATCCTGCAGGAGTTATCGGCACTACACTGGAGAATTTACAGGCTGCCGCTGCAGGCGAACATGAAGAGTGGGCGTTGGACTATCCTCACTTTGCCGATGTTGCCGAGCAGGAAGGCTTTCCTGAAATTGCCGCCATGTACCGTAATATTTCCATTGCAGAGAAAGGACACGAAGAACGCTACCGCGCTTTTGTACAGAACATTGAAAATGCTACTGTTTTCGCTAAGGAAGGCGAAGTAGTATGGCAGTGCCGTAACTGCGGTTTCATCTACACAGGCAAGGAAGCTCCTCAGGTATGTCCGGCTTGTTTGCATCCGCAGGCTTATTTCGAGGTGAAGAAGGAAAACTATTGATAGTCGGTACATCTGTCCGAATACTGGATTCAGGCGCGGATTATACGAAGGCATACAGAATATTTTGTCTGTTATATTCGTATAATCCGCGCCTTGATTCCGGTTCATTCGGCGACCGGTTTTCGGCCGCTTTTTATCTGTAATATTATTTCTTTAGTACTACGGAAAGCGCTTCATAGGCTTTGGAAGCATCTTGAATCTGAAGCAGTTTTTCCCAATTGGCAGCCGGTTCTATCTTATGATTATATCGTTTGAGGATATTCAATATAAGTTTGCCGTTTTCTGTAACAGCTTTTGCAATGAAAGCACCACATTCGTTTTCTACTTTTACATTTAACTTCTCTACTCCTTCGGGAGCCGCTTTGTACCCTTCCGGAAGATTTACAGTGATATTCCATTGGAAAGTGCGGGGAGCGGACATATAAATGTCGGCGGAGCGTTTACGTTCCTTACCTTCAATCTGCGTCTGCTCACCTATGAGTCTGCCTGCGGAAAGCACGTAATTAGGTCCTGCTTTTCGGATATAGCCATCCATTGTATAACGAACGTTATAAATAAAGGCTGCGCTGTCCGGACGATTACCCAAACATTGCATCTGATAGCCGAGCAACTCTTTGGCATTTTCGCCGTGGTAGAAGTCTATTTCCCATTTATAATCTTCCTTTTCCTGTTCGCGGCCCTTTCGGAATGCTTCTCGAAGATCATCCGCGTATTTCTTGCCTACTTCTTCGGCAAACTCCTTATCAATGCTAAGCAGGCGCCGATAGGCTGCATCCACATCTTCCAGCTTAACCAATGCAGACTGCATGTATTCTTTTTGTGTTCCGGTGCGGTATTCGTTCCGGCTGACGGTGAGCAGCGTATTGTCGATGTCGGCCTGTATGGTAGTGATGTTTTGGTTATCATCGGCTGTACCTGCCGGCAGATTGAAATGTTCCCGCTCGGCCTTTGTCTTCAGCTTCTTGGCTTTCTTCTTATCCGGTTCCAGGATGGCTTGTCTGCCTTGTAACGGGCAGGAATTTCATGGGGAATAAGGTAGGCTGTAGGCGGGAGGTAGTATTTCTGACTTTCCGGAAGTGCAAGAAGCCAGGTGGTGTTGCGGTAATTCGTCAATTTGTCAAGCGGTTCTTTGTCTTCGTTGGTAACCATTCCAAACAGATTGGGAACATCCACCCAATCCAGCAATCCCTGAAAATAGATGATGAACAGCTCGTTGTTGCAATCACTTTTAATGTCCGATAACAATGCAAAACGATAGTAATTGTAGATGAAATCTGCTTTTTTTTCGTCTGTCCAGTCTTTTTTCTTTATTTGCTTTACGTTGCGGAGAAGCCGGATACCTTTCTTGGGGCTACTTAAACCGCCATATCCGCTATATTTTTGAGCTTGCTTTATAAATTCCCAGTCGTCTTCCTGTATGGCAGCCGCATCAGGATTGGATTGTAGTCCTTTTTCTGTGGTGCTTTTTGGAATATAGGTGTATTTTTTCATCTTGCTATTGGTGATGTACATCAATGTCATTGGAGTTTGCTGCATAGGGTTGTACCATAAGTCGGGTTCGGTTTGTTCTATATCCTTTACAGCCACATCAAGCAGGATGTTTCCGTTTTCGTCTTTGCTTTGTTTAAAGTCCGGTGCGCCGTTCAGAGTACGGTACTGGGTAGTAAGTTTGTCATCTATCTCGCAATGTACCGTATAGGAAAGCATCGGGTGGCTTTGGCGAAACCGGAAGACGAACGGGTCGAGATTGTGGTTTTCCAATGAAGTGTAGTTGAAGAAGAAAATATCTATCTTATCACCGATTTCCAGTCCGGGTACGGCAAGTTTCTGAAGTTGTTCCTGATCTTTCTTGCCTTCGGTGGCTGTCATGTATTCGTCGGTGCTTATTTCGTTTACGGTACCATCCGGTTTGATGATGCGCACGCCCAGTACTTGCTGGTAGTTTTCGTCGTACCGCCAGTCTTTTTTACGTATTTCCGCTTTATAATCAAATTCGGAGAACTCTTTCAAAGCGGCTTTATCGTTAATTTGCACAAGCATACGGTATAAGTCGCGACAATTTACTTCACGGTCGATATAATGAAATCCTCCGAGGAAGGCGCCGACGTTGAATCGGGTCTTTTTGGTGATTTCCAACCGGCTGTGTGCTGCCAGAATGACGGTGACTCATCTTTATATTTATCGGGAACAGCCGTGTTGGTAAATTCGGGCAGTTTCAATGCCCAGACTTCTTTTCTCGTTTCCTCTGCAAAGAGTTTGTATTTCTCTTTGTCATCGGCATTGGCATTAGGGGTGGTTAATAAAAGTGCCAACACCCCCATCAGGAATAACATGTTCTGTTTCATTATTATTGTTTTTTGAGGATGATTTGTTCGTGGGATGCATCAGCCCATTTCCGCAAGTGTGTATTCCAGGTTGCAATTTCGTTGCGGGGAATACGTTTTTCGGTTATCTCCATTACTTTCCGGAAAATGATTTTGTTTCTTTCTGTTTTGTAAGAGCAACAGAGTATACCTTGCGGCGTATGGATTGAGATGCCTTTGGGGCAATAAGAAAGTACGTAGCCTGCGGGTATTTCCAGTTCTGTGTGGCGTACGATGCGGCAACGGAGCGGGAGCTCGTAATCATGGATGCGTTTGGCGGTGTCTATCGGTTGGTCAAACAGGTCATTGTGAAGGTCCAGCTCTATGTAAAACTCGTTATCGGCTATTTGTACAGCACTGCTGTTTATTACTTCTCCGGTCAGAGCAGCCCATTCCTGTTGAGGTTCCTGCTGTATCCAACTGACCGAATTAATCTGATAATTGTGATTATCTCCAGTCAGGATACGGGAAAGATACTCTTTCCGACCGCTTTTATCGTTTTCATGGTAGGCTGTGAGGAAAAATTCTTTCATGTCTCCACTCCAACTACGGGTTGCATTGCCCTGCAATACTTTGTTCGCTTGTTTGTCGGATAGGCTACAGATATAGGACAAACTGTCTATAGATGCACTGCTGTTCAGCATGGGCAATGTGTGCACGATACAGTTTTCTCCATTTTCTATTACAGCTTCCCTTCCTTGTATGCTTTCGGGTATGAATTCCGCGTTTATATATTCGTTGGTGGCATCCAGATAATAGGTTTTTCCCCGGTAGATAAGGCTGCATATCATGTGATTGACGGATGCAAGTGTAGCTATTTCGCTCATCCGGTAGGGGATGTCTACAGTGCCTATATCGGTAAGGCGGGCATCAAAACCTTGTGCTTTCAGCAATGTACGGAGCAAGATTGCCATTCCTTTGCAGTCGCCGTACCGTTTACGCAACACTTCTGCGGGAGTATCGGGTTTGTGTCCCAATATACCTGCTTCAAAAGCGATATAACGGATATTTTGTTGTACCCAGGCATATGTGTTACGTATTTTTTCCATGTCCGTACGGCAGCCTTCGGTGATTTCTGCTAATAGACTGTCGAGTTCGGGTATGTTGCAGTCTACTTGTGCCAGTCCGTTAGACCACCGGTACATATCGTGAACATCTTTAAATGAGCCGGTTATCAGTATGTGCGGGTATATTTTACCCGATGCCGGCATATGTTTTTCGTCTTTCATGGCCGGCATGTCCGTCACGGTATAAGTGAATAAGGAGTCTCCGGCACTGTTGATGCCGCGTTCACAGTGAATAGAAGGAGTAAAATTCCTTTCTGTCAACCGGAAATGGGAGAGGGATTGCGGAATGATGAATGTTATTTGCTTTGTTTTTATAAAATAATCCTCACCCAAATAGATTCGTGTAAAATAATGCAGGTCATGAAAAGTACGTTTAAACGTAACTTCCGTCTTTTTTCCTTTACGGTCAAGATTGATGTTGAAGAAGCAAACCTTGCTGTCGTCGAAGAAGACATTTTCCGGCGTGATGCTTTTATATTCTGCCTTTCCTCCGCCTTTGGCGGAAGCTCCGTCCAATGAAATGAATTCTCCGTAGTAGGTGTAGGGTTGCAATGCAGTTCCCATTCTTGTGGCTTCATAGGATGTTTCTTTTCTGTTGCGTACGGTAGGAATACCGTCTTCTTCCATAAAGATATAGGAGTCGCTGCATTGTGTAATGACAATGTTGTCATCAAGTGTTTGTCCGTGTAAGTTGCAAACGTACAAGCACAAAAGTATACATGTATAGATACAACTGCTTTTCATGTCAGTCTGCTATAAGATTAGATAATAGGTATTTACAAAGATAGCAGTTTGTAATATTTTGACAAAAATAAATATATTAAAATTGCAATTTCTTGCCTTGAAGCAAGAAATTAATCTTTTTATCCGAAAGTTATTTCCCGTCGGATGCGGCTTAAGGTATATGGAGAGATATTCAAGAAAGAAGCGATTTCCTTCAGACTTATCTGGTGAACGATGTCGGGACATCTTCTCAATAATTCTTGATAGCGTATTCTAGGAGAATTCGGATATAGACTCAATAGCCGGTGATAAGTCATACAGAACAGGTTTTCTGCAATCTTACGGCCTAATAACTGGTTTTGCTGGCTTGCTGCCCAAAATGCTTCCAATTGGTTATAAGATAATTGATAGACGGTACTCGCCTTGATTGCTTCCGTATAAACAATGGCGGGTGTCTGTTTTGTGAATGACTCATAGTCTACCACAAAATCCTTTTCAAAACTGTAGCCAATGATATGTTTGTCTTCTTCCGTATCAAGGTAGAAGTAACGGAAACCTCCTTGGGAGATATAGGCAATGTTATGGCACACTTCACTTGCCTGACAAAAGAACTCTCCTTTCTTGTAAAGACGTTTTTTCCCGTTTTGCAGGAAATGTTTAATCAAAGGAGAAAGTTCCAAAAAGTCCAGATACTCGTTGAAGTGTGCCATAACCGTTATTTCTGCGGATGCGGATAGTCTATCGTATAGTGCAGTCCGCGGCTTTCCTTGCGCTCCATGGCCTGGCGGGTAATCAGGTATCCTACGTTAATATGTTGCGCAGTTCGCAAAGCTCGCGGGTGGCCTTGTGCTCTTGAACAGTTTTTCCGTCTCCTCGTAAAGAATATCCAGGCGGTTCCATGCGCGGGTCAGGCGGGTGTTGCTGCGGACGATGCCTACATAGGATTCCATAATCTGGTTCACTTCCTTCATGCTTTGCGTAATGAGCACACGCTCTTCGTTGGAGATGGTGCCCTCGTCGTTCCATTCGGGGATGTCTTCGTTGAAATCATAACGTTCCAATACGCTCAACGCATGCTTGGCGGCTGCATCGGCATAAACTACCGCTTCAATCAACGAGTTGGAAGCCAGGCGGTTGCCGCCGTGAAGACCGGTGCAAGAGCATTCGCCGATGGCATACAGGCGGCGGATGCTGGACTGTCCGTCCAGGTCTACCTTGATACCGCCGCAGAGATAGTGTGCCGCAGGGGCTACCGGAATGTAGTCTTTCGTAATGTCGATGCCTATGCTGAGGCATTTCTTATAGCTATTCGGGAAGTGTTTCT
>ERZ860009.820-NODE-820-length-11873-cov-1.266458_pt1 | contig 11873 bp, 20 predicted proteins | sample MGYA00510114_ERZ860009 | MGnify/ENA primary metagenome ERZ860009 (study PRJEB30046, sample SAMN00715177) | human gut metagenome | study: EMG produced TPA metagenomics assembly of the A metagenome-wide association study of gut microbiota in type 2... | reverse complement strand
AACTCAGTGAAAGCCGTGTAAAACTTGCTGCCGGACTTCCGGAATATAAGAAGTTTGACAATTTTAACAAAACAAATGCATACTGGCTTGATGACTATGCACTTTTTATGGCTCTCAAATGGCATTTTAACCAGAAGTCATGGCAGGACTGGGATGAAGATATTAAATTCCGGACACAGAAGGGCATGCAGAAGTATAAAGAACTGCTTGCAGACGAAATCGGATTCTGGAAGTTTGTCCAGTATGAATTTGATAAACAATGGAAAAAACTCAAAGAATATGCCAATGAAAATAATGTAGATATAATAGGAGATATTCCTATTTATATGGGGCTTGATAGTTCAGATGTGTGGGCGGATGCAGGTGAATTTCTGCTGGATGAGAATCTTACGCCTGTTAAAGTTGCAGGGGTTCCGCCTGATGCTTTTTCTGAACTTGGACAGAAATGGGGAAATCCTCTTTACGACTGGAATAAGATGGAAGCTAACGGATTCAGGTGGTGGAGAGCCAGAATGGCACATTCTGCTGAATTATATGATGTTATAAGAATTGATCATTTTATAGGAATAGTAAAATATTATACAATTCCGGCTGACATGCCTGATGCAAGGCAAGGTTCATATGGCAGGGACCGGGACAGAAACTTCTTGATGTTATCAATGAAGCTATCGGTGATAAAAAAATTATTGCAGAAGATCTAGGAGTATCACTTCCAGAGGTTGATGTGATTTTAAGAGAAAACAATTATCCTTCAATGAAAGTCCTTGAGTTTGCATTTGGCGGCGACAGAAAAAATCCGCATCTTCCATATAATTACAGTGATAACTGCGTAGTGTATGGCGGAACACATGACAATGAAACACTTATGGGATATTTTACCGGACACAATGAGTGGGAGCTTGGCTATGCTTTTGATTATCTTGATACAAGAGACAGGGCAAGGATGGTAGATAACGTATTCCGTGCAGCATATTCAAGTGTTGCATGTCTTGCAATATTTACAGTTCAGGATATTTTAAAGCTTGGAAATGAAGCACGAATGAATATGCCTTCAAGCTTTGGAAATAACTGGAAATGGAGAATGAGAGCAGGGTCGCTTAATAATGACCGTCTTAATGAGATGAGATATCTGGCAAGTGTATTTGGAAGAGAATCATAATAATTAATATAAAGACACATAATCTGAGAATGCGGTATCCGGCTATACTGTACAATCAGGTTATGTGTCTTTTTTTCTAAAAATCACATATAAGGTTGCATTGTTATAAATAATATGATAAGATTCTTTCTGTGAAAAACACATGTGTTTCGCACACGAACAACAAAACACATGTGTCTTTTGTAGGAAGACATCCTGTGAATTATGACTGATGTCAGAAAGGTATGAGGATATGACTGAGACAGTAAATATTACGTTGTCAAACAGAAGGCACTGCCGGAAGTTCTGCTCAAAGTTGCACAGGTCAACAAAATAATTGAGACAAAGAGAATGTCTATAGCTGAAGCTACTGAATCGGTTGGAATCAGCAGAAGTTCTTATTATAAATATAAAGACGATATTTTTCCTTTTAGAGATAATGTAAAAGGCAAGACAATAACATTTGTATTATCAATGGATGATGAGCCGGGAATTCTGTCGGTTGTATTAAAGACAATTGCAGAATATAAAGCTAATCTTCTTACTATACATCAGACAATACCTGTAAATGGTGTTGCCTCGCTGACGTTAAGTGTTGACATACTTCCGACAACGGGAGATTCAGCAAAGATGATAGAGCAGATAGAACAGCTTTCAGGTGTCAGATATTTGAAAATTTTAAGCAGAGAGTAATCGCACAAGATGAGATAAATAATGAGAAAGAGGAAATTAAGATGGCTAAAATTGCAGTTTTAGGTTATGGAAAGTTGGTTCCGGAGTAGTTGAAGTATTAGAGACAAACAAAGACTCTATTACAAAAAGAGCAGGAAGAGAAATTGAAGTAAAGAGTGTTCTCGATTTGAGAGATTTCCCGGGTGATCCGATTCAGGAAAAAATAGTACATGATGTGGACGTTATCATCAACGACCCTGAAATAGAAGTAGTTGTTGAAGTTATGGGCGGTGTTGAGCCGCATTTACATTTGTAAAGAGAGCACTTGAAGCAGGAAAGAGCGTGTGTACATCAAACAAGGCACTCGTTGCTGCACATGGACCTGAACTTCTTGAGATGGCAAAGAAAAGAAATCTTAACTTTATGTTTGAGGCATCAGTTGGCGGCGGTATTCCTATTATAAGACCATTAAACCAGTCTCTTACAGCGGATGAGATTACAAAAATAACAGGAATTCTTAATGGAACAACAAACTATATCCTTACAAAGATGGATAAAGAAGGCAGTACATACGAAGAAACATTAAAAGAAGCACAGGAACTTGGTTATGCCGAGAGAAATCCTGAAGCTGACGTTGAAGGTTTTGATGCCTGCCGTAAAATTGCAATTCTTACATCGCTTGCATATGGCTCAACAGTAAAATTTGAAGAAATCCGTACAGAGGGAATTACAAAAATCACAACAAAAGATTTCAAGTATGCAGAAAAACTTGGCTATGTAGTAAAGCTTCTTGCTACAAGCTGCAAAGAAAATGACAAAGTATATGCTATAACAGCACCATTTATGATTAATTCAACACATCCGTTATACAATGTAAATGATGTGTTAAACGGAATATATATTCATGGTAATGTTATCGGCAATGTAATGTTTTTTGGTGCCGGGGCAGGAAAACTTCCTACGGCAAGTGCCGTTGTAGCTGACGTTGTAGACTGTGTAAAGCATAAAGGCAAGAATGTCATGACAGTATGGAGCGTAGAGAAACTTGAACTTGGTGATGCAGATGATGAAGTAAGAAAGTTCTTCGTCAGAGTAAAAGGTAATGTCTCAGATTTATCAGCAGTAAATGCAGCATTTGGAAATGTGCAGACTGTTACTGTAGATGGAATAGACGGAGAGTTTGGATTCATTACAGAGCCTATGTCAGAAAGAGCATTTGCTGAAGCAGCAAAAAAGATAGATATGATTCATAGAATAAGAATCGATGAGACTACAATTTAATTGTCAGACTGATTAACTGTAATTTATGGTTTATATAAAAATTATCGTCAGTGCATATACTTGCACGGGAAAGGAAGAAAAATGAAATATTTAATTATTCTTGGCGATGGAATGGCAGATAAGGATATTCCTGAACTTGGAGGAAAAACACCGCTTGAGTATGCGGATACACCGACAATGGATAAGTATTCAAAGATGTCAGAGATAGGAATGGTACATACAATACCTGATGGAATGGCACCGGGAAGCGATACAGCTAATTTATCAGTTCTTGGCTATAATCCAAGGGATTATTACACAGGAGTTCACCGCTTGAAGCATTAAGCATCGGTGTTGACATGAAGACAACAGATGTTGCGTTAAGATGTAATATAGTTACAGTTTCAACAGATGAGCTTCCATATGAAGAAAAGACAATTATTGACCACAGCTCAAGCGAAATTTCAACAGAAGATGCGGCTGTTCTTCTTGAGGCAGTAAGAAAAGAGCTTGAAAATGATATATACAAGTTTTATGTGGGAACAAGTTACAGACATCTTACAATATGGGATAAAGGCGAAGTTGTAGACCTTACTCCTCCGCATGATGTACTTGGACAGAAAATAGGACAGTATCTTCCAAAAGATGATAAATTAAGAGAGATGATGAAGAAAAGCTATGATATTTTAAGCAATCATCCAATTAATGTTGAGAGAATGAAAAGGGGACTTAATCCTGCTAATTCGCTCTGGTTCTGGGGTGCGGGCACAAGACCGATGCTCACATCATTTGAAGAAAAGACAGGTCATAAAGGTGCGATGATTTCCGCTGTAGATCTTCTTAAAGGAATTGCAGTCGGTGCCGGCATGAAAGTTATAGAGGTAGAGGGGGCAAACGGCGGTCTTGATACTAATTTGAGGGCAAGGCTGACGCGGCAGTTGATGTACTTTTAAATGGAGGATGTGATTTTGCATATATTCATCTTGAGGCACCTGACGAAATGGGTCATCAGGGAAGTTATGAACGCAAAGTAAAAGCAATTGAAAACCTTGATAAGAGAATCATAAAACGTGTTGTAGAAAAGATGGAAGCGGCAGGAGAAGATTTCAGGATGTTAGTTCTTCCGGATCATCCTACACCGGTGGCTATAAGAACACATGTCTCTGACCCTGTTCCATATATGTTATATGACAGCACAGACAAAAAGAATAATACATGGTCATATAATGAAAAAGATGGCGAGGCAAGTGGAAATTATATTGCTGAGGGTCATACAATAATAAACAGATTGTTTGAAAAATAGTTGCATAAGAAAAATAAAAGAAGATGGAAAGGTAATAATAACAATGATTAAAGTTGTAAAATTTGGCGGAAGCTCACTCGCCATGCAGAACAGTTTAAAAAAGTCGGTAACATAATAAGAGAAGAGGAGAGCAGAAAATATGTTGTCCCTTCAGCTCCGGGAAAGCGTTTTTCTGAGGATACAAAAGTTACAGATATGCTTTATAAATGTTATGCAGAAGCAGAAGAAGGAAAAAATTTCGATAAACAGTTAAAAGCAATCAAAGAGCGTTACAATGAGATTATAAAGGGTCTTGGACTCAAGCTTTCATTAGAAGAACAGTTCGAGACAACAAGAAAAACTTTGAAGCAAAAGCAGGAAAAGATTATGCTGCTTCAAGAGGAGAATACCTTAATGGCATTATAATGGCAAATTATCTTGGATATCAGTTTATTGATGCTGCAAATGTAATCTGTTTTGATGAAAATGGAGAATTCGATTCAGAAAAGACTAATGAAGTATGTTCAGAAAAGCTCGCTGCTACAGAAAATGCTGTAATTCCGGGATTTTATGGTGCAATGCCAAACGGAAAAGTTAAGACATTTTCAAGAGGTGGTTCTGATGTGACAGGTTCAATAGTTGCAAGAGCTATCAAAGCGGATGTGTACGAAAACTGGACAGATGTTTCGGGTTTCCTTGCAGCAGACCCAAGAATAGTAAAAAATCCAAAGCCAATCAAAGTTATTACATACAGGGAACTTAGGGAATTGTCTTACATGGGTGCTTCCGTTCTTCACGAATCAGCAATTTTCCCGGTAAGAAAAGAAGGAATCCCGATTAATATCAGAAATACAAATGCACCACAAGATCCGGGTACAATGATTGTTGAGACAACATGTAACAGACCGGATTGTGTAATTACTGGTATTGCCGGTAAGAAGGGATTCGTATCAATAAGCATCGACAAAGACATGATGAATTCAGAAATCGGATTTGGAAGAAAAGTTCTTCAGGTGTTTGAAGATAATGGCATATCATTTGAACATATGCCATCAGGAATTGATACTATGACAGTATTTGTTCATCAGGATGAATTTGTTGAAAAAGAACAGAAAGTTCTTGCACAGCTTCATCGTGCAGTAAATCCTGATTCTATAGAACTTGAATCAGATCTTGCACTTATCGCTGTTGTAGGACGAGGAATGAAGAATAATTCAGGTATTGCTGCTAATATTTTCTCAGCACTTGCAAAGGCAAAGATTAACATTAAGATGATTGATCAGGGCTCAAGTGAGCTTAATATCATTATTGGTGTACGCAATCGCTATTTTGAAGATGCAATCAAGACAATTTACAGCGTATTTGTACCGGAAGAAGAGCAGTAAAACAAATCGAAAAATTAAATTTTATCCCGACAGGAAAGCAATGGTAGCATTTGTTATCAGATGTTTTCCTGCCGGGATATTTTTGTGAAAATATTTAATGAAAAGTTATATACAATAAAAATAATAAAAAAACAAAAAATAAATACAGCTTGCTAAACTTCGTTTAGAATGGTAAAATAAAAAAGAAAACATAACATAAAAATGACAATGTTTAAGGAGTAATATTCAGAGAATGGAAATCACAAAGAAAATAGCAGAAGAGTTAAGCGTTAAGCCGTCACAGGTTGAAGCGGCAGTAAAGTTGATAGATGAAGGATGTACGATTCCTTTCATAGCCAGATACCGTAAGGAAGTTACAGGTTCACTTAATGATGAACAGCTTCGTAACCTTGATGACAGACTCAAATACCTTCGCAATCTTGAGGATAGAAAAGCACAGGTAATAGCAAGCATAGAAGAACAGGGTAAACTTACAGAAGAGTTAAAGGCACAGATTACAGATGCACAGACAATGGTGCTTGTGGAAGATTTATACAGACCGTACAAGCAGAAAAGAAGAACTCGTGCAACGATTGCAAAAGAGAAGGGACTTGAGCCTCTTGCACAGTTCATACTTCACAGAATACAGACAAGCCTGTTGAAGATGAGGCACAGAAGTATATAAGCAGCGAGGAAGGCAAAGAAGTTGAGGATGCAGCGGCAGCGATACAGGGAGCACTTGATATAATTGCAGAACAGATTTCAGATGTTGCTGATTACAGAACATATATAAGAGATATAACTTTCAAGGAAGGAAAGATAGTTTCTGCTGCCAAAGATGCTGATGCAGAGTCTGTATATGAGAATTATTATGATTACAGTGAAGCACTTTCAACAATTCCGGGACACAGAATACTTGCATTAAACAGAGGTGAGGCAGAAAAGTTCCTTGCTATAAAAATAGAGGCACCTGTTGACAGAATTTTAAGGTATCTGGAGACAAAGACGCTTACATCAGATAATGAATATACAACACCATTAATCAAAGAGGTTGTAAGCGATGCATATGACAGGCTTATTGCACCTGCCATAGAAAGAGAGATAAGAAGCACACTCACAGATACGGCACAGGATGGAGCTATCAGGGTATTTGGTAAGAATCTTGAACAGCTTCTCTTACAGCCGCCAATTGCCGGTAAAGTTGTACTTGGTTGGGATCCTGCATTCAGAACTGGATGCAAACTTGCAGTTGTCGATGCTACAGGAAAGGTTCTTGATACAAAAGTTATATATCCTACAGAGCCACACAATAAAGTTGAACAGTCAAAGCAGGAAGTTAAGAAACTTATAGATAAGTATAATATAACGCTCATTTCATGCGGTAATGGAACTGCATCAAGAGAGTCAGAAAAAATCATAGCAGATATGATTAAAGAGTACGATTTGAAAAATGTAGATTATGTAATAACAAATGAAGCAGGTGCATCAGTGTACTCTGCAAGCAAACTTGCAACAGAAGAATTTCCTGATTTTGATGTGGCACAAAGAAGTGCAGTGTCAATAGCAAGACGAGTTCAGGATCCGCTTGCTGAACTTGTAAAGATAGATCCGAAGTCAATCGGTGTTGGACAGTATCAGCATGATATGAACCAGAAAAAGCTGAGCGAAACACTTACAGGTGTGGTTGAAGACAGCGTTAATAAAGTAGGCGTTGATTTAAATACAGCATCTGCATCACTTCTTGAATATATTTCGGGAATATCAAAAGCTGTTGCAAAAAATATTGTGGATTACAGAGAAACTAACGGAAGATTTACTAACAGAAAACAGCTTTTAAAAGTTGCAAAATTAGGACCTAAGGCATTTGAACAGTGTGCAGGTTTCATGCGTATAAGCGGAGGTGATAATCCGCTTGATGCCACAAGTGTACATCCGGAAAGTTATGATGCTGCAGCAAAACTTCTTGGATATTAGGATATAATATTAACTCTATAAGTTCAGGTGAGTTAATAGGACTTGGTAAAAAAATAAGCAATCTCCACGAAATGGCAGAAAAAGTCGGCATTGGCGAGATAACACTTGAAGATATAGTAAAAGAACTTGAGAAACCTGGAAGAGACCCAAGAGAAGAGATGCCAAAACCAATACTCAGAAAAGATGTCCTTGATATGAAAGATTTAAAACCGGGAATGATTCTTAAAGGAACAGTAAGAAATGTAATAGATTTTGGTGCTTTTGTGGATATCGGTGTACATCAGGACGGACTTGTTCATATTTCACAGATGTGTGTTGACAGAAGAGTTGAGCATCCGCTTGATGTTGTGAGTGTCGGAGATGTTGTAGATGTACGTGTTATAGAAGCTGACCCGGCAAAGAACAGGGTTTCGCTATCAATGATTCTCGACGAAAAAGAGGCTGCTAACCGTAAAATGTCAGCGAATAAAGGCGACAGAAAAAATGATGCTTCAAAGAGAGATAACAGAAAGCAGGGACAGCATAAGAAAAAAGACAATGGACTTAATCTTAGTTCATTATCAAGATTTATGAGATAATTGTGCGGACAGCGAAACAAAGCCAATGTCTGCAAGAGACATTGGCGGCGTTTGATAAATATAGTTAATAATACAAACTGGAGTATTGAAATGGGTGAACAAGAACAGAGAGTAGAATTTGAAACACGAATAGGTGCAAAAGAACTGATGGATTTTAAAATATACCATAATTATCACAGCGTGAGTGGTATTGCATCACTGCTTTTTGGCATAATAGCATTGGTGATATGCATAGTTTCAATTAACAGAGTGAATATATCATATACACTTATGATGGGATTTTTTGGACTTTTCTTTACAGTGTACACACCGATTGGCATGAAGAGAAAAGTTAATAAACAGATAAAAACAGTTCCTGCATTTGCAGAGCCTGTAAAATATGTCATAACACCTGAAAATATAACTCTCAGTCAGGGCGAAGTATCAGAAGAACTTTTATGGGATGATATATTTACGATAAAATGCACAGGAAAGAGCATGATTTTATATATAACATCAGTGAGGGCTAATATAATACCTCTTGAATGCCTTGACAGACAACAGGCAGAAAACTTTATAAAAATAGCAAGAGAGAAACTCAAGCCGTTTCAGGTTAAGTTAAATGATGCATCAGTAATAAACAAGTGCGGACGGTGACAGATATGGTAAATGTGATAGAAACATTTGATGCAAAAGAAACATTTGCATTAGGGGAAAAGATAGGAAAAGAAGTACAACCAGGAGATATATTCTGTCTTGAAGGTGACCTTGGCGTTGGGAAGACAGTATTTACACAGGGGTTTGCAAAAGGGATTGGCATAACAGAACCTGTTAACAGCCCTACATTTACAATAGTTCAGGAGTACAAAGAAGGAAGAATTCCCTTATATCATTTCGATTTATACAGGATAGCAGATATTTCGGAACTTGATGAGATCGGTTACGAAGAATATTTTTATTCAGAAGGAACATGTCTTGTTGAGTGGGGAAATCTATATCCGGAGATATTCCCTGAAAATACCATAAAAATTGAAATAAGCAAAGACCTTTCAAAAGGTTTTGACTACAGAAGAGTAACGATAGAAAAGCAGCAAAAGGAGGATTAACATGAGGATACTTGCAATAGAAAGTTCTGCTGTGACAGCATCAGTTGCAATTCTTACAGATGATACACTTACGGCAGAGTATACTATCAACTATAAGAAAACTCATTCACAGACACTTCTTCCTATGATAGATGAGATATGTGATATGACAGACGTTAAGCCGGATGAATTTGATGTGTTGCGGTGTCAACAGGCCCGGGTTCTTTTACCGGGTTAAGGATAGGCGTTGCAACAGGAAAGGGCATTGCACTTGCCACAGGTATCAAGATGGCAGCAGTTCCGACACTTGATGCAATGGCAATGAATATGTATGGCACTGATAAGCTTATATGTGCTGTCATGGATGCTAGAAGGCAGCATCTCTACAACAATATATTTTTCTTTGATGAAAACAACAGACTCTGTAGATGCAGGGAACAGTCGCTTGATTCATATGATCAACTTGCTGCTGAATTAAATGGCCTTAACAGAGATGTAATATTTGTCGGTGATGGCATAAATGCCGCAAGAGAATATTTTGATAAATATTTAACATGTAAATATGAATATGCACCGGCACATATGACAACACAACGTGCCGGAAGTGTAGCTATGCTGGCAATGCAGATGGCAGCAGAAAATAAACTTGTTGATGCGGATGATGTAAAGCCCGATTATCTTCGCCCGTCACAGGCAGAGCGTGAATTTGCACAGAAAAAGGAGCCTAAGTAATGCTTAACATAAGAGCTATGGAAGAAAAAGATATTCCACAGGTCGAAGAGATAGAAAAAAAGATATTTTCACTGCCGTGGTCAGAGAAGTCATTTCATGATGCATGCAGTGATGAAAATAATATATATCTTGTCTGTGAAGATGAAGGCACAATTGCCGGATACTGCGGATTATGGACGGTGTTTGGTGAGGGGAATATTACGAATATGGCAGTTCATCCTGATTACAGAAAAAAAGGTATCGGAATGATGCTTATGGAAGAGATGGAAAAACGTGGAATACAGAAAAAAGTAGATGTGTTTTTTCTGGAAGTGCGTGAAAGCAATGACGCAGCACGAAGATTATATGAAAAAATGAAATACAAACAAATAGGTATCCGCAAAAGATTTTATGAAAGACCGGTTGAGGATGCTATAGTAATGTCGAAAATGTATACGGAAGGAAATATATGTTAGATGTATGTTTGCTGGGAACCAGCGGAATGCTGCCATTGCCTGACAGATGGCTGACATCACTGATGACCAGATATAATGGAAGCAGTCTTTTGATAGATTGTGGAGAAGGAACACAGATTGCAATAAAAGAAAAAGGATGGAGTTTTAATCCGATAGATGTAATTTGTTTTACGCATTATCATGCTGACCATATAAGCGGACTTCCGGGGCTGCTTCTCACAATAGGAAATTCTGACAGGACAAAGCCTGTTACGCTTGTCGGGCCTAAAGGTCTGTCAAGAGTTGTTGGGGCACTGCGTGTGATAGCACCGGAACTTCCGTTTGAGCTGAAATTTATAGAACTTACAAAACCGCAGGAACACATTTCAATAAATGGCTATGAGATAGAGGCATTTAAAGTTTCTCATACGGTTGCATGTTATGGGTATTCTATAAGTATTCCAAGAATAGGAAAGTTTGATGTAGAAAAAGCTAGAGAACTTATGATACCGCAGAAAGCGTGGAATAAGCTTCAGCATGGAAATACGGTTGAGATTGATGGAACTGTATATACACCGGATATGGTAATGGGAAAACCGAGAAAAGGTTTGAAAGTTACATATTGTACAGATACAAGACCGGTTACGGCTATTATAGAAAATGCAAAACATTCCGATTTATTTATATGTGAAGGAATGTATGGCGAAGAAGATAAAGACAGTAAAGCAAAAGAAAACAAACACATGACATTTTCAGAGGCGGCAGCACTTGCAAAAGATGCAGAAGTTGCAGAGATGTGGCTGACGCATTTCAGCCCGTCACTTGTAAGGCCGCAGGAGTATATACGTGGAATACAGAAAATATTTGAAAATGTCACAGCAGGTACAGATGGTAAAACGGTTGAACTTCAATTTGAAGAAGGGTAGCATTTAAAGATGCGGAAATGGAGGCGTGAGATGAAAAAATATGTAAAAACAATAATAATTGTAAGTGTTCTGGCATTAATGTGCATAGCCTATTTTTTCTATCTTTCAAACAGGAAATCGACAAAAGATGCAACTGATAAGTCAGTTGGGAACAGGAAGTGGCAGCATTAACAACAAAAGATATTGATAAAAATTATCCTGAGTCTCCAAAAGAAGTTGTTAAATTGTATGCAAGAATAACAAAGGCATATTACAAGACATCTCTTACGGATGAACAGATAGAAGCACTTGGAACAAATGCAAGAAAATTATTTGATAATGAGTTAAAGTCAAAACAGACAGATAAAGAATTTCTGGATGCATTAAAGGCTGATATAGCGGATTATAATTCGGCAAAAAGATATATAGCTGATTATACAATGGATGGCAGCCAGGCAGTAAAATATACT
>ERZ860009.818-NODE-818-length-11913-cov-1.606004_pt1 | contig 11913 bp, 7 predicted proteins | sample MGYA00510114_ERZ860009 | MGnify/ENA primary metagenome ERZ860009 (study PRJEB30046, sample SAMN00715177) | human gut metagenome | study: EMG produced TPA metagenomics assembly of the A metagenome-wide association study of gut microbiota in type 2... | reverse complement strand
TAAAATAATGGCTGAGCAGGATACATACCTGCTTCACACGCGACTCGGCAGTGTATCCGTTCTCGCCACTTCCTAGGCATAACCTGCTGCTACCGCCAGGCAGCACAGCGTCACTCTGCTCAAATTTCCCAATCATACTAAAGCAAAGCCACCAAGAATTAACCCCGAATTATTCTTCTATTATAAAAGCCGGTGACGTCTTAATGCAGCGAATCGTACGGGATTTGTTTACATTATGGTCTTCCGCCTTGGCTGTAGTCCCTGTATGAGTCCAGCTTTGGTGCCCTCCACTTATGGTTGCCCACAATACCTTTGCAGCAATTGATTTTGAAGAATCAAATGATGGCCGAATCCTCCCAAGACCAGATTGTTTTCGTCAAAAGCGATTTGGATGTAATTGGCTGTTGCAAGGAGCCCTCCCTCCCACGCTATATTTTCTCGGCTATGGGCTGAAATAACGGCAGGTCTTCCACTACCCGTTGTGTAATTTACCGGTGTGCCATTAAGCGTGTAGTTAATAGCCCCCGATTTTAACAAAAGCTCAAAATCTCTCGACGTAGGAAGCTGGTATCCTTCCGGACAATGGCTGCTTACCGATCCATTCCCTATGATTGCCGGATTCTGGAGCGACTCATACGAATCGAAATAGAAACGCGGGACGGATGCGTCATACTTTAAATTCATTCCCTGCGTATAGCGCCCTTTGTACTGACTGCCGGTTAAACGTACAAAATCCTCGTCAGAACAAGAGGCAAAATAGGCAGACAGATCACCTATTGTTTCAGATTCACTGACGGTTATCTGGTCGTCGAAACTCTTTGAGTTTCCTTGTAAGTTGAAACGACACCAGTAAGTGTCACCCATAAGGACAACAGGCAAGCCGCGATTCAGCCGGGTAACGGTGTATGTTTCATGTATGCCATTCGGGCCGTTCACGGTGAGCAAACCCTCCTGAGTGCTGCCATTGGCCTCCGGATCGTTAGGCTTGTAGCCTGCCTGAATCTCATAAACTCCGTCTCCTTGGGGTATCGCCCTTAGCCAACTGCCACCACTGACAATAACCTCATAGTTCTTAGGTACCTCTATCTGGCCTAAAGCACTGTCGACATATTTATTGAAATGAATGTTATAGGGAGGAGTGTTTGTAAGATGATTATACAATTCTCCCTTGAAGGTCGTTGCATTGGACTGAACAATTACCAGCCGGCCACTGTAGTAGTCCGGGTGCCTCTTGCTGTGCATATTCAGGTACATATATTCCGTCTTAGTACCCGGTTTTTTCCAAGAATTGCGTACCAAGAACTTTTTCCCTTGAAGGTCGGCACGAGTTTCCGTATACGGAGTAATGGAGGCTGTTGTCCCATCAATTGTGAATTCCGCATCTTCCGGTATCTTATCCAGTACAAGTATTGACGTTGACTCTTTGCTCGGGAGGTAAACCGTATCTTTTGTTGCACTTATATACGCCCCTTCAGCCAAAGTAGAAAGTTCACTATTAACCAAAATATGGGTAGAAGGTTTTGCCGTGATAGTTTCTTCAACTTCCCAGCTTTCATTTTCCACGGATATGCTTGCCTGCAAATTAGAACTGTCTCCGCTAAATAACTTTATTTTATAAATGTGGTTTCTATGGATTGTGTTAGGCAGTGCCAGTGAAAGTGTGACAGGATCGCCTTCAAGGGTTCCATGCAGCTCCACAGGAATACCGTCCCCCACTTGTTCATACAGGTGGACCAATCCGGCATATTCACCCGGCTTCAACGGGGTATTGAATGTAGTATCTATTTTTGCCAATGCTGCACCGGACGGCGAACTGACCGGGTGTTGCGGAAGCAGGAATGCTTCACAATGTATGTTATCCATACTTATCCTATTGATTTGTATGTCGGCATCGTCAGCTATGTTTAAGTCTACTCTGGCAATGGCCCGTGTAAGCAATACTTGGGTGGTACTCTCCTGGCTTCCGGTTAAGTCTGCCTTTCCGGTCATCACCGGTTTCTCTCCATCTGCTTGAGGAGAGGCAGAGGATATTGTAGTGGCAAGCAGTTCGGTCTCTTTCAATCGGCCTATTTCCTGTGTAATCCCATTCAGCATATTACCGGTGTTTACAAAGAAATAGATTTGCTCTCCTTCGGCTAACGAGCTGATTGTAGTGTATCCGTTCTTATCCACTGTCAGATTTTTGTAAACGTCGGACAGAACTCCCTCTTTAAACAGATAAGCCTCTATGTTTCCCGGCAGGTCCGTACTAAGAACAGTTTCCGAAGTCGGTGTATAGACCAAAAGCCGGAGAGAATGCTTGTTCTGAACATCATTGATTTTTCCATCGTTAAAATCCTCCTTAGGGCATCCGATGCAAAGTATTGAAAATAATACAGATATAATAACAGACAAATGTTTCATAATTATTAGTAGATATTGGGATTACTTCTTGATTTTAATATTGTGTGGGAATTGACAGGAAAATCTTTTATGTTATTCTTGTAGAACACATCAGCGCATCCCGAAGCCCACTGTCCGTATGTCATGGTGCTATTATGGTTGTAGCCTAAACAATGACCTAATTCATGAAAAATAGTGGAACAACATCCGCCGCTGTTTTCGTAATGATAAAGGAAAGATTTCTGATAGACTCCCCATGTTCTGCCCCCGCCTAATCCTGATACACCATTGCCACTATATATAAGTCCGATGTCGAATCCGGAAAGGTTTTCCAGTCTGGATATAAGCGTTGATGTGTCAACTGGATACCTGTTATTGTCAAGAAAGGTTCCTTGGAACGTCGAAACCCGCTGCTGGAACTTTTCCAGCGTACACATATATCCGATATTCAAAAAGAGTGCAACAGCTTCCCTGCAATGTACAGGGCGTATTCCCCACCAGTTCTTGTTGGGAGTTCCTGTTACGGGATTTCCTCCATTAAGTACGAATTTGATGTACCATTTCGCTTTTATCTGAGAAATCTTAGTCCAATACGGGTCGTTGCAAGCTATCTTAAGACTCAAGGAAGCCGGATTCATCTCTTCTGCTGAAAATTGTAGAACTTTCCCTGATTCAGTGCGGTATAATCCTTTCTCCAATACCTTTATCGATGTCTTAATGTCGGCAAATGCCGGAATGTTGTCAATGTAAACGAACTCCACATATTCATCCATAGTCGGACTTTTTGCCATGACTGTAACCTCTTTTATGCCTACGGGAGAATAAAATCTCATGTGCAAACTATCGTTCTCCATATTTATCTGCAAAGGTTGGGTTATACGAAATGACCGTAGATTTGCATTGGTATAGACTGAAGCAGGTTCTTCATCACTTAGAATCGTATAATAATTTAGAGGAGTGAGCTCATCGGCAAGGTTAGTACCCACATTGTCTTCCGGATGTACAGCCTGCACATGTATGGTAGAATGCCTGGCGGCATCTAAGGTTGCCTTTGCATCATACTCCGTATCAAAACTTTCCTTTCGGTGATTTATTGTATTTACTACTATTTGACCGGAAAAACCATCCTTTATGGTAGGGAAAAATAAGCACTGTTTTTGTTCCGATAAAGAGAAGGATGCTATGCTTCGCTGCCCCGAATGGCTGCCGTCTGCATGCAGGGCAGAATAGCTCCTGCTGTCTTCCGAAGGAATAAAATGACAGTCGTGAACCGATTTGCGCACATAATCGCTTTTGTATTGTATATCAAAAGAAACCAGCCCTACAGCTTGGGGAATGCGTATTTCCTCTATCTTGATTTTTCCGTTTATTACCGAGAACTTGTGATTCGTATAATAATATTGGGCTTTCAGAGGCTTCGCCGGCGTATTTTCAGGAAAAGACAGCCACGGTGAGGAACTTTTCTCTATTTTATGTATCCGGGCTCCATCCTCTTCATAGTTGCCTTTCATGGCTAATATAAGAAGGTTGTAGGTGCCGGTTTCGAGCCCTTCCACCATAATTGTTGCAGGATCGGGGAATTTAACTTCACGGTCGATGTCAATTTGGCCCTCTTTGAGAACATAGGCACAAAGAGTATCGAAAGGTGCGGTCAAATCCACGGTGCGGGTAGCGGAACCCGTATCGTCAAAAGCCTCTGCCTTTAAGCGAAACAAAACACCCGTGCCATCATATTCGGCTAACGGATAACTATTGTCTTCTATTTCGTCCCGGATGCAAGAAGCCAAGAACGGCAGAAGAAAACAGCAAATAAAAATCACTTTTGAGATGCGCATAAATAATTCGGTTAAATTACGTTTTACTTAGAAATAATATTGAAGCAACTTTAATTCATGAAATTCCCCTCAGGCTTTATGCACAAACAGCAAATCTTCAATCATCAGGTCGAGTTCCGCCGGATGGATGCTGTCCTCGTGATAATGGAAGTAATGGCTGAGCAGGGTGCGTACCTGCTTCACACGCGACTCGGCAGTGTATCCGTGCCACTGCCACACTCCTGCATCAAGTGCATGGCGAATGACGCCGACGGCAGGGGCAATCATGCCCCGCACATCATCGCCGGGATAAATCGAGTTTTTTCCTGGGGCAGGATAATGGTTACTTCGGGGTGGTAAGCGCGCACTACGCGCAATGTTCGGTCCAACGGACGTGCTTGGCTATGACATCACGCGTTTCTTTTTTAGGATTCTTCATTACGGGTTATCAATTGTTAAGATTATCAATATTTCTGTTATCTGTCATTCATCTATCTACCGGCTCTCACTCAATATTCATTTACCGATTATCATTCATCTGCCGGCGTTCACCACTCTATTTTTCCTACGTGCCTCCATCCGCTTCTCGAAAAGCTCCGCCACCCATACAGGAAAACCGAAAACGGCTACGAAAATCGCTAAAAACAGGACGCCTCCGCAAGCGATTCCGTAGCATATCCCTCTGTGTGCAAACAAACAAAAACACGAACAAAGTCGGGACAAACCTTTTTTATTCATAACATAGGGACTGTTTTCGGGTTCTATTAATTTCGTTATCATTCTAATTCCAATTCTAAAGTTCAGGCAAAAGCCTTATTATCAATACCAGCCGGATACTTTTACTTTTTCCAACCGCCACGGACAACAAAGCAGAACCTACAGTTTCAATCAAGGTCGCGGATGCAGCGAAAATATCTGTCCGTACTAACATTCTTCGCGTCCAGCACAATGGCTCCCGTATCATTATAACGTACATACGGGGATGAGTTTCCGCCCCCACCCGCTTCGGTAGCCGTTCCTCCTGCCACTCCCGTCAGCCCTGCCTGCTGTAGCTCCGGCCACAGGATGTAAATCAGTATCGCTTCCTTTAGTGTGGGCAAGCGCCAGCCGCCGCCATCATCGGCAAGATTCCTGCACCTGTTTACGGCATTAATCCAGGTAGCGGAAAATCTGGCAGCAGACAGTTCAAACCTGTAATACACCTGCTCGTCGCTCGCTGCCGAACCGATATTGGTTTCATCATCCGTACCGAGCCTGGCATTTGTGCCGTCCGTGGCACGCGCTTTCTTAACCTTGGTGTGCCGTATGGCAGAAGCGTCTATAATGATTTTTCCGTTCTCTTTCACCACTTCCTGGGCATAACTGCCGCTACCGTCAGGCAGCACAGCACAACCCATAATGTTCTCATGCTTTTTCTCATATCCTCATTGCTGTTTCATTTGCGTATAACCGTACATTCATTCACATGCAACATCACCTCAGTTCCCTGCCGCAACGGACGGTATAAGTCACCGACGCCATTTTACCCTGTGTATTGCTGAATATAAAAGGATAGCCATCCCTCATGCCAACCGCTGCGTAACCATAATTACGAGGCCCCGTTTCGGTAGAAGAGATAAAACTGCTGCCTGCAAAGCTACGTTCGTCTTGCGGCAGGGCAATAAGCATCAGAAGCAACTCCTGCTGCGCAGGCAGATACCAGTTGGTTTCGGATGCGTCGATAATGCCGTCACCGTTCAGGTCGCGGTTCTTCTCGTGGCAATACCGTCCGGCGGAGCTCTTGTATATCGGGTGATAAATGTCTGCGGCAGGGTCCGGATAATAATAGGGTCCGGTAACAGTACCGGTATAAGCGCCGATTTTAGTATTGCGTACCTCGCTTCCGTACATTTCCCGGTAAGAACCGGATGCCATTCCGAATCCGGTTGCCTCGTTATCCGTACGCTGCACATCCGTATACACCATATTTGCCGTCAGGAACTTGCCATTGCGGAATTTGTCCGGACTGTTGTAAACATAATCGTCGGAGAATCCCCATTGCATCGTGCTTATGTTCTGCAGCGATGGGTCGATGCCCGGATTCATCACCATGTTGAACTCCGGATACCTTTCCACGACCATTTTCCTTTTCACACTGCCCGGCGTTCCGTCCTCATTCAAAAGATTCAGCCCTGCACCCTTATGATTATCATCCGTATAAAAAGAGAGATAACCCGACTGATTGATAATGAAAATCCGTATTTCCGGTTTATCCGCATTTCCCCCATCCTTATAGAACGAGAAACGCACCCGTGCGGTACGGTTGCCGCCGTTCTGCAAAAATTCGTCGGCATAGACGTAGAAAGTCCGGTCGATTATGGACGACCCGGCAAACGGTATATCCGTAATCCGGTAGCACATGCGGTGGGTAGCATCGGTAAAGGGCAGGCTATCGTCATCGTCCTGATTTGAGGGAACGGCAGGCCAGCCGCTCTTGCCTTCAGCTTCCAGCTTTGCCCGGATGCTTTTGTGCGGAATATATTTGGGACGCACAAACTTGCTTTCGGGGTTGGCTGCCTGCTGCCACACATCGTCGGGCGATGCCTGCTTCACCTGGTGATACATCAGATTCAAGGGAGAGATTTTCAGCCAGTCGGCATCAAAACCCGGTTCATTGCAGGTCCGTTCTTGCGAATCGAGTATCTCTACAACGGCCGTACCGTTTGCGGCGTGCATGCGCATGGGACGAAAATCGGGGTGCGCGTCCATGGTCAGGTTACTGCCGTAGTCTATGAGGAAATCGCCTACGGAAGAGTCTACATTCGTATCTACCTTGATATCGTCAACGCCACGCACTGTAATGTTAAAGGTGTAGTGATGGCCGCGACGAATGTTGTAATCGCTGTGGTTGTCTTCGCCCAAGTAGATATATGCCTTTACCCGCTTCACTTCGACATCGGTTGTGTGCATGGCAGTAATGACAACGGCGGTGGCGCGCCCGGGTTTGAACCATGCCTTGCCACGTGAGTCGGTATCGTCTTGCTTCATGCCCGGATATTGCTTGCCGGGTCACCGGGCAATGCTTTGGCTATACGTCCGCCCCGGCGGTTCTCAAAGAGATAGAGTGTTTGGGAAACGGTCTTGCCTGTTTGTCTCCCGTTTCGAAGGGGTAGTCTACGGCACTTGTCAGCCAGTATTCATCTTTGTCGTCGGCAGTGGTATCCGGGTTGGGATTAATGTCGGCATTGCCCTCAAAGAGGTAGCTGCGCACCGGAACATCCTGCACATCCCAGCCGATGATGGTTACTTCCTGCCCCACGGGAGTTGCGTCGGTGACGGTGAGCGTGAGCTTTGCCGCCAGGTATTGAAGCTGTACGGGGGTTGTGATGGTATGGGTGCCCGGCTGCACGTCTACATGCTCCCGGATTGCCGTCATTACAAGAGGCTCGGCGGAGTTCAGACCAAAGTCCAAACGGACGCCGTTACCATGAATTCACGGAGAGCGTCGTAAGAGGTAACGGCAGCCAGCCTACTGTCCATATCGTCCTTACTGTTTGCCACAAAGCAGAATGTATGGTTACTGCCCGACCACGTGTCTATCTGAAGAGACGAGAGCGATGGGCCATCGGGCTGTGCCGTGTATTTGCGGTTGGTCACGACCTCGCCGCTACCGTTGAATATCAGTACACGCAGGTTGTCCAGCCGGTTCTCCACATCGGAAGGAACGGTGCGGGTGTCGGAACCGGAACCGAGTGCACCGCGTGTATTGCCTGTACTGCCGCCTGCACTGACAGCACCGGTCATATCGGGCAACAGCATTCTCAGGCTAACACACGCAGCGATGCCTTCTTCCACACGTGTGGTATCGAACTCATCGCGCATGCACCCGGACAGGAGCAGTGCACCGAAAAAATACAGGATTATTATCTTTTTCATATTGACTATTGTTTTCGTTTCTAATTATCAAGACATTACAGGTCTAAGGTGTGAAATAAACACTTTCAGTCGAGGTCGCGGATACAGCGATAAAAGGATAGAGTATATTTCGCGGTCGAACTCAATACATGGTCATAACCTTTTGCCCTCGTTTCCACTTTAGCACGATATGCTTGAGTTCCTACATTTCCAGTTTGATTCCTCAATTCTGTAGCAGACCAAAATTCACCTGCTTTAAAAAGTCCAAGCTGTTCCAGCTCCGGAGACAGTACACCTATTAACTGCAACTCCCTTTGGGTAGGAAGACGCCAACCGCCACCTGTATCCGTCTTATTTGCGCATGCAAGTATAGCATCGCTCCACGAAAGCTTGTCCGTGGATGCCTGCCCGACTTCAAACTTATAATATACCAAGCTATTACTTGCCACAGACGCTATATCATCGGCTGTGTTCGACCCTTTCAAATCGGATGTAGCGGTAGTAGTCCGTGCTTTTTTAGTTGTCACATGCGGTATTGCCGAAGAGTCTATAATAACTTTCCCATTTTCACTCGCTATCTTCTGAGCATGACCGGTCGTTGCCGCCAGGCAGACAAATAATCCGAATAATATTTTCACTGACTTTCTCATCCCTATCGTAACTCCAATTCAATATAATTATTACACTATTTAGTTATGGTTTTCTCTAATTCTCTGAAACAGCGAACAAAAGCCTGACTATATTTATTATGATAAGCTATAACAGGTTCATCGTATGCAGTCATATAAACAGAACGAATCTGTGCAGTAGCATTATTAGACTCTGAAGAAGAGAGGTTAGCATTCCTATCCCCCATTGCTCCGGCAATGCCCCACATTATTAATTCATGTGCTGAAGGCAGATACCAATAGGTTTCAGAATCATCAATGATACCGTCTCCATTCAGGTCGCGATTCTTCTCGTGACAATACCGTGCAGCAGAGGTTCTATAAATCGGATGATAAATCTCCTTTTCTTCCGGATCAGGATAATAGTAAGGCGCTCCGCTATTGCTTCCCGTATAGGGTGGAATCGGATCTTTTGTATTAACATTCGACCCTTGGTCGGTATTGCTATTACCATACATCTCGCGATAAGAGTCTGTCCTCTTCCCGAATTCCGTCGGCTCATTACCATTACGGACTACATCATTATAAACGGCGTTTGCTGTCATATATTTACCATTACGGAAAAAATCCGGCTTGTTATACAAACGGGTCCTGGAGAATCCCCACCTCACCCCGCCTGTCCACTGTACACTGGATGGAATGCCCGGATTCATCATTATTCTATATTCTTGAAATCTCTCGATTACTGTTTTCCGCTTTACATTGCTCGGCGTCCCGTCTTCATTTAAAATATACAGTCCGGCATCCGGATGGCTGTCGTCCAGATAAAAAGAGATATATCCCCTTTGAGTAATATCAAAAATCATGACTCCCAACTTATCCGGAGCATCTCCGTCTTTATGATATGTGAAGCGTACCCGTGCATTACGGGTTCCGTCTCTTACAGGGAAGTCGTCAGCATAGACGTACAAGGTTTGCGGTGTAACCGTAACCTCGGTAAACGGTATGTCGGTAATCTTGTAACACATGCGGTGGGTGGCATCGGCAAAGGTCATTTCATCATCGTTATCCTTTCCAGCAGGGATGGCATTCCATCCGCCTTTACTTGCCAGCTTAGCTCTGACACTCTTGTGCGGAATATACTTAGGACGCACAAATTTGCTGTCGGGGTCTGCGTCCTGCTGCCATATATTGCCGGGTTGCTTCACTTGATGATACATCAAATTCAATGGAGAGATTTTGAGCCAGGTAGCGTCAAATCCCGACGGGTCGTCGTAAGTCCTGCCCTGCGAATCCAGGATTTCCATGGTTGCCGTTCCTTTGGGAGCCTGAATACGCATAGGGCGAAAATCCGGATGGGCATCCATTGTCAGATTATCACCATGATCCACCAAAAAATCGCCCACAAGAAAATCTACATTCGAATCTATCTTAATCTCATTGAGACCGTTCACCGTTACAGTAAAGGTATAATGATGCCCACGCCGAATATTGTAATCGCTGTGGTTGTCCTGACCTAAATAGATAAATGCCTTTATCTGTCTTGTTACCAAATCTGCCTTGTGCATGGCTGTAACAACAATGGCAGTGGCACGCTTGGGTTTATACCACGCCTTGCCGCGGGAGTCTTTATCATTTAGCCCCATATCACTGTATTGTTCATCCGGGTCGGCTGGCAGTGCTCTGGCTATACGCCCACCACGGCGGTTTTCAAAGACATAGAGCGTTTGGGTAGCAGTTCCTGCCTGCTTGTCTTCCTCCTCAAAAGGATAGTCCACTCCGGTTGTCAGCCAGTATTCGTCCTTATCGGCACCTACTGTTTCCGGATTGGGATTGGCGTCTTTACTATCGTCGGGGAAAAGGTAGCTGCGTGTGGGAGCATCCTGCACATCCCAACCGATAATGGTTACTTCCTGAGTGTCGGGGGTATTGTCGACAAGAGTCAGTGTGACTTTTGCCGCCAGGAATTGAAGCTGTACGGGGTTGCTGATAGAGTTTGCTCCCTCTTGCACATTTACATTCTCCATAATTGCCGTCATTATGAGTGGAACATCGGTACTCTGACCAAGATTTAATTCGGTAGCCGTCACCAAAAGTCCTTTGAGGGCATCGTAAGAGGTAAGCGCCGTTAACTGACTGTCCATACCGTCCTTGACGTTGGCTACAAAGCAGAGCGTATGGCCCTTACCGGAACGGGTGTCTATCAGCAAAGATGAAAGCGAAGCACCGGTTTGTGCCGTGTATCTATGTCTGGTCACTATTTGGCCCCCACCGTCGAATACCAGTACGAACAGGTTGTCCAGACGTTTTTCCACATCGGCAGATACTGCACGTGTGTCGGTGCCACCACCCATAACGGGCAATGTTATCTTCAGACTGATACGCGCCGCTGCGCCTTCCACCACACGCGTGGTATCGAACTCATCGCGTACACAACCCGAAACAAGTAATGCTCCAAGCAGATACAGTATTGCTATCTTTCTCATCTAAATCGACTTTTATTTTTAATTTTATCAGGTATTAAAATTCTTTCCATATCTCCAGCTTGCCCCAGTCGGTGACTTTGACGTCTACGCTTACAACTCCCCGGAAGTCTACCAGCACATTGAGCAGCCTGCCTTCCGCCACACGCAGGGGGTTACCGTTACTGTCGGCAATTACGGTGGTTTTCAGCACGTCGCGGTGGTAGATGTCTATCTTAATGTCCGCTTCGGTAGGGAATATATTGAAAGCAGAGGATACGAATTCGCCATTGTCATTGAATGCCGCCTGGGGGCGGTAGTTTACTTCCGTGCCGTTGGGCTTGCCGTAGAAGTCGAGCTTGTCGGTGGTTTTGCGCACGATGTAGTGGTACTCGCCTTCGGTGCTGCCTACGTACTCTCTGAGGTAGCGTGCCGTAATGGCTACCCCGGAGACTTTGCGGCGCAAGGGGAGTTCCTTGGCAGAAGCGTCGGCATCGGGGGTTATATCTATAGTGCCGTAGAACAGGTCGTCGGGCGAGCCTGCCACGGGTAAGGTTGTCCGGGTTTGGATGAGCGACACGAATGCCGTCTCTAAGTGGTCGCCCTCTTTCAATGCGGGCATCGACTGGGCGCCTTGTTTGCCATTGCCCCACGCCACCAGCTTCAGGTTGTCGTGTCCGGGATAGTCCAGGAATACGATTTCCGACAGGAGAATGTTGCGGGTATCGAGCAATGCCTTATCGGCATCGAACC
>ERZ860009.817-NODE-817-length-11915-cov-2.188111_pt1 | contig 11915 bp, 9 predicted proteins | sample MGYA00510114_ERZ860009 | MGnify/ENA primary metagenome ERZ860009 (study PRJEB30046, sample SAMN00715177) | human gut metagenome | study: EMG produced TPA metagenomics assembly of the A metagenome-wide association study of gut microbiota in type 2... | reverse complement strand
GTACTCGTTTTTTGGTGATGTCCGGTCAGAATCCGATGATAGCTTATGTGGTCGGAGATTTGCTGATTATGCCATTGATTAATCTACTTGGACTTGCTTCATTGCTATCTTATTTTCAACAAAATGCCTGGCTAGGTTTTCTCCAGGGAGTAATCCTTACTTCTTTGGCTGTGTTAGCAACTATGTTCTTCACTAAAATCAAATGGTTTTGGAGAACATGATTTTCAAAAGAATATTTTCTCGTTTATATTTATGTCTGTTTTGTAACCCTAGGAAATATTGATCATTTGCAACCGATCCTATTCCTCCAGGATGCCATACAATACATATATATATCATTCCTAGTTTATACATAGTAAAGTTACTATTCATTAGATACAAACTTCTTTTGATTAGAGGCTAAAGTTATGTTTGATAGCTTGCAATTATAAAAACGAAACTTGCATTTAAAGATTGAGATTAGCTAAAAAAAAGTTTACTATGTATGCAAAAGAAGTTTGGACTTCATTGAAAGGAAGTTTTCTATGTATGAACTGGAAGCTACCACCTTTATCGAAGGTGTCAATCTCGCACCACAATCAGTATAACAATTAAAAAAAATGATTATCTTTGTCGCACTCTAGGCAGAAACATGACAGAAGGATTAGCAGTGCTAATCATTGCCAACGTAGCTAATGCAATGAAAACAATAAAGGCAGTGACGGCAAACAAAGGAAAGTGCTGACCGCTGCCGGAATTAAATAGATGATGAAACAATTCTTTCTTTTCACAATGTTGTGCCTGTTCGGCATTCAGTTACAGGCACAACAAATGACGTACCATGATGCGTCATGCTTTCCTCTTTTAGGAAAAGCAACACAAGACACAGGGGCAAGATATGAGAGACTACCGGATTCTCTCAAAAACATTTCTCGTTCCCCTTTATGGAATTTGAGTCGTAATTCGGCAGGAATGGCGATACGATTTCGTAGTAACTCTACCCGAATAGCGTTGAAATGGGAGAATCTCTTTAACAATCACATGAATCACATGACTGATACAGGAGTAAAAGGACTTGATTTATACTGTTGGGAAAGCAACGGAAAGTGGAGATTTGTAAACAGTGCCCGCCCGAATGGAAAAACGAATCAAGCAACGATCATTGCCAATATGCAACCCCAAGAAAGAGAATATATGCTTTATCTTCCTCTTTATGATGGCCTTGTTTCTTTGTCTATAGGAGTGGACTCGTTATCCACCATCGATCAGCCTTTCATTGATTATCCGATCCGCAAAAGGCCGGTTGTATTTTATGGCACCAGCATTCTTCAAGGGGGGTGTGCTTCACGTCCAGGAATGGCACATACCAATATCATATCGAGAAGACTGAACCGTGAATGTATCAACTTGGGATTTAGTGGAAATGCACTTTTAGACTTGGAAGTGGCCAAAGTGATAGCCGAAGTAGATGCCAGTGTTTTTGTTTTAGATTTTGTGCCTAATGCTTCTGTAGAACAGATGAAAGAACGGATGGAAACATTTTATCGTATCATTCGTAGTAAACATCCGGATACGCCAGTCATTTTTATAGAAGATCCTATTTTCACTCATACGCTTTATGATGAAAGAATAGCTAAAGAAGTGCAAAGAAAGAATGACACATTAAAGGAAATATTCAACCGGCTAAAGAAAGAAAATGAAAAGAATATCATTTTTATCTCTTCCAAAAATATGCTGGGAGAAGATGGGGAAGCTACAGTTGACGGCATACATTTCACAGATTTAGGTATGATGAGATATGCTGATTTAGTTTGTCCGATCATTAAGAAAGCAATAAAATAATGACGCTATGCCAACAACATGGCGTCATTATTTTAGATCTCATTCTATTGAATTCCTATCTCACTAACAAACATCCAAGGAACAAGAGTAGAGGCCTTTGATACAGAAGCATTTGCTTGAATCTTAACAAAACGTGCCTTTGTAGATTCAAAGTCTAGTTGATGTTGGGATACACTGGCTTCTTTTCCCTGTTTTGCTATTATTCTTTCTTCTTTTACACATTGATAATATTTTCCATCATCAGAAACAAAGACAGAAATTAAATCCGGGTCCAAGATATTATCACTTATCACCGAAAGGTTAGTAAAAAGTAACTTACTAATGCTCGTTTGTTGTCTAAGATCAATGACTGCTTCAAACCCTTTAGGAAAACCTAACCATCGGGCATCGTCAGGACGCGTAGAACCGATAATGCCATCCACTAGCATTGAAGCTCCACCATATACATGCATGCGGCTTAACTCTGAATGTAATGTCACAGGTTTAAATGTCGCTTTATTACAATCAACTTTTAAACTCGAAACCTGTGACATTTGATTATTCCGATATGCCATAGCTTTCAAAGTTACACTACTATCTATTTTCAATACTCCTTTATATAAATAACTATTTCTATCGGGAAGACTTCCATCTAAAGTGTAAAAAATAGAATCATTCCCCAGAGTAGAAAGAGAAACTTCCAAATCTCTATTTTTTATATCAACCTTATCTGTAATAGATACATCCAGAATATGACGCGCGTAGTTATATCCATACAAGTCATATATATCAATGATTTGTGGTAAACGGGATAAAAAATCCAGATAGTTTTTCTTTTCCGGCATTGTCCATTGAACTTCGGAGAGGGCAGCAAGCCGTGGCAGAATCTGATACTGGCGTATCCGTTCGTTAGGCATATACTCGCACCAGACATTGGCTTGAACCCCTATTATATGTTTTTTTTCATTATCTGTCAGTCCTTCAGGTAATGGTTCAAATGAATATACCCTTTCTACATTTATATATCCGCCTACCGGTATTTCTTCTTTACTACTATCTAAGGTCTGGCTATAATCAAAATACATGTGAGTGGCAGGTGCCATGATGACATCATGATTCAATCTCGCAGCTTCTATTCCTCCGGAAATGCCTCGCCATGACATTATAACAGAACCATCCATGGGCATTCCTTCCAATATTTCATCCCATCCAATAACTTGTTTCCCTTTAGAATGCAGGTATTGGGCTATTTCTCCCATAAAATAGCTTTGCAAATAATCCTCTTTAGAAAATCTGGAATCACTTTTTAAATGAAGCTGTTTAATTTTGCCCTGACATTTCAAACATGCCTGCCATCGCTCTTTGACGCACTCGTCTCCTCCTATATGAATATATTTTCCGGGAAACAGCTCGCATACTTCATCCATCACGTCTTTAAACAACTGAAGGGATTGCTCATTTCCTGCACAAATTACATCTTTAATAACTCCCCATCGGTTAGCCACTTTATATTCTTTTTCAATACATCCTAACTCTGGATAGGAAGCTAACACTGCAGATGTATGTCCCGGCAAGTCTATTTCCGGAATGATGGTAATATATCTTTCAGCCGCATACGCAATAACGTCTTTTATTTGGTCTTGAGTATAAAAACCTCCATGACGTTGATTGTCTGTGGGATAATCATTACCACCTATATAGCGTCCCACCACAGTATTATCACGCCATGCGCCTATTTGTGTTAAAAGAGGACGTTTCTTTATCTCCATTCGCCAACCTTGATCGTCTGTCAAATGCCAATGGAATACATTTAAGTTATGCAAAGCCAGGATATCAATCGTTCGTTTCACCATTTCTACATCCGAGAAATGTCTACTCACATCAAGCATCATTCCTCTGTATGCAAATCTGGGATAATCTTTGATTTCCGTTGCCGGAAAATGAACTTCGGAAACTTTTTGCACAGGTATTGATTTAACAAGCGTCTGCATTGCATAAAATGCTCCGGATGGAGTCACAGATTGTATATGAATCTCGGAGGAATCAATATTGATTTGATAAGCCTCTTTATGGGTATGTTTCAATCCCAGTTCAAAGATGACGACATTTGCTCCTTCTTTTTATCGCCCTGTTCTACTTGAAGATTAAGGTTGGCGTTACGCTTTACTGTCGTGGAAAATTGATTAGCGATACCCTTTAACGCTAAATCTTTAAAGAAAATCCGAGTAGCAGAATTCATAATAAAGCTTCTCTCTGTTTTCTTTAAACTAATTTGTTGGGGCAATGGAATGACTTTATAAGATGCGTCAGAATATTTCTGCGTACATGCAAAAAGTAAAGAAGAGAATAATAGTGTTATAATTGATTTCTTCATACGTAAAAATAGATAAAAGTCTGCTCTAGTTTTGTTATTAACTAGAACAGACTTCTTAAGAATTTAACAATTAATATTTAATGCAACGTATAGCGTATCCTAAAGTAAATCCTCCTTCTGTTTGCAAAAGGCTACTACTTTCACTGGCATTTAGATTGAATCGTCCTAATCCTTCACCGTAAGTCGTTGAAGACAAATAGAATACATGGGCTTTTATTCCATCTGGAGCCAAAGTTCCGTCTCCATTTCCATATCCTATGCCATAAGCAGAGAAACCGGAGATATTAGTCCCCCCCTTATAGTCATACCAGACATTCCAGTTTTCACCAAAACCCGTAACCTTCAGCTTACTTCCAACATCTACCGTATTTGTCCCTGACAGATAACTAACTAACGAACTCCATTTTTCATTGGAAGGAATAGTAAAACCTTCCGGAGAAATAGCATCAGCAAAGGCACCGCTCAAATATCCACATGCGACGGCATTATATAAAAATCCTGCATCCGGGTTTTCCGGTGAACTAGATTCCCTATAAGCAGCAGTAGTCTTCCATGCATCAGCTCCTGTTATGCCCGTTGCAATGTCACTTCCATTGGCTAGTTTTGTAGTCTTCAGGTTATATTGCATCCAATATTGTGTTCCTATTTTTACTATACCATAATTATTGCCACTGGCATCTGTTGCATAATAAGGCGCAGTGGTTAACGTTTCATCACTAAGTGCTTCTACTGCTTTTATCTCACCGGAATTGCTAATAGATAAGAACTGGGCAGGAGCGGCCTTTGTACCAGCAATATAACTGGATATAGAATTAGCCGATTTGTCAAAGGCCACACTTCCATTATGAATGGGTTCTGAACTTACGTTAAAGACTTCGGTTGGCATATCCTCTTCATATACCTGATCCAAAACAGAAACTACAAATCCGCGAGTTAAATCAGCACTATTGCCTACCATTGGATATACGACGATAGCCTGTTTGTCAATATTGCCAGAAGAACATAAGTACTCGCGACAGATTTCACCTACCTGCGTATTTCCATCCATCAATTTATATACAAAAGTCTTATCTGTCCCTGTAAAGGTAGGAACAGTGAAGGTTTTAGGCTTTGCTTCCGGTGCTGGGGCAGCATCTTGTTTTACACGTATACGACTTCTTGCATCATTTAGTTTCACTGTTAATGTGGTAGAACGCTCTTGTTGGTCTACATTTTCATCCACTACAATTTTTACTGAATTATTTGCTGTGGATACATGGGCCCATGTTTCATCTCCAGTAGTGACTGAAGCCACAAAAGTATTTTCACTTGCCGTTACATTGATTGTTTTAGCCTCTCCTTCGTAAGTGAAAATCAAATCATCTTGCGGTACAGATAAAATCGTTTCGTCATCAGTAGCATATTCATCATTATCATCATCACAAGCAACAAATGCACTTGTGATGAACAAAAGGCATAAAATCGAAAATAAATCTTTAAAATGTTTCATAATATAAGTATTGTTAAGTGAGTAATCTGTTATTTTTCACCTCTGATATGTTGTCTTTTCACAACAATGTCGGCAAACCAATTATATAAATCATTATCTTCTTTATAGGAAGAAGTTGCCAGGTCATAAACCATGCAGTCTCCAATATAATAAGCTAATGGAATATCATAGAGTGCTCCATATTTTTCATAGGCTTCCATGTACTCATGTAGTCTATCCGCTCTATAGTCCGGGCTTTTCTTTAGTGCTCGTTCATCAAACTCGACTTCCAGATACATCCCTTTTTCTTTGGCAAATTCACAAACTGTCTTCAGGTGCATCGAATCTGGTTTTTGCTCATAAAAGAAATAGTTGGGTTGCTGGTAAGCTACATCAAATTTTAGTTCTTTCCATTCTCCATGCCCATCCGACCCCCAATATGGAATCCAATAGAATTTATAACCCAATGAACGCATATATGCGCCTATTTCATTCAAAATTGTCCGGCTATTGGTGGCTTCTTCCGCTATCCAATAGAACCCATCCAGAGATATATTTTCGAATTGAGCCTTCTTAAAGCGGTCTATCGCATAGTCAATATACCATTTACAAGCATTTATACGATCTGCCTCATTAGAGAAATCAAGCTGCCTACCGTTAAGCTCTCCCCAATCTTTTTGGTTAGGGACAGGCTCTGGCAATGTCAGAACAACCTTACGCGCATGCCGGGGAGCTCCTATTTCTTTTTTTACATCGTCAATACAGCTTTCAATAGCATCCAAAGCTTTACCTTTCTGAAAATACTTATCGCACAAGCCTTTCCATTCACTTTTCCTAGCGGACATGGGCTCATAATAGGAAGCAAAACTACGCCCTTTTCCATCCTTGAATTCTAAAAATAAGAAGCCGTCAAACATCCAATGTAAATCACCTTTTTTATCTCTGTAGGCAACATTTTTCATACATTGTTCTTCATTCCATTCTGTCTGGCGATGTGCACCTCCATAGTACATCAGTACCATATCGGCTATAACACCATTTTCTTTTATGATTGGTTTCTTTCTACTGCTGGCACAAGAAATAGCCAGCAGTGTCAAGAAAGAAAACATAACCAAACTTTTGTTCATATAGCCCATATTTATTTCTCTCCTCTAGCCTTTTGCCTTTTAGAAATCATGGTACACAATTCATTATACAAAGCTCGGTCTTCTTCGTATATAGAGCTTTTTAAGGAATACACCATGCAGTCACTTTGATAATAAGCTATAGGGAAAGATTTGATAATTCCATAAGAATCAAAAGCGCGTAAATAATCACGTAATCTGTCAGCCCGGTAATCTTGACTGTTCTTTTTCAATGCTCTTTCATCAAATTCCATTTCCAGAGCCATATTCTTACTTTTCGCATAGCTAATGACTCTGTCGAAATAGCTTGTATAATCAGGCTTTTGAGCGGGAAAGAAGTAATTTGGTTGTAGGAAAGCAGCATCAAATTTCATACTTTCCCATTCTCCCATACCATCAGTGCCCCAATAAGGAATCCAATAGAATTTTAGATTTTTTGATTTTATATAGTCTGCAACTTGAGGAAGATAGTGCCGATTATCCGTTAATTGTTCTGCTACGAAATAAATGCCATCCAAAGATAAATAATTTAAATTGGCTTCATTAAACTTCTGAATAATGTAATCAACATACCATGAGCATGCGCTGACACAATCAAGTGTTAACGAAAAGTCCATAGCTCTTCCTGATATTTCTCCCCAATCTTTCTGGTCTTTATATGCAGCAGGCATACTGATTATAAGCCTGCGCTTATATTTAGGAGCCCCTAAACGCGTAGCCGACTTTGACAGGATAGAATTTAAGCGAGCGATAGGACCGTCTGCCGCAAAATATTTGTCAACCAATCCCTGCCATTCGGTTTTCCGAGCTCCTAATCCGCCCAGGCCATTTTCAAAATTGCGACCCTCTCCTGTATGTGTTTCCAAAAACAAGAAAGAATCAAAAAGCCAGTTCTCTTTTCCTGCTGGGTCTGTATAAGTGACATTTGCCTGCAATTCTTCTTCTGTCCACTTGGTAGCGCGATGAGAACCACCATAATATAGTAGTGATATATCGTGTACAGGTCCATTCTGCATCACTCCGCCACCTATAGATTCCGGGAGATAGTTTCCAACAATGAGATACCGATAATCTTCACCCTTATATTCCAAATAAATAGGAATAATTTCTGTCAAGTCAAATGTGTTAGAAGTAGAAGATGGAGATTTCATCGTAACGCCAGACGCCAATTCAAGTTCCACAGGAATAGCTGTAGGTGTGCTCCCTATTGGAAAATCAATAGATATTTTATTCATTTCGTTATCAATCCGAATGCTAGTAGGACGCAAATCCCCTCCCACTGTGACCCCGGTAACAAAATCGGTAAAATAGTCATGTTTCACTTCCTCCTTATCATCATCTGTACAAGACAAGAATAAAGGAAATAGAGCTAATAGTAATATTATATTTTTCATAAATAATGTGTTCTATCAATTTATTATTTTAAAAGTATACTTTTGTATAAGTAGAGATACCTATTCTAATATGGGAATTAAAATCATTCTGGAAGAAGTCTCATTCACATCCACATTTCCATCAACATGCAACTTCAGTGGCAATACATACTTTTTTTCACCTCTTTGCTGATATCGTTTTATTATATCACCATCAAAAGTAATCAAGCTTTTATACGACACAGTGGAAGTCGAAAAGTCAAAATTTGTTTTGGAAATAGAATAGCATACATCAGGTATGATTTCAAAAGATGTATTTTCCTCCTCGTTGTAAACTTTTAGCGTCTCTTCGTCCACTTCTATCGAAACGTTTGCCGTTTGTTCACCAATACCCGATTTATACACTGTCACTGTATAATCGGCAAAGTCTCTATAATTTACATATACTTCCTGAACTCCGGACTGGACCAGATATACTTTATCTTTCACCATCCCATCCATTCTATTGTCTTCACAAGCTATAAAAAATGATATACTTGTTACGACCATAATTATTTTAATGATTAAATTTTTCATAACTATATCTTGTTTTAGTTCCAGCCTTCATTTTGGGTAAAGTTCTTCATTTCATTCAGTTGGGTTTGGGCAATAGGGAATAAATGATGTTTTCTTTCGAAAACAATGGGTTGACAAATTTTCGAGGTACGTACCCAAGAACTTTCATAATCAGTTGCCAGCAGATTCAAACCATAACGCAAACCGTTCGCTTCTTTATCAGCTACCATCCATGTACGTAGGTCATAATAACGCAGTCCTTCAAAAGCCAGTTCAACCATTCGTTCCTGACGAATCCATTTGCGCAGCTCTTCCTTACTGTCGACCACTGCCGGATATGCATTTTCCAGTTTACCTAATCCAGCTCTTTCGCGTATCTTGTTTATATATACTAAAGCTTCTTTGGCATCTCTGGCAGGCTTTTCATTGCATGCTTCCGCATAATTCAAATAAATTTCAGCCAAACGCAAATAACTCCACGTGAAAGAACCCCATGTGTTTTTACGAGTATCAATATTAGGATCTGTAAATTTAGTAAATACAAAACCTGTTTTTACATAATCACCGCTGCTATGGGCATAGGATGAAGTACCTCCTGTGAAGAAAGTTACAGGGGCATACTGTTCTTTAGTTCCATCCGGATGGATCCAATACATTCCATTAAAAAATATAGATGCGTAAAAACGTCCGTCTCTTCCTTTCATGCTATTATGTACTTTAATACCTTTGTCTCTATGAGTAGGATGCAGCCAACCGTCAGTGAAACCATTTGCTTCGTAACCTGATTTATCATCTATAATCGGGGAACCGTCTGTTTTATATCCTGTGACTGGATATCTGCCTGAAGCCATCATAGGGTATGCATCGACCAATTTCATGGTGGGAGTATAACCACCCAAGCCCACTCCAAATACTCTTGGGGGAACAACCCGTTGATTCCATACCTCACCATCTTTATAATATCTGGCAATAATTAATTCTTCATTCCATTTCTCGGTAAATACTTCTCGATAGGAATTCATCGCTTTAAGTACAGGGTCTGTTTCCGTCTTGTTAAAATGGAGTTTGTAAACATCCAGATCAATAACCATTTTTGCAGCTTCGGCAGCTTTCGTCCACTTATTCAAATCCTCACCTTGAGGGAAGATTGGTTTACCTTCATGATTGACCATTCCTCTGCCATATCCAATACTACCTCCCCCGTTGAATAAAGGGCGAGCGGCAAAGAGCAAAACTCGGGAACGCATACCTAATGCAGCCCCTTTGGTCATACGGCCCATCCAGGTAGTAGGATCTTGGATTGTTTTAGGTAAAATCTGTGCTGCATCATACATCTCTTTTTCGATAAAGCCTACGCACTCATCAACCGTGTTTCTATCTATTACTTCTGATTTAATGGCTAAATCTGCTATTTGATCATACCAAAGATATATGGGACCATATTGTTTGAATAAATTGAAGTAATAATAAGCTCTAAGAAAACGGGCCTCCGCTTTCATAACTTCCCTTTCTTCTCCCGTCAGCTCTTTGCATTCATCAATATGGGCAATAAATGTAGTCGCTTGATTAATTGCTACATAGTATTTTGACCAAGGATTAAATTTAGGTGTCCATTCACCTCTTACTCCTGTTGTCGACTGATTGTAACTTCCACTATTGACCAATTCATAGTCCATCTTTTCCCAAGAAAAATAAGCATCATCAGCGCAAGGGACAAAAGACTGATCGTATGCATTAATCTCTTCTGGTATATAACCGTAAAGTCCTGCCAGAAAGCGTTCTGTTGTAGGACGTTTGCTGAAAACTTCTTCTATTGTCATTTGATCATTAAAATTATGTTCTAAATAATCAGAACAAGAAAATAAACCTAATGACAAAAAAGCAATTATGATATATCTTAGTTTCTTCATAATATATTAGAAATTAAAGTTTAAACCAATATTAAATACACGCATATTAGGATATGATGAACCTTGTGAATTATCAATTTCCGGATCCCACAATTTAAATTTGGAGAATGTCAACAGATTCGTACCTGATACATAAAACCGTACGAGAGATATTCCCATCTTGTGGCACACTTCTTTGGGCAGCGTATAACCAATTTCTGCGCTTTTCAAACGCATAAAACTTTTGTCCACCTGATTGTGGGTTGAGGGTGCTTTATTGTTTTCACTACCACTGATTGCCAATCTCGGATATTTGGCATTAGGACGGTCGGGTCTCCAATAATTCAACGCAACATCTTGATAAACATTCGAGAATAACTGATTCGTATCAGACATATCGATTGTTTCACCACCTATGAATCCGGTAACATTGCCAATACCTTGAAAGAAGAATGCGACATCAAAATCTTTATAACTAATATTGGCACCAAAACCATAGTTTATTTCCGGAATGGCCGTGCGCCCTATTGCTACATAATCATCAGTATCAACAATGCCGTCTCCATTAATATCTTTGTATTTTAAATCTCCTACTCTCGGGTTACCAATTTGTTTAGGGCTATTTTGTATTTCTGACTCCGTTCTGAAATATCCCAATGCTATATAGCCAAACTGTTGATTCCAGGGCTTACCTATTACATCTTTATATGGGTAGTTCGCTGAAGGTTGATCATCATACAATTTTTTATTTCTATTGTATGTGAAATTACCTCTCACTGAAATATTCCAATCTTTATTGATAGTTTTATAATATTCTAAAGAGGCATCAACACCTTTATTCTCCATCTCTCCTAAATTAAGGTATGGATTAACATTTACACCTACTACTGACGGAACAGCACCCCGTTCAATAAAAATACCAGAGCGACGTTCATGGAAATAATCAACATTCAATTTTAATGAATTATATAGTTCCAACTCAACACCTATATTCATTTTCTTTGCTTCTTCCCAAGAAACATAGGGGTTACCCGGATATCCCGTACCTATACCAGAAATCGGATTTCCACCTGTAGTTCCGAAAGTATAGCCATTCACATCCGCCATTTCCGAATTAAAGGCAAATCGTCTGTTTCCACCAATCTGATCATTACCTATAATACCATAAGAACCTTTAAATTTCAGAACACTGACAATATGAGAGATTGGTTCCCAAAAAGCTTCATTACTGATCATATATCCGATAGCAGCCGACGGGAAAAAACCAAATCGTTTTTTAGGGGCAAAATTTTCTGAACCATTGTAACCAAAGTTTCCTTCAATAAAGTAATG
>ERZ860009.815-NODE-815-length-11995-cov-2.725712_pt1 | contig 11995 bp, 15 predicted proteins | sample MGYA00510114_ERZ860009 | MGnify/ENA primary metagenome ERZ860009 (study PRJEB30046, sample SAMN00715177) | human gut metagenome | study: EMG produced TPA metagenomics assembly of the A metagenome-wide association study of gut microbiota in type 2... | reverse complement strand
GAAGCCCTAAAGAGGTTAAAGAAGCCGCCGGGCTGCCGGAGACGGCGAGTATGAACGAAGCCTTCATCAAGATTGTGAGGGCTTACGGTAAAAAGGCAGGGATTGCAGATGATTAAGTCCGATTTTCTTCGCCGTCTACGCGCTCTGACGATTAAAGAGTGGTGCCAGCTCGTTCGAGACCCGAGCTCTTTTGCCGTGGGGCTAGTGCTTCCGCTGGTTTTGATCTTTATTTTCGGCAGCGGCCTGTCTTTGGACTTAGGCAATACGCCGATCGCAGTGATCAACCAGGCGCCGGGCAATGTTTCTTACGCTATTGAGCAAGGATTTAAGGGGTCGCCGTACCTCACACCGATTAACTGCGGCAACATCAAAGAAGCCGAAGGGCTGATGAGAAAGAAGACCGTCAAGGGTATCGTTGTGATTCCGAGCAACTTTGCAGGACAATTTCAAGTCGGCAAAGGCAAGCTTCAGCTCATCGTGCACGGTGTGGACACCGTGAGCGCCTCATCGCTTGAACGCTACATCCAGCAGTCGGTCCAAATCAGTCTCGGTAAATTAGGCTATTCATCGGATAAGGGCGCCGTACCGGTTGTTCGTCTTTGGTTTAACGCCGCAAATTCTTCGACCTGGTACTTCGTGCCCGGGCTTGTGGTCGTTGTGATTACAATTGTTGGTGCATTCCTTACTGCGCTTGTGATTGCTCGAGAGTGGGAGCGCGGTACTATGGAGATGCTGTTTTCGACGCCGGTTAAGCCTTCCGAGATTCTGCTCTCTAAGGTCATTCCATATTTCATTGTCGGTATGGGCGGCTTGTTCCTTTGTCTTTTTGCGGCACGATTCATTTTTGAGGTACCGATCCAGGGCTCATTGGCTGTCATTATCGGATCTTCGTGCATTTATCTTTTAACGGCACTAGGGGCAGGGCTTTGGATTTCGGGGCTGACAAAGAATCAGTTCCTGGCTTCCCAGCTTGTGATTCTGATCAGTTTCCTGCCGTGCGTGATGCTGAGCGGCTTCGTCTTTGACTTGCGAAACGTACCGGAAGCCATCGCGGCGGTTTCTTACGTACTTCCGCCGACTTACTTCATGGAACTGATTCGAGCTTCATTCCTTTCGGGAACGGACGCGCAAACGGTGATCAAAGACACGGCGATTCTTGCTGCTTACGCCTTTATGTTTTTCTTCTTTGTGACAAGAACACTTAAGAAGACGTTGGAGAAGAAATGACTTTTGGTGAATGGCTAAGATGGTTCAGTAATCTGTTCGTGAAGGAATTTCTCACGTACTTTATCGATCCTGCTTCTCGATTTATTTTGGTCGTGCCGCTGATCATTCAGATTTTTCTGTTCGGCTACACCGCAACCTTCGATTTAAACCATGCTCCGATTGCCGTTTTGAATGAGTCTCACGGAAGGTTTTCGCAGCAGCTTGTATCGCAAATCGGCGCTTCTCCGACTTTTTACATACGCCGATATTTGGACAATGCTTCTCAGATGAAGGACGAACTGAATCCTCGTGATTCGCTTGCCATCGTTCATATTCAGTCGGATTTTGATTCCAAGCTCGCACAGGGCAAACAAGGTCCGGTGCAGATTATTACTGACGGCAGGAACTCTACGACAGCAGGGCTGGCGGCAGCTGAACTTTCTACGATCATTCAAGAATTTAATCACCGTTATGTCGGTGTTCCCGAAGGCATTGATATCGAGACGCGGGCCTGGTACAACCCGAATCTGCAGACCCAGTGGAACATTGTGACAGCGCTCATTGGTACCTTAAGTTTTATTCAGGTGCTTATGCTGTCGGCCTTGTCGGTCGCTCGAGAGCGAGAGCACGGAACGTTTGACCAGTTGCTGGTTTCGCCCTACAGACCGTTTGAGATTCTTTTGGCGAAAGCAACGCCTCCGATTGTGATCGGTATCGCGCAGACCTTTATCGTGGTTCTTTTTGCGGTCTTCTGGTTTAATATTCCGATGCGCGGGATGCTGCTGCCGCTGTATTTCGGTATTTTTATCTTTACGTTATCAACGGTGGGAACAGGCTTGGCGATCTCTTCAATTTCTCAGACCATGCAGCAGGCGATGATTTTCTCGTTTGTGCTGATTGTTCCGATGGTGATTCTTTCCGGTTTGGTCACTCCGGTTTACAACATGCCGGAGATTCTGCAGATTCTGACCTATGTTGATCCCTTGAGATTTGCTCTGGAGTACGTTCACGGCGTGTATCTGGAAAACTTATCTATCTCCGAACTTTGGGGACAGATTATTCCGATGCTTGTCACCGCTGTTGTTACGCTGCCGTTTGCGGCATTCTTCTTCCGTCGGTCATTGTAAAAAAATTGTAAACTTAGAATAGGTAAAAAAGATAATGTGAGCTTTCGTTTTGATTTCTTTCAGTTTTTAGGATGGAGCTCTGTACCAAGGAAAATTATGGATATTGAACAGCAATACTCAGTCAATCATTTTTGATTTCCGCGCTACTTACCTACGTAGAAAATAAAGAGATAGCGATACCGGAAATCCAAAGACCCTTCGTTTGGAACGCATCAAAGGTTAGAGACCTCATTGACAGTCTTTATAGAGGCTATCCGGTCGGCTATATCGTTACCTGGCAGAATCCAGATATGAAATTAAAGGACGGCAAGAGTTCCAGCGGCAAGAAGGTCCTGATAGATGGGCAGCAGAGAATTACGGCGTTGACGGCGGCAATTCTTGGTAAAGCTGTCAAGAATACAGAATATGAGGACGTCCATATCAAGATCGCTTTCAATCCAAAAGAACGGAAATTTGAGGTAAGCAATCCTGCAATTCAGAAGGATGTCACTTGGATCTCGGATATAGCGCCGTTTTTAAGCGGACAAAAGAGGCTAAGAGAGGTTAGAGAGGAGTATTGCTCATCAAACCCTGATTTGGATCAGGATGAGATAGAAGATGTCTTGGAGGCGCTGAAAGCGATCAAAAACAGACAAGTTGGTGTCATTCAGCTAAACGGATCTTTAGATATCGACGCCGTAACCTCGATTTTTATCAGAATCAACAGCCAGGGAGTACCGCTAAGTCAGGCAGACTTTGTGATGTCAAAAATAGCAGCCAATGAAACTTACGGCGGAAACCTTCTCAGAAAATGTATTGATCATTTCAGCCATCTTTCAGTCAAACCGGAATTCTTCTCGTCCCTCAAGGCTAACGATAAGGAATTTGTTGACTCCGAATATTTTCCGGCAGTTGCTTGGCTAAAAAATGAGAATGAGGATATTTACGATCCTGATTACACAGATATTATTCGCGTTGCATTCCTCTATGGTTTCAGCCGTGGAAAATTAGGTGACTTGGTGAGCCTGCTTTCCGGACGAAACTTCGAAACCAGAGAGTTTGAGCAAAGCATTGAAGAGAACACTTATACCTGAGTTTGGCAGATTCTGATTGACCTTTTGGGCGGCAACGCCCATGAGGTCTATATTTTGACCCTTTACTCATTTATTTACTTGTAGATATGTAGTAGATATGTTATAATTGAACTCAATATTTGAGGTGGTCTATGTATGTCTCTACTTGCAAAGGCGGAGCCAACGGGCAATACACTTATGTCCGGCTCATGGAGTCTTATCGGGATGAAAACGGAAAGGTTAAGCACAAGGTCGTGCAGAACCTGGGACGACTCGACATCCTTTCTCAGTCAGATCCGAATTACTTGGAAAATTTAAAGAAGAAGTATCAGGAAGACTATGCGGAAAAGAATCGCCTTCAGTCACTCAATCGACTCGCTCAAGTTCAAAATCTGCTTAGTTTTGACAACAATTCTTCTGCCGGCGCTCCGCTCCCTCTGCTGCAGTACGGGCATTACCTCTTAAAAAAGATCTGGGACGATCATCTTCATTTGGATAGAAAGTTCAAAGACATACAGCACAGACAAACAAAAGCAAAATTCGACTTAAACGCTGTCGTCTCCTACCTCTGCTTCTTGAAAATTCTTGATCCGCACTCCGTTTTTTACTCATTCGGAGATCAGGATGGTTTCTTAGGAGCCCCTGTCCAAGGCATCGGTTTAGACAGTTACTACAACTCTTACGATTATTTGTTTGAGCACAAGGACTCGATCATGAAATTCTTCAATCGCTCAATCAATAATCAGCTTGGGAAAACAAAGGCTACGTTGATTTTTTATGACGTGACCAATGTCTACTTTGAAACGGCGCTTACTGACTTGGAATGCGGCAGACAGCAGATGGACTTCCAAGACCGACTTCAGGAAGAGGTGCAGCTGGCCTATGAAAGCGGCGAGCTCGATGCTGCATGCTTTGACAAGGAAGGAAGACTGGTGCCCGGCCAAAAAACGGATGATTTCATTAAGAAAATTCAGGCTCAGAAAATCGAATACCTTCGAATGAGAGGTCCTTCAAAAGAGCATCGCTTTGACCTTCCGTTAACGTCCATCGCGTTGGTAATTAACGAAGAAGGAATTCCGATTGACTTTTATGTCTACGCCGGAAACGCATCCGAATTCAAAACTATGGCTGCTTCGATTGAATCTCTGAAACAGAAATACGACGTTAAAGAAAGCATCGTCGTAGCCGACCGGGGACTTAATTCTGCGGCGAACTTAAAGATGCTGCAGAGCAACGACCTCGGATTCCTGATGGCACAGAAAGTAAGCAATCTGGATCAGAAGACAACAAAGGCAATGTTCGATCCTGAGGGTTATGTTCCGATCTTCAGGCAAGGAGAGGAAGTCGCCCGCTTCAAGGTCGTAAAAGACTGGATTAAGAAAGGAAAGCGCAAGGCTGAAGATACGAAATGCACTTTAGTTCTGACCTTTGATAAGAAGAGACAAAAACGGGATCTGGCAGTGCTCGAAGTCTGGAAGCAGCTCGTGCTGAAGAAACAAGCTCAGGGAATAAAAGTTAAACCCAAGAGCTCCGGCTGGGCTTCCATTGCAAAAACTTCGGAAAAAACAGAGGCAAGAATAGAAGGAATTGATGAAGAGACGTTTGAAGCTAAACGCCGTCTTGCCGGGTACGCTGCCCTCGTTTATAAAAACGCATCCAACTGTCAGGACAATGACGCTGTGCCGGATGGACGCCTGGCCGCTACCTACCACGAGCTTAACCAGATCGAGAGCTGCTTCCGAATTATGAAATCTCATCTGGGCTTACGGCCCATGTACGTGAGGAACTCAAATCACATCAAAGGCCACATACTCATTTGTGTGATTGCGCTGGGAATTCTGAAACTGCTGCAGTGGAAATTGAATAAATCAGGTACGCCGCTGACAATCCCGGAAATCATACGTGCATTGAATTCTGCGACGACCGTACCCATAAAAAGCGGCGATGAACTAATGTTCCTGCAGTGCTCGAGACCGCAAAATATTAGAAAGGGTTTAGAGAGACTGGGCCAAGAAGAACTTAAGGCTGAACTTGCAGAACGCAGAAAGCAGCCAAATCAGCTCGAAATACTCTTTAAGACAGTGGGACTTGTGCCTCCGGCACGCTTAGTTAATCTCAAAGAGATGGGGCGCTGCTTAGGAGTAAGACTTACAACAGAGGAGGCAATTCCGGAATTGATTAAAGACATGCTCTAGCATGTACACAAGACAATAATTTAAAAAAGCTCTGAACTCGCTGATAATCAAAGAGTTGAGAGCTTTTTGTTTGCCGGAATCTGCCAAACTCGGGTTTCTAATAAGTCGCTTCGAACATTAAAAACACAACCTGCGGCATTCAAGCCGAGGGTCCGTGTGGCGGCCTAAGCAGGCAGCTTATTTTCGTTAAGTCCCGTTTTGGCTTCTTTTTCGTAACTAATTTAGTAATCAGGATTTTTTCTTATGAAAGTGGTGTAGAATCACGCACTTTCTAGTCCTTGTCACACCGGAAGACGCTCCGGGCGACTATTTCCCATAAGGAGGTTCAATGCGTCACTATGAGATTTGCTTCATCGTCCATCCTGATCAGAGCGAACAGGTCCCGGCGATGATTGAGCGTTACAAGGCTGCTGTGGAAAGCCACGGCGGTAAGATTCACCGTCTCGAAGATTGGGGCCGCCGTCAGCTGGCATACCCGATCGAGAAACTCGTGAAAGCCCACTATGTTCTGATGAACATCGAATGCGGCCCCGAAGTTCTTGAAGAACTCGAAAACAATTTCCGTTACAACGACGCCGTTCTTCGTCACCTCACCGTGAAAATGAAGAAGGCTGAGACAGAACCTTCTCCGATGATGAAGGCTGTCGAGAAAGAAGAAGCCCGCAAGGCTGCTAGCGCCGCTGCTGAAGCTGCTGCTCCCGCACCTCAGGCTGCTGAAGAAGCCCCGGCTGAAGCCCAGGCTTAATTTAGGACTGCGAGGTGAACTCGTTCGAACTAGACGGAATTCTGGAAAAGAAAGACGTCATCCGCTACACCTTAGCTTCTGTTCCCATTCTTGATCTGACCATCCGCCATATGTCGGTGGTCCAGGAAGCCGGATCAGACAGAAAACTGAGCTTTTCCGCGGAAGCGGCGGCAGTCGGTCCGGCTGCTAAGGCTCTCAATGAGGTGGAACTCGGAAGCCGTCTGAAATTCAGAGGGTTTCTAACAACATCTTCGGCGCGTTCACGCAAACTTGTCCTGCATATAACGGAATTCGAAAAGGAGTAAATCATGGCTTTTGGTGCCAAAGGAAAGGGTAGACCTCGTAACCCTAATCAGCAGAACGCGCTTTTCAAGCGTAAAAAATTCTGCCGCTTCACAGTTGATCATGTTGATCAGATCGATTACAAAGATATCGACACACTTCGCGACTTCATCCAGGAAAACGGCAAGATCATGCCGGCTCGCCTGACAGGTACGAAGGCTCACTATCAGCGTCAGCTCGACACAGCAATTAAGCGTGCTCGCTTCCTTGCTCTTCTTGCTTACACCGACAATCAGTAATCGGGGGAAATCAACATGCAAATCATTCTGCTTGAATCTATTCCTCACGTCGGTCAGCTCGGCGACGTCGTCAAGTTAAAGACGGTTTCGCTCGTAACTACCTGATCCCGACAAAGAAGGCTAAGCGTGCTACAGCAGCTGCGATCGAAGAATTCAAAGCTCACAAGGCTGAGCTTGAACGCGCTCAGGCTGAACGTCTTGCTAAGGCTGAAGAGCTCAAGGGCAAGATCGATGGTCTGACCATCACTATCGCTTCCAAGGCCGGAGTCGACGGTCGTCTGTTTGGTTCTGTGACCAACATGGACGTTGCCGAAGCCCTCGAAAAACTTGGTTACGATATCCACAAGAGCCAGGTTCGTACACCGCTGGGCGCTATCAAAGCCATCGGCGAGTACCCGCTGCAGATCGACCTGCACCACGACATCGTTGCTAACGTCAACGTTCAGGTTGTTGCTGAAGCCTAATTAAGGAAGAAATTCCTGAAGACTTCGGTCTTCAAAATGCCTCTCAGAAATGTCACATTTTTGGGAGGCTTCTTTTTTTCATGTCTCTGCTCTTTCAGCTATAGTTTTCTCATCTGCTTTTGAAAAAAAAGGAAGTTCATAAATACGATGCCCGATATTCGCAGCGAAGATCGTGAAGTCCAGCAATACCGCACTCCGCCTTACTCTAAGGAAGCCGAAGACGGTGTTTTGGGCGCACTCCTGATTGATAACAATACGTTCGACCTGATCGGCGGAAAAATCGATTCGGAGGACTTCTATGACTACGGAAACCGCTTAATTTCGAAAACATTAAGCGCTTGCTCTCGCAGGGCAAGCCGGCCGATATTCTGACGGTCCACGACATCCTGCGTGAGGGCGGTCTCGAAAAAGAGACCGGCGGCCTCGAATATCTTAACCGCCTCGCGGATTACAGTCCGGGTGCGGCTAACGTTCTGCGCTACGCGGAAATTATTCGTGATCGCTCGATTCGCCGCCGCTTAATTACGACGGGCAACGACATTATTAATGACTCCATGAACCCGGGAGCACGCGAAGCCAAAGACTTGCTTGACGAAGCTCAGGCCAAAGTCCTTCGCATCAGCGAGGATTTGTCCCGTTCGTCCAGCGGTTTCCAAAAAATCGATGCCGTCTTGGCTGATTACACGGATCATCTGCGTGAACTTTCAGAAATTGACAATCCGAGCAATGTCTCGGGTATCAGTACCGGCTTCCCGGATCTGGACCGCATGACAAGCGGTATGCATGAGGGTCAGCTCATCATCATCGCCGGTCGTCCGGCCATGGGTAAAACCGCTTTTGCTTTGAATATCGCGCTGCACGTCGGCAGCAATCAAGGTTTGCCCGTCGGTGTGTTTTCTTTGGAAATGTCGGCCGAAGAAGTGACCGGCCGTCTGCTGAGCGCCAAGGGAGAAATTCCTCAGGGAGAACTCAAAACCGGTCACCTGGAAAACTGGCGCGGTTTTTACGACGCGGCTGAATCCCTCGAGAAAGCCCCGATCTTTATCGACGACACTGCCGGTATTTCCATTCTGAATCTGCGCAGCCGCGCCCGTCAGCTGATGAGCCGTGTGGGCGGCAAGCTCGGCTTGATCGTGGTGGACTACCTTCAGCTGATGTCAGGCGAGTCCGGCGGCCGCAATGACGCGAACCGTGCTCAGGAAATTGCTGAAATTTCCCGCGGCCTCAAAGGTCTTGCCCGCGAACTGAAGGTTCCTGTGATTGCGCTTTCTCAGTTAAAGCGTGAAGTGGATACCCGTCCCAACAAACGTCCTCTGATGAGTGACTTGCGAGAGTCCGGCTCTATCGAACAGGATGCTGACGTCATCATCTTCCTGTACCGTGAGGTTGCTTATCAGCAGAAGACCGACGACATGGGAGAAGACGGACAGCCGATGCCGGCCGTCGATACCAATGCGCCAAGTGACGCCGAAGCGATTATCGCCAAGCAGAGAAGCGGTCCTACCGGTACCGTGAATCTGATCTTCCAAGGTATGTATACGCGTTTTGTCAGCAGAGCCACACAGGCACAAATGCACGCAGGTTACTAATCAATGCTGGATATTATTCTTTGGGTCATCGCCGCTGCCCTCATGGTCATCGGCTTTGCAGGCACCATTGTCCCGATGATTCCGGGACTCCCCCTCATCTTTGCCGGGGCCTGGCTGGCCGCGTTCATCGATCACTACGACGAGATCAGCGTAATGACGCTGGTGATTCTTGCAGTCCTAACGGTTATCGGACTGATTGTCGACTGGGTCGCTCAGACCCTCGGCGCACAAAAGGCCGGAGCAACCAAACTCGGTATTTTGGGCTCCTTCATCGGCACACTCATCGGATCTTTACCGGTTTGTGGGGGCTGATTTTTATGCCGCTGCTCGGCGCCGCCATCGGCGAATTTATTGATCACCGCGACCTTCTCAAAAGCGGGAAGGTCGGTTTTGCCACATGGCTCGGAATGATGATCGGGATCGTTATTAAGCTCGGACTGGCCTTTACAATGATCGGCATTGTAATAGCGGCTCTCATCATTTGATCGAGACGGCGAGCATCAAAGTAAGAAAAGATTTTTAAGCCGCTCTCCTTTTAGAAGAGCCCGAAGGAACAAATATGCCATTACCAAAAGCCCCGACCGCTAAGGGATCCGTCCTCATAGATATCCCGGCCGAACTGCCGACTCAGGCACCTGCACCGAAAGCAGCCCGAGCACCTCGCAAAACCAAAGCAGCAGCGGTTAAACCTGCTGCAGCAAAGACTCCGAGTACAAACACCAAAGTTGAACCGATTTCCGCTAAGAAGCCAAGCAGGAGGTCAAAGCTGCGGCGCCTGCTGAAACCAAAGAAGTTCTTAAAGAAACGACGCTTGCGCACAAAAGAAACAAAAATCTCAAGCACGACGGCAAGAACAAGCTCTATGTGCTGGATACCAACGTACTGCTGCACGATCCGACGAGTATCTTCCGCTTCCAGGAGCACGACATCTATCTCCCGATGATGACGCTCGAAGAGCTCGATAACCATAAGAGCGGCATGACCGATGTGGCGCGCAATGCGCGTCAGGTCAGCCGTACGCTAGACGGCATCCTGCAGAATTTAGAAGGCCCGATTGATAAGGGCATCCCTCTGGATACGCTGAATCACGGTGAAGCAACCGGTCGTCTGTTTATTCAGACCAAGCCCTTTGATGTGAAGCTTCCGATGCTGCCTCAGGGCAAAGCCGACAACCAGATTCTGTCCGTGGTGGAAGGTCTGAAGGAAAGCGTCAAAGACCGCGACGTCGTCCTGGTGTCCAAAGACATCAATATGCGTCTGAAGGCTGCCGCACTCAACCTTGTCGCTGAAGACTATTACAACGACAAGATGATTGAGGACAGCGACATCCTTTACTCCGGAACGCTGAAGCTCCCTGCCAACTTCTGGGACGAACACGGCAGAAATCTCAAGTCTTGGCAGAAGGACGGCCGTACTTGGTATCAGATCGAAGGATCGCTGGTTCCGAGCTTCCTCGTTAACCAATTTATTTGGTACGAACAGGAGGGTGCCACACCGTTCTATGCACAGGTCATGTCGGTTGAAGGCAACCGTGCCACTGTGCGTTTGATTGACGACTATCTCAATCCGAAGCACACCGTCTGGGGCATCAATGCCAGAAACAGAGAGCAGGCCTTTGCGCTCAATCTCCTGATGGATCCGAACATTGACTTTGTGACGCTGCTCGGCCAAGCCGGTACCGGTAAGACACTGCTCACACTGGCTGCGGGTCTGACCCAGACTGTGGAGCAGAGACGCTTCAATGAAATCATCATTACGCGTGCCACGATTTCCGTTGGCGAAGACATCGGATTCCTGCCCGGTACCGAGGAAGAGAAGATGGCCCCGTGGCTCGGCGCTATTGACGATAACCTCGAAGTTCTCAACCGCGGCAGCGGCAACGGGTCCGATTGGGGCCGCAGAGCTTCTGAGGATTTGATCCGCTCGAGAATCCGCATTAAGTCCATGAGCTTTATGCGCGGCCGCACGTTCCTGAATAAATTCGTCATCATCGACGAAGCTCAGAACTTAACGCCGAAACAGATGAAGACGCTGATTACGCGTGCCGGTCCCGGCACCAAGATCGTCTGCCTGGGCAACATCGCTCAGATCGATACGCCTTACCTGACGGAAGGCTCCTCCGGTCTGACTTATGTGGTTGACCGCTTCAAAGGCTGGCCGCACTCGGGTCACATCACTATGCAGCGCGGTGAAAGATCCCGCTTGGCGGATTTTGCGAGCGACGCGCTCTAGCCCAAAGCTTTTCCAAGAAGCCTCTGCAAGTCAGGGGCTTTTTTGTGCCCGCTGAATTCAGAGCATTAAGCAAATACTGTCGTATTCATCTTTAAATGCAAATCTTTCAATTAAACTCAAAAGATTACTGATAACAAACAAGTGAAGGTTCAGATGAATAACGATTTTCCCCGCATTAAACGACTCCCGCCGTACGTCTTTAACATTACGAACGAACTGAAGATGGCGGCCCGTCATCGCGGAGAGGACATCATTGATTTGAGCATGGGCAATCCCGACGGCGACACACCGAAGCACATCGTCGACAAGATGATCGAAGTGGCGCAGCGTCCCGGCACCCACGGCTATTCCGCTTCCCGCGGTATCCCTCGTCTTCGCAAGGCCATTAGCGATTGGTACAAGAGACGCTGGGATGTCGATATTGATCCGGACAAAGAAGCCATCGTTACGATCGGCTCCAAGGAAGGTATCGCTCACTTAATGCTCGCAACCTGCGACCGCGGCGACACGGTCCTCGTCCCGAATCCGAGCTACCCGATCCATATCTACGGCTCCATCATTGCCGGTGCCGATGTCCGCAGCGTCCGCATGGGTCCGGGCATCGATTTCTTCAGCGAATTCGAAAGAGCTGTTACGGAAACGACTCCGAAACCCAAACTTATGATTTTGGGCTTCCCGAGCAACCCGACCGCCCAGTGCGTAGATCTCGACTTCTTTGAAAAACTCGTTGCGCTTGCCAAGAAGCACGGCGTCTACATTGTTCATGACTTGGCTTACGCCGACATCGTCTATGACGGCTTCAAG
>ERZ860009.813-NODE-813-length-12030-cov-1.545804_pt1 | contig 12030 bp, 9 predicted proteins | sample MGYA00510114_ERZ860009 | MGnify/ENA primary metagenome ERZ860009 (study PRJEB30046, sample SAMN00715177) | human gut metagenome | study: EMG produced TPA metagenomics assembly of the A metagenome-wide association study of gut microbiota in type 2... | reverse complement strand
AAGCAAAGCTTTTCTCTTGATTTTTTAGAAAGAGAACATTTACTGAATATCCCTTTATATTTTATTCAGGCACGGATTACACGGAATTATACGGTTTAAGATAATTGGGAAAACCGTGATCCGTCTAATTCGTGCCTGAATTTTTAATTTAATCTATCGCTGCAGATAGCTTTAAAATCGCAATACGAACACTTTTTAGTGTCCTCTGTCTGCGTGAAAGGCTCTTTTTCATTAAAGATCTCTTCTAATAATGCCTGTAAGCGTTCACGGAATTCATCTTCAAAAAAGGCGAAGTTGTTTACCGGTATTTTCGGTTTGCGGGGTTCTCCCATTTCAATAACAGGCGAATAGCTTTCCGATGCTGCCCGATGAATGTAGAGCAGGGCAGGAGCTACCATTAATGATTGCTTCCGGCTCATGATAGCGGCATACAGGAAAGTCTGGAAGATATAGTTCGGGCGTGTTTCCGATGGTGTAAACAGTTGCTCGATGTTGGCAGGTGTCTTGGGACTTCCTCCGGTTTTATAGTCTACGATGCGCAGGGTGGTGTCTTTGGCATCCATACGGTCGATGGTTCCTCCCAATCGGAGGGTGATCGGACCTTGTCCGGTCTGAATCGTTATCTTTTCGGCAACAGGTTTTTCCATGGCGACCATTTCGAAGGGGGCGTATTGCAGGTCATTCCTCAGCAGTTGTTTCAGATAGGAGACGATTACTTTGGAGTTGATGAGTTGTACGCCATTATATTCGGGCTTTTCGTCTGCCGGAACCTTGAAAAGCTCTTGCTTGAAAGCGAGGTCAACATAGTTTTGTAGTTTGACTTCGTTGCGCAGCAAGCGTTCCAAATCTTCTTTTTGTATTATTTTCCTGTTAGCGGTCAAGTCTGTATAAGCTAATTGGGCAGAGAGGTGGAAGATGGTTCCGAACAATGCGGAGTCGATTTCCGCACTGACTTCGTCCGGTGCTTTTAGTCTGGCTACATAACGGTAATAGAATTTCAGCCGGCAATCGAGATAGGCGTTGAGGGCTGAAGGAGAAAGTATATACGATTGGGGATTCGAACAATCATAAGAACAGCGCAGTCGTTCGAATACTTCCGGAGTTTTCTCTATGCTGATATTTGTTGTACCTTGAGGAGATTGTCCGGCTTCAAGATATTCGCGGGTAATCTTGTGAGGCCCTTCTACAAGCAATTGTAACATGAAACGGGATTCTTCTCCACGGTTCAGCCCATTGGAAGAAGTGTTGTAAAGCAAGGTGATGTTTTCCGCCCGTTGTATCAGTCGGTAGAAATAATAGGCATAGACCGCATTTTTGTGTTCGATGGTGGTCATACCGAAAGCTTTCCGGAGGTTATAGGGAATAAAGGAAGAATCACCTCCTGATTTAGGCAATTGTCCTTCGTTGAGATTCCGGAAGTCCAGATTACGTGTTTCCAGTACTCCCATGACTTGCATACCAATGGCAGGTTCACCGTGGAAAGGAATGTTGGAGGCGGTCAGCACTTTGCTGACCAGGCGTCTTAGTGTGTCGGTGCGTACATTCAGCTCTCCGGTTTCTATCAGGCTATAGAGACGGTTGATGGTGGTATAGCTCTTGAAGAGGGATTCCCGGTATAGCTGATTGAAGATATCGTTGTACTCGCTTTCTTCCCGATAGAGAAGGGAGATGTCTTTGATTAATTCTGTCAGGTAGTCGCATAGCTCCTTGATGCCGCTTCGGGGAGTGAAAAGTTTGATCAGGAAATCATCCATTTTCAGTTCCGAAGGGAGCGGGTAGAAGCGGTTAGTCTTGGTCAGTTCCCGTTCCAGAGGTTCAGCGTTGATGGATAGCTGACGGGTATATGGGTGCTTCAGTATAGCGGATACGGTTTCGTAGGTGAAACGTCCGGTAGCGGTACGGTAGCCGTTCGTTTGTAATTCCATAGCGGCATTAATAAAGCTGTATACCGGAGTTTGTGCAAGCGGGAAACCCATCGTGATGTTGACGTTCTTCACTTCTTGCGGGATGGAGTGGAGTACGGGAAGCAGCAGGGCTTCGTTGCAGAGGACTACGGCGTTCTCTTTTTCTTCGTTGGCAGTGGAAAGAGTACTTTGTACCCATTCCGGAAGAAAGCGGGCTTGCGCGTTCTCGGTAGAAGCGGAGATATAGCGTATGTTCTTCGGCTTCCGCAGAGTGTCGAAACAACTTTCGGGCAATTCATTCGGGAATAGTTTCAGATTACGGTTGATGAATTCTCCGGCTTCGTGTTTGACTATTTGCTTGGTATAAAAGAGATCGTAATCCCAGTAAAACATGGCTTTATCCGCATCTTGTAATAGCTGAAAGAACTTGATCTCTACTTTGTTGAGCACGTTGAAGCCGACAAAGATATATTTGTCGTATTTCAATCGGGTGGTATCGAGTTGCTCGATTACATTGCGATATAACATTCCTTCATAGGCTATTCCGAGTTCCGCTAAGTTCTCACGGTAGCGGTGGTAGATAGTACCCAGTTTGTCCCAAAGGGAGATAAACTTCTCTTTGAGTACGGTACGACGCTCGATAGAGAAGTTTTGGAAGAACTGTTGAATCGCTTCTTCCTGCTCTTTATCAAGGAATTCATAATCGTCCATCAGATTCTTCAGGTCCTGCAAGTTACTGAAGAGCTTATCCGCATCTACCAGGTTTTTATCTACATCGTCGAAATCGCTGATCAGCAGCTCGCCCCAAAAATAGAAGTCGTCCAGTGTTTCCTGGCTTTCTGTTTCTTCACGGAATACTTTATATAGTTCGCAGACCAACCGGATAGGGTCACCCGCTTTCTGTACAGATAACTTCCTGAACAGGTCGCTGATACTCATTGCGGCAGGAGACCAGATCGGTTGGTCGGATTCTCCTGCCAGATGTTCGTTGAAGAATAAGTTGGCACGCTTGTTAGGGAAGACGAGTACTTACGAGACAGATCGTTTCCTATCTTGGCATATAAATCGTGAGCGACTAGTTGGAGAAATGATTGCATATCAATTATAAGTTTTTTCTATCTTAGATATTTGTTTATTGCAGCCTGAACATTACAGGAATCGTAAAGCGGACGGCTACTTTCGTTCCGTCATCCAGTTCTCCCGGTTCCCATTTAGGCATAAGACCGACGACACGTAATGCTTCTTTATCCAGATAAGGATCTACACCACGTACAACTTTGGGTTGAACTATATTTCCTTCTTTATCTACGATAAATTGTACAATGGCGCGGCCTTGACATACACCTCCCTGGGACATTGAGGGGTATCTTATGTTTGCACTAATGAATTTCATTAGTTCTCGTGCTCCTCCCGGAAATTCAGGCATGACAGCAGCCACTTCTAATACATCGGTAAGCGAATCTTTTTCAGAAAGCGAGTCTTTTACCGTTATTATATCGCCTGATATAGGAGTAATCTCAATTAATCCCATCTCTTGGGGTAGTTCAGGTAATTCTTGTTTGTTTACTGTATCTTTCTCTACCATAGGTATAGTATCTTCTACAGGAGTCGGGCATATTTCTCCAAACATTACACTAGCATTGGTAGAGTCACTGATAGTTTCCTGGTTAGTTCCTTTATTAGGAGAACTACTACATGAAGTCATCGGTGCCATTGCTACCAGTCCGGCAGATATCCCCAATATAGTTATGGCTTTTCCAGCCATCCGTTTACGTTCCAGCTGTTGTTCCAGATAACGTACTTCGGCTTCGCACTTGGGACAAGTGCCCAGACAATCACCCTGATATTGACACTCGGAAGTAATGAACTCAATATCATTAGCTTCTGCTATTTGTCTGCGGATATCCTTTAATATCTTGCAGGTTTGTTTTCCTCGTTTCATGGCTGACAATTGTTAGGTGTTTTATAAGTAAACCGATCGAATTGGATGATTCCCATTCTTTCAGTAAACGGATGCTATTATCGACGTCGTTCTCTGTATTGTATGCGGGAATGACGGGGGTACGGACAATGATTTGTTCGTTTTTTCCGTGCTCAATCAAATATTGAAGATTATGCAGGACTTTTTCATTATTTTTTCCGGTGTACTTCTGGTATATGGTATTATTAATGTCTTTGATATCGATGATATAAGAATCGACAACAGGTACTAGTTTCTCTATATTCTCTTGCGTTACATTGAGTGACGTTTCTACGGAAAGCTGCCATTCCTGTCCACAGAGTTGACGGAATTCATAAATGAAATCGCTCTGTAAACAAGGTTCTCCGCCTCCGAATGTAATGCCTCCGTTAGTGGCTAGAAAGTATAATTCATCCTGTCGGACTTCCTCATAAAGCTGCTCGCAGTCATAGTTCTTCCATATACCTTCTGAGTGCAGAGATTGCGGATTGAGGCAATATTTGCAGCGCAGCGGGCAGCCATGGAAAGCCACCAGAGTAGTGACTCCCTCTCCATCAGACTGAGCCGATGGCGGCTAATTCCTATGAGCGGTGCGGCTTTCATTATTTCACTTTTACAATTAGCTCTTCATCTACGTACCACAGGTAGCCGGTGATATTTTTATATCCCATCTTAGTAAGCAGTTGCATATATCCTTTTACCTGTTTGTTATATTGGAGGTTCTCTTTACCGAATTTGAAGTCAACTACAACTACTTGACCGTCTTTCATCATTACACGGTCGGGACGTCGGGTTTGCAACACCCCTTTTTCTTTGTAAATGATGGCACATTCGTTGAACAGGGTCCATTCCCCCGAATACCAGTCTTGAATCTCCGGGGAGGAGAATGCTTTTCGGGCTACTTCCCGTATTTCTTCGGCCTTTTCGCTGCTGGCGATGACCCCTTCGAAAATGAGGCGCTCAATAGCCGGATCAATATCTTCTGCTGTTTCTATGGCAGAAAATAGCGTGTGCAGCATACGTCCGCGATGAATGAAACGGTCATCCGATTCTTCTTCCTCGATCCCCTGAATGAAATCGGCGGAGCGGTTGGATTGACGGAATCAATCTCATGACGCATGGACTCCATGTGGACAGGCAACTTATCCGGCTTCTGAGTCAGTTTATTGGTCGAAGTTTTTGCTTTTTCTTCTTCCGAAGGACAGAGTTCTCCTTGTTCATAGCAATCTTCCTCCCAGTCGAGGCCTTCTTTGAGGGCAACTACAGGCAGTGTATTGGCCAACAGTTCGGACATAGTTCCTTTTTGTCCTTTCTTGCTCCAGATGATCAGATTCTTTCCGGCACGGGTGAAGGCTACATAAAGCAGGTTGAGATTGTCCACCCACAGTTGAAGACGTTCCAGCAGATAATCGTTCCCATAGATGGATTCGGCCATTTGTGTCGAGTAATTGATGGGAAGGATATCCATGGCATTGAACGGAGCTTCCTGAGGGGCACACCATACCAGTTGGTTATTCGTTTCATTCTCCAGTTTCCAGTCGCAGAAGGGAAGGAGTACTGTATGAAATTCCAATCCTTTGGATTTGTGGATGGAGAAGATTCGGATACCTTCCACTTCACCGCTGGGAATGGTTTTGCTGCACAGCGTCTCATCCCAGTAGCGAATAAAACCGTCGAGCTCCGAGGAGTTACTTTGCAAATAATCCGTTACGGCATCGAAGAAGGCAAACAGATAGGCATCCTGTTCTTCAATGTGACTCATTTTGAAGATGCTGAATAGTTCTTCCAGCAATTCGTAGAGAGGCATGAGACGGAGTTCTTTCTGCTTTTCAAGAAATGCGGGCGGCAGATAGTTTTCTATCGGAAGGAGCAGAAGGGTGTTCCAGTCCAGATTCTTTTGCAGAACTTCGTTCTGATAGGCTATTGCCAGTTGGGCCCGTGCAATTTTATTGCTCTCGTCGGATAGAAATCGCAGTGCGTCTATCATCATGCAGATGGCAAGAGAGGCATCGAGGCGGAAGGCTTCGTCTGATACAATTTTATAATGTAACTCTTTGTCGAAGTAGTCCGCGATGCGGGGAATACTTTTGTTCTTGCGTACAAGGATAGCTATGTCATTCAGCCGTACACCGGAAGAAAGCAGATGCTCTACTTCTTCACCGAGACTTATCAGCGTCTGGTCTGTATAGTCATGCGCTTCGTCCGGTTCCAGAAAAGTGGCTTTGACATATCCTTTCTGTACACTTCGCGGAGATTCCTGTACCACATCGGCATAGGCTTTCTGAAGATCATCGCAATCTTTGCCCAACTGTTTTTTGTATACTTCGTTCAGGTAATTTACAGCAGCAGTGAATATTTGGTTGTTGAACCGGATGACATTGGTCTCACTTCTCCGGTTGGTGGCTAAGGTCTTTACCTTGATGGGGAAATGCTCGATGCGGTCGTTCAGACCGTTAAGGATTCCCCAGTCACCATTTCGCCAGCGGTAGATGGACTGTTTGACGTCTCCTACTATCAGGCTGTCTGCTCCTTGTGAAAGCCCTTCGAGCAGGAGCAGTTTGAAATTTCCCCATTGCATCCGGCTGGTGTCTTGAAACTCGTCGATCATGACATTGCGGATGTTGGTTCCTATCTTTTCGAACACGAAAGAGGAATCTCCGTCCTTAACCAGTTGATGGAGCAGGGCATTGGTATCTGATAAAAGGAACCGGTTGTTGTCATGGTTCAGCTGTCGCACTTCTTCGTCGATATTGGCGAGAAGCTGTACCTTGTTGAGATGCTGCAGGGAAAGCCGGCAACTATTTAGCAGGAGATTGTTTTTAGAACGCAGCTTCTCCGCATCCTCCAGTATCTGCATCAGGCTGGATTTCGCAAGATCAATAATATCGGCAAACCGTGGAGATGTTTTAGTAGCCCAGTGTTTGGCATCTTCCAGGCATTTCTCTACAGTGGCATTGCGGATGTCATTACTTAGAATGCCATTGTTCAGCTTACGGAAATAGCTGCCGATTCCTCGTGAACCGTTTTTTAGTTCATCTGCGGTAAGGGCGTGTCCTTCCAGTTCTCCTTCAAACTGGTCATAGAATCCTTTCATTTGCTCCAGGATTTCTGTTTCCAAAGCTTTCAGCTGCTTGCGGTATTCTTTGATGGTATCCGGATTGCGGAGGCGCTGGCGGAGACCTTCACCTTTTTCTATATATCCTTCGTCGAAGATGTTGCGCCCGAAATTTTTGACTTCATCCGATACATTCCAGCGTTTGTCATCAGCTATTCGTTCGTTGATGTAGTCTAACAGCCATGCGAGGACAGGAGAGGTGGGACCCAGTTTCTCAATCATGCTGTCCACCGCATCATGAGTACTTCCGCATTGTTCAGTTCGATATTCAGATTCGGACTGAGTTCCAGCTCACGAGCCAGATTGCGCATGACGGACTGGAAAAAAGAATCGATGGTTTCTACACGGAAACGACTGTAGTCGTGCAGCATATATCCGAGGGCGATTCCTGCGGCTTCCCGTATTTCCTGTTCTGTCCTCTTTGTTTCTTCTTTGATGCGGTTCAGGTAGGCCTCGGAATCTTTGTCACCGATCTGAATGCCGTATAGCTGACTGAGAATACGTTCCTTCATTTCTGCTGTTGCCTTATTGGTAAAGGTAACAGCGAGAATCTGTCGGTAGGCACGTGGATTCAGTATCAGCAACTTTATGTATTCCACTGCAAGGGTAAAGGTTTTGCCTGAACCTGCTGAGGCTTTATAGACTAGGAGTTCACTCATGCTTTTGATATGAATTGTTTCATGATTGTTTGAATATGTCAAGCCCGAAATAAAGAATAAATAAAGGTAAATAGTCTTTTAGGGCAATGCGTAATAGCTTTAAAGCCTGTCCGATACGATAGTTGACGGTTTGGGGAGAGACGTTCAGCTTTTCTGCAATTTCTTTATGAGTCATCCGGTGATTACGATTCATCTCATATGCTTCCCGATAATCTTTGGGAAGCTGTTTCAGAGCATTCTCATAAAGGCGGAACAACTCATTTTCCAGATAAAAGTCAGGATTGTCGAATTCTTTCTCGAATTTTTCTGTAATCTCCTGATGTACTTTTCGTCTGATCTCGAAATGGGAAATACGGTTCAGAGCTTTGTTTTTGACAATAGTAAAGAGAAGCGTTTTCAATGTAAGCTCTTCCATAAGACTACAGCGGTTTTCCCATAACCACATCATCGTGTCCTGTACAATCTCCTCAATCTCCTCCTGCTCGCTGACATATTGCGAACAAAAGGCGCACAATCTACGGAAATAATACCTGTAGACAGCGTCGAATACATATTCTTCGCCTGCTTTCAAGGCATTGATGATAGATTTATTATTGTTAATATCTAGGTATATAGGAGGTTGTTGCATTCTTCATTATTTTTTATGCAGAGCAAAAATAATGAAAGCAATGAAAGAAACGAAATAAAACGGGAGAAAATATTTTTTTCTTTTTTAGTTTAGTATATTTGCGCTGCCAACTGTATTAATAACAGAGGTATTATATTTTTTTATAGTAAAAGGATGATTGAACATGGATGAATCTATCTTGATGAACTCCTGAGGGGAGGATGCAATGACGAAGAATGTCAGCAGGTAGAACTATGGTGTGAAGAAGCACCGGAAAACCGACAAATACTAGAGCAGCTATATTATACCCTTTTTGTAGGCGACCGTATGGCAGTGATGGATGCTGTAGATACAGAAGTGTCACTGACGAAGTTTAAGTCGCTCGTACGTGAAAAGGAGAAAAAAGCCAAGCGAAGAAGTATATCGGTTCGATGGGGACGTTATGCGTCCGCGACAGCCGCTTTTCTGGCAGGTCTTGTTTTCGCAGGCGGAATTGCGTGGGGATTGCTTTCCAATAAACTTTCTGATTATACAGTGATGACTACCGGTGGACAGAGAGCGCAAACAGTGCTTCCGGACGGTAGTAAGGTTTGGCTGAATGCATCTACGAAGCTTATTTACCGTAACTCTTTCTGGAGTACGGATCGTCAGATTGATTTGTCGGGCGAGGCTTACTTTGAAGTGGCTCGTGACAAGCATGCTCCATTCATTGTAAATACGAAGCATATTAAGACTTGTGTATTGGGTACAAAGTTTAATGTACGGGCACGTGAAGAAGAGGACAGGGTAGTGACCACTCTGTTACAAGGTTCTGTACGAATGGAATCTCCGCGAACCGTCAATAATGGCTATCTGCTGAAACCGGGACAAACGTTGAACATTAATACAACGACCTATCAGGCTGAATTAATAGAATATGCCGAGCCGACCGAAGTTCTTCTGTGGATTAACGGAAAACTGAAATTCAAGCAACATTCATTGCTGGAGATTACAAATATTATGGAGAAACTATATGACTTGAAGTTTGTGTATGATGACGAAAGTCTGAAGACCGAACGGTTTACCGGTGAATTCTCTACTGATAATCTTCCGGACGAAATATTGAATGTATTGATGCATACAAATCACTTCAGCTATAAGAAGGAAGGACGGATTATTCGATTGTCTAAAAAATAAAGAGGAAAAGAGAATGTTAAAAAAAGGTATGTCGCCCAGCGACATACCTTTTTAAGTTTTATTCCAGCCCTATTTCATCTACGAATATAAATGCCGGTCTTCCTTTACCCCAATGCCATGCCGGTATGTTATATTCCGGACGGGCTGTTATTTTTACATAACGTGCCTGCACTGTATCGAAAGAAAGTTCATGGGTATAGATGCCATTCTTATCTTCCTTACTGACGGCGGGGTAAACTTCGGATTTTACTTCTTTGTACTCTTTTCCATCGTTTGATACGGCTACGGAAAGTTCGCGTAAATCAAGAATTTCTTCTCCTATTTCTACGTAGGTGCGTACCCATGCTTTGCTTATCGGAGTCTCCTGTTGCAGGTCAATCACTGCTTCAAGGTCGTTCTGATAGAAGGCAATCCATCGTCCGGTACGGTAATTTCTGCTTCCTGCCAGTCCGTCAATGAGTGTATTCTTTCCTTCGAATTTATACTTTTCATTAATGGGCTGCTGCATGGTGATCGGCTTCATGGTGGCTTTGTTGAATTTGATATCCTCTTTCAACACTGCACTACTGCCGTTGGGACGGATAGTGATTGCTTTCAGTGTGCAGCTTTGGCCGATTTTCAGTGTGTCCGTGTATATATTGGAACTGGCTGTAGGTTCACTGCCATCAAGTGTATAGTAGACCGGAGTATTATCAATAGTAGATAAAACAACATTCAATACGTTGGCTTCGGTATCAGGTATATATTGGGACTTTACCTGGAAGATATGTTTGGCATAGTTATATTGATTGATGTCATAGACAGCGATCAGTCCGGGCAATCGTTTCAGGAAATCCGCATATTCTTTTTTCTTCGGCATAGTCCACTGTATTTCTGATAATGCGGCCATACGGGGTAGTTCCATATATTCTACCTGACTATAAGTAGGGATATATTCCGTCCATAAGTTGGCTTGTACGCCCACGATATGCTTAGCTTCTTCAGGAGTGAGTATCTGAGGAACCGGTTCGTAGCTATATACCTTTTCTAAAGGTACATACCCTCCGATAGCAGGCGGTTCATTGTCTGTATCCATGGTCTGATAGTAATCGAAGTACAGGAATGAACTGGGTGTCATGATTGCGTCGTGTTTATGCTTCACTGCTTCAATTCCTCCTTCTATGCCCCTCCATGACATGACAGTGGCATTGGGTGCCAGTCCTCCTTCCAGTATTTCTTCCCAGCCAATGATCTGACGTCCTTTGCCGTTAAGAAACTGTTCCGCATAATTTATGATATAACTCTGAAGTCTTTGTTCGGCTGTGTGACCTTTATCGGCTTTTAGCCCCAGTTCCTTGATACGTGCCTGACATTTCGGGCATTTCTTCCAACGTACCTTCGGGCATTCATCACCACCGACATGAATATATTCGGATGGGAAAATATCTACAATTTCATTCAGGACATCTTCTATAAATGTCAGTGTCTTGTCATTTCCTGCACAGAGCACATCTTCTGATACTCCCCACATTTTCCATACTTCATAGAGGCCGCCCGTGCAACCCAATTCGGGGTAAGCAGCAAGCGCAGCCTGCATATGTCCCGGAAGGTCAATTTCCGGTATTACTGTGATATGGCGTTCCTTTGCATATTTTACAATCTCCCTAGCTTCATCCTGTGTATAAAAACCACTATAGGGAATGCCGTCATATTCTCCGGAATTATGTCCGATGACTGTCTCCGAGCGTTTGGAACCGATAGTGGTCAACTCCGGACGTTTTTTGATTTCAATTCTCCATCCCTGATCATCGGTCAGATGCCAATGAAGACGGTTGATATTGTGTAAAGCCATCATATCAATAAAGTGTTTGACAGAGTCGGCCGGGAAGAAATGGCGTGAAACATCTAAATGTACTCCGCGATAGGAGAAACGTGGATAGTCGTTAATTTCGGCAGCAGGAAGGCTTATGTCTCCTTTGTTTGTAATTGGGAGTGACTTCCGTAAAGTCTGTATGCCATAAAAAGTTCCTGCTTCTGAAGTACCTGTGATGGTTACGTTGTCTTGGGTTACTTTTAGTTGATATGCTTCGGCATTGTCTGCATTCAGACCTGTTGCTAAGATTATTGCGTTTGAAGTGACTGGCTCGTCAGTGACTTTCAGCTTTTTGCCGGACATCTGATGAATGTATTCCGCCAACAGATTTGCATTTTGCTGCATTTCCTTGTATCTTTCGGATAGACGATGGAAGTACGGTCATTTAGTACAAAGTTTCCGGTCGTAATTTTGATTTCCTGAGGCAGAGGAATAACTTCGTAGTTTGCCTGCTGAATAACTCCTGAAGAACAGGAAAATAGTCCACTGCATAAAAGAATGACTCCTAATAGATGATGTTTTTTCATTTTATTTAGCTTTCAAGTATTTAACATTCAAGTGTTCTCGTATCTATTTTTCAGACCGAATATAAACAGAAACTTTATAAATTCCAGGCCCAAAGAATTTTATATCTGTAGTAGGTGTATAAAAACTGGGATCAATTTTGTTGTATGTACCATAAGGTTGTTCTATAGAATTACCTCCCGACCTTTCACTACCAAATACTTATTATGATTAGTTTCATCACCATTTAGTT
>ERZ860009.812-NODE-812-length-12053-cov-1.667861_pt1 | contig 12053 bp, 16 predicted proteins | sample MGYA00510114_ERZ860009 | MGnify/ENA primary metagenome ERZ860009 (study PRJEB30046, sample SAMN00715177) | human gut metagenome | study: EMG produced TPA metagenomics assembly of the A metagenome-wide association study of gut microbiota in type 2... | reverse complement strand
CCCTGTCAACGGCGGCGCTTTTGCGCCGTTCATCTTGACCGTTGACAGGCTCGGCTGGGTTTGCTACAAATTCTATCTCTTTATGATTTGTCGGAAAAACTCCTTACCCAAACAAAAACTACAATCGCGGTTGCAATGAGTAATTCCGCAAGAATTACAGAAGCATTCCATATTTCAAAATAGAAATGCCCAATGAAATAGACCGCAAAAAAAATCAAATAAATTCCAATCGAATACATAATATTTTTGGAAATTTGAGTGCGTTTCTGTTCCCTAACTAACATCTGTTTCTGTTGTTGTTCCAGAATTTCTGTTTTAACCGATAATTCATCTATCTCTGATGGTTTTAACAGATAATCCACGGTAACATCGAATACTTTGCTTAGTTCAACAATCTTTTCTACTTCGGGTATGACCTGCCCACTTTCCCATTTTGAAATAGATTGTCTTGAAACATTAAGCTGCTCAGCCAGTTGTTCCTGTGTTAATTCTCTACTTTTGCGTAGTGTTATAAGTTTTTCTGCGAACTCCATATGTGTTCCTCCTTTTGATTTTGTGTATAAATCTTATCAAAATACTCATTTGCACTCTAGCAAGTAAGCTATACAATTACATGACAAACGGTAGAGTTTAAGTGCTTTCTTGTATATCTTGATTGTCATTCTACTTTATATGCCTATTTTAGCATAGAAAAAACGTTTTCTCTATTACTCCATTATTTTACGGAATAGTGGGCTGTCTTTCTTTATTTTAGTTGTGTTACTTTATCACACATGAGCATTATTTTAAGAGATTATACAGAGAAGGATTTTGAGGCATACAGCAGATTGAAAATGGATGCCGAGACCATGTACTATCTGCAGGACATACAGTTGCATTCCGTTGAGGAAGCCAGACGGGATTTCGCGGAAGTCCTGTCTGACATGAAATCCCCGGAGCGGAAATTCTATTTCTGTCACATGGAGCTGAAAGACACGCACGAACAGGTTGGCAGCATCGGGTATACGGTTGAAGCCGACACTCCGGTAGGAAAGCTTGTCCATCTGGGCTATTTTACATATCCGAGGCATTGGGGGAATGGCTACACCTCGGAGGCATTGAAGAAGGTTCTGGAATATGCCTTCACACAAGACAATGTGTACAGAGTTACAACCGGGTGTCTGGCAGAGAATAAGGGCTCCGAGAGGGTTATGCAGAAAAACGGGTTAATAAAAGAAGCCGAGCATATTGATTATGAATGGCACGATGGTAAAATGAAAACCCGCTTAGAATATCGATTATTAAAACATGAATGGGAGCAATTACAAAAAACACTTTAATTTCCCCTTGCAAACCACACGTATTATGTTATAATACATTTAACAATTAAGTTAAATGTTAAGTGTAGGAGGGATAAGTTTGGGAATGCAGGATACGCTTCGCGCGCTTGCCGATCCAACAAGACGCGAAATCCTTAATCTGCTCAAGAAATCACGGCTGTCTGCGGGCGAGATCGGCGACCATTTTTCGATTTCCGGTGCGGCGGTTTCCCGGCACCTGTCCGTTTTGAAGGAGGCAGACCTGATCCGCGACGAGCGGGAAGGAAAATTCATCTATTATGAGCTCAACACCACCGTGCTTGAGGAGATCATGCTATGGATCACTGAATTAAAAGGAGGAAATGACCATGATCAGACAACATAAAAAAATGATATTACTCACATCGATTGCGACGCTGCTCCCGATCCTTATCGGATTGCTTTTGTGGAAGCAGCTTCCGGATTCCGTTGCAACCCATTGGAGCACAGGCAACGAACCGGACGGCTACTCATCCAAGGCTTTTGCAGTGTTCGGGCTTCCGGTGATCATGCTGATCCTGCATCTGGTATGCGTGATCGCAACGAACATTGATCCCAAGGCAAATAGCATCAACAAAAAAATATTCTTTATTGTCCTGTGGATCTGCCCGGTTTTTCCATCATTGTATGCAGCACGGTTTATGGGTATAATTTAGGGTATCAGTTTGATATTGGTTTTCTTTGTGGGCTGCTCATCGGAGTTTTATACTTGATATTAGGCAACTTCCTGCCGACGGTAAAGCCGAATTACACCATTGGCTTCCGCATTTCGTGGGCGCTGAATGATGCCGATAACTGGTATCACACGCACCGGTTCGGTGGAAAATGCATGGTGATCGGAGGGCTCCTTCTGATCGTCACCACGCCGTTCCAGAATATCTGGGTGCTTATGGCGCTCGCCATCCTCCCGTGCATTTTGCCGGTGATCTACTCCTACATGTACTACGCAAGGGACAGTCACGGTAATACTTTTTATTGTGTCAGACACCAATGGTTCAAATACATTTTAGGAGAATTGCTCGTTTATCACAAGATATTAGTAAATTTATAAGTTGCTATTAAATTTCATAGTATGAAAAGCCACGACCTGTACTCTGATTTGAGTACAAGCCGTGGCTCCTGTTCTTGCTGTCTTTTTTCATAACCAGCCGATTTTCCCTCAGACATCTTTGCCTGAATATCAATGAGAAGGTGAAAGTCTCTTTATGAATTTTCTGATTTTTCAAATGGAAAATACAGGCAGATCCGATAAGACTCCTCCCCACATTCTTCTTCGCATCTGCCCTGCATTTGCTCCATCATGATTTCAATATTATGAACCCCAATTCCCGTTCCTCTATGATCCTGTTCTTTATTTGCCGCTGCATTCATAATGGAAAAGAAAAACTCGTCCTGACAAATTCCCATATCCAACAGGATTTCTTTTGTCTTGTCTGCATACTTCAAAAGATTGGATAACAAATTATTCATAATGCGTCCGATATAATCATAACAAACACTTATCTTTACTTCCTCCCACTGTTTCCATCCCAGTGTAACCGTATAGCCATTTGTCTGCAATACATTGCACAATTCCGAACAGTAATCCTCCATTACAAAAGCTATGGATTCCGACTTTTCCATCTGTGGCTGCTGCCCTGAATTGATAAGAAAAAACTCAAATAGCTGATCTGAAAGATTTTTAATCTGAATCGCTTTTCCCACTGTTTTCTTTACATAAAGTTTCACCTTATCGTGTTCGGGTTCTCTTTTTATAATTTCAAGATATGCCATTAATGCAGTCAATGGCGTCCGCAAATCATGTGCCATCCCCAGAACCAGTTTATTCTGTGCCTTTTTCATATTTCGTTCTTTTTCTTCCTTCTCCAAAAGAACTGTTTTCATATGCTCCAGACCGCGTGCCAGATCTGTCAGCTCATCCTCTCCTTTTATAGTAAAATCCACCGACCATAATCCATCTTCCAGTTTCGCTACTTCCCCACTCAATTGCCTGATGTACCGTACATATCCGCTTACACCAAACGCAAACACTCCAATCCAGACCAGCACACCACAAAGTGCCGCAGCCACATCTACCAGGATATAATACTTTCGCTCACGATTCACATATATAAATACATCTGCATTCCCATCTGTAAACGATACTTCTTGAAAATATTGCCATGTATAGTGTAATTGCTCTGATTTTGTACGATCCAAGGCAACCGGAAGTGCGTAATAATTATCGTAAAGCAGCATGCGCTTTCTTGAAATCGTAAAATACCCAATATGGTTTTCTTTTGCCCACTCCCGGATACGCTCCGTGTCGGAAGCCGCCAGATGATGTCTGGATACATATTCCTGAAACATTGCTATGGTTTCCTTAGAAACATTTCTTCGATACATAGAACTTTCAAAATACCGGTTTAATGCTCCATTTCCCATAAAAAATATAAGCAAAAACAACAGCAGTGCAAGAAAAAATCCCAACAGCAGAATTCCGATCATTTTTTCCATCAGATGTTTTCTTTTTCGTTTATTCAATGCGGTATCCTTTCCCCCACACCGTTTGTATAATTTGCGGTTTCTGCGGATTCTTTTCAATTTTCAGTCTCAATTTCCGAATATGAACCATAACGGTATTTGCAGAATTATTGAAAAACGGCTCCTGCCAGACGCTCTCATATATGTTTTGTACGGAAAAAATTTTTCCCCTGTATTTCAGCATTAATGATAAAATTTCATATTCTGTTTCCGTCAGGTAAATCTCCTCATCCCCTGAAAATACTTTATTTCCTGTAGTATTGATCTTCAGATCTCCTTTTTTTATCCACACATTTTGTCCATTTTCTTTCATGTTTCCACAAGTATAAACCTGTTTTCGACGCAACAATGCCTTTATCCTTGCCAGCAATTCTGCATAAGAAAATGGTTTCACCAGATAATCATCTGCCCCGGCTGTAAATCCGATAATTTTATCATTCTCACTGCTTTTTGCGGTCAAAAATAAAATCGGCACATAGGAAATCTTGCGTATTTGTTCACAGGTTTTGATGCCAGAAATCCCAGGCATCATAATGTCCAAAATAACAAGATCCGTATCCTCTGAAATCTGGTGCAGCCCATCCATTCCATTATCCGCTTCAATTACATGAAAACCCTCGTTTTCCAGCAATATCTTTACGCTTTCCCGGATATCTTCATCATCTTCAATAATCAAAATTGTTATTTCATCCATATTTTCTCCCATTTATCAAGCATTATTTAATTTATATAGTATTGTACCATATTTTTATAACATAATTTCACTCTGTAAAAATGTTAAGATTTGTTAAGAAATATTAAGACTTATTTTAAAACATATATGCTATGCTTAAACTATCCGTTTAAGAAAACAAAAGAAAAGAGACCGTATAATGAAACAGAAAAAAAAGAAACGCAAAAGAAAAATTTTTCTACCATTATTTTTAATATTTTTCATCATCATCGGATTTTATTCCCATCAATCCTACGAAACAGCCATGCACGAACAACTCCCGGATTCTCTTATCGAGTTTGAGCAAAAATATCCGGAAGCAACCGATTTTGTAGAAAATTATCACAAATACAAAAACAAATCCTTTGACCTTGATGTGTCACACGAAGTAAGAAAAGACAACATTCCTCTATTCATCCAGTGGGATAAGCGATGGGGGTACAAAACATATGGCAGCAATTTCCTTGGTGTCAATGGTTGTGGTCCAACTTCACTTTCTATGGTTATCTGCGGATTAACTGGAAAAGCAACGTGGAATCCTTATAAAGTGGCACAATTTTCGCAAAAACAGGGTTATTATATCAGTGGACAGGGCACTTCGTGGGATCTGATGACTGCAGGTGCAAAAAAGCTGGGCCTTACATCCACAGAGGGAACCATAAATAACGATTATATCCGGCAAAATCTTACCTCATCCACCCCGATGATCTGCTCCATGCTGCCCGGAGATTTTACTTATAGTGGACATTTCATTGTTCTCACCGGCATCGATTCCGAAGGACGCGTTGTCGTCAATGATCCCAACAGCCCCAAAAACAGCGAAAAACACTGGGATATGGATCGACTTTTGCCACAAATCCGGCATATCTGGAAATTTGAGGTGGAAAAAGCTGCATAATTCTTTGTTCTATGCCTGTCTCGCCCGTTGTTTATTGTGTCAGGCACCAATTGTTTTCTGATTTTTGCTTCATAGAAAATATTTCCGAATTCAGGTACATCACTACCTCATTTTCCGGCATCAAGCAACTTCATAATGCTCTGTGCCCGTTTCTTAAATACTTCGTTTTCCGATCCCTGGGCTATACTCGCAATGCGCACTATCTCATCCTCATACGGCATACAAAATTTAACCGCATCTGTTAAAAGCCGGTCAGACTCTAATGTGCTGTCTAATGCATGATCAAAGTCATACAACGGTGCCATGCACACATACTCTCCGGTATCCGTATTTCTAATCCAGCCAAAATTACCTGCATGCCGGTCTCCATTTCCGATTATCGCATCTATAATAAGCATTTGCGCTCCGGCTTTTCCAAACAGATCTATAATCGTCTGCTCATCAAAATCATCCGGATCAATTCTTCCCGACTGATCTGCCTGCTCAAGCATCACCTTTGGGGAAGTTATATTAGAAATTGTGATTCCTCCGTCTGTCTCATCTGCTCTTTCTACAGAAATTCCGCATTCCCTGCAAAGCTTAATACATTGCAGTTCCACGGAAATATCGCCATATTTGTAGAGCCTTCCGTCCTGTTTCCATTCCTTTGACAGTGCACCACCCACGTAGAGTGTCGGTGCCGCCTGTCCTGTAAATTCTTCGTTTCCGTCCCAGAATGGTTTGTAATACGGACTGATCTCCTCAAAACATATCGAATCATCCTCAGCTTTTGTCCAGTAACAGTCGATGAAACTCAACGCTCTGGTCTCACGGTTAATGCGCATACGCGCTCCCTGTCCGAATGTGATGCCCTTTAATTTCCGTGCTATCGTGTTGGTACCTGAGGAATAGCGGTATTTCATCCATTTTGTGAAGGTGTGATTGTCTGCACCTTTTTGCTGCATCAGCCCCGGAAGAAGATTATAATTTAATGTTTTTTCTTTCTCTATGTCGTAAACAGGTGTGTTTTTACACATTAGCATCATGGGATCACCCCTTTTATATAAATTCGATCGGTAATGCTACAAGATTTTCTCTTAAATATGTCTTTTTATCAATCAGACATAAAATAACTCCGAGACCTCTTTTTTTATCACTTACCTTATCCAATACCTGATTCGTTGCTCCCATACTTGCCTTGGGATTGCCGGACATTTTAATCTCGACCGGATATAAGACTCCATCCTCCTCTATCACAAGATCAATTTCGTTTTCACCGGAAGCATTTCTGTCTTTCCCTCTGTAATAAAAAATGTTAAATCTGTAATCTTTGCCCTCGTTGGAATAGGATTTTAGAATTTCAGACACTACAAATGTCTCAAACATATTCCCTGCAACCGCTGAACATTTCAATGTATCGGCAGTAAGCCATCTGGTAAGATAACATGCCAGTCCGGTATCCCGGAAATAAAGTTTTGGTGTCTTTATTGCCCTTTTAAGTGCGCTCGCACTATACGGCTGGAGCAGATATACAATTCCGGTTCTTTCCAAAATAGATATCCAGTTCTTAATTGTCGGCTCACTTACCCCGACGTCTCCTGCTATGTTGGAATAATTGAGAAGTTCACCTGTTCTTGCAGCAACTGCCGTCAGAAATTTGGTAAATGTAATACCATCTGCCGCCACCAGTTCATTGATATCCCTCTCCAGATAAGTTGCAACGTAAGAAGAATAATATTCTTGCCAGTCCCTGTCTATATCATAAAGCTCGGGATAAGATCCTTTGTGGATAATTTCCCATATATTGTCATATTTTACAATCTCTTTTTCACGTTCTTTGATATATGCATCGGTTGGGATAAAATGCCGGTTAAATTTTACACCATAAATCTCCCGCATGGATAATCCGGTAAGCTCTGAGATTGACACTCTTCCTGCCAACGATTCACTCATGCCTTTCATAAGTTCAAGTTTCTGAGAACCGGAAAGAATAAACATCCCTCGCTCATCCGATTCATCGGCAATCTGCTTGATATCTTCCAGAATACTGCTTTCTTTTTGAACCTCATCTATAAAAAGCGGCTGTGGATTGTTTAAAAAAAACAATTTAGGTTCTTCCTTCGCCTGCATTCTTGTCAGTCTGTCATCAAAATTTGCCCGGTTAAAATCCTTGAATTCATGCTTTATAAGTGTTGATTTCCCGACCTGTCTGGCTCCTACCAGTAACATGCACTTGCTGGTAGACACTCTTTGCTTCAATATTGGCGTTATCGCTCTTTGTATATATGGCATAACAAACCTCCGGCTAATCTAAACTCTGATTTTATTATAGTCGTTAATATATACAAAATCAATAAAAATATACCGGCTAATCTAAGGTTGTATTTTAGATTAGCCGGTATTTTTCAAGACACACAAGCTGTACATCCGGAATCCCGTTAAACACGCACGGTACAATGCCAACTTCCTCATCATGAATGTAGTTGTATATCGTTTCAATCCGGGCAAGATCCATTTGTTTTGCACTTCGGATATTTATCATAAAATATACTCCATCTGCTGCTCCTTGGTTTTCAGCCCCATCTTTTCATAAAATTTCTCCGCCGAGGTATTTCCCGCCCAGACATTGAGCGTCACTTCATAGCAGCCTAAACGCTTTGCCTCCTCTTTTACATGCACAAACAACTTCTCTCCGATGTGCTGTCCTCTGGTACTTGCATCGACACACAGATCATCGATAAAAAGCGAGGTAAACGGCACCATATTGTTGGAAAATGGCTGCTCCCGCAACTGACAGAATGCATAGCCGAGACAGTTGTCATTCTCATCTGCTGCAACATAAATCGGTCTGGTATCATCCTTTATCATCTGTGCAAGTTCTTCGTTTGTGTATTTTGTGGTTCCCGGGATAAAAATATCCGGCCGGATATCTGCATGGACCTGAAGCACCTGCTCTAACAGTTCCAGCAGTCTTGGGATGTCGTTTTCGTTTGCTCTTCGAATAGTCATTTGATTATACTCCTTCTGCCATTCGCCCCTGCGTTTTTTTTTATAATTAAATAGGGATCATAAAAAGGGATATCTAATTCTTTTAATTCCAGTTTTATTCTATCTCTCGGTCTTGGCAAACACCTTGATTCCAAAAAATCTTCATAATCTGCAATACTCGGTTCGGTATTACTTCCAAACGCGGTAAATTGCACATTATCCACATAATTTTTATTCGCACAATTTTTTTTTGCCTCATCAACATCAATCAATGTACACGGCTTATTTTTGTACATATACCACATCCGAATCGCAATTTCTTCGGGGGGGGATTTTTAGGGACACAACATAATCCATATCATGATTGAGCATTTCAATCAATAACACAATTTAACACCTTTTTTTTTATCTAAGTAAAGAAATAGTCATCAAAATAATTGTTTTTATAGATAAAATAAAATCATTTTAATGGCTATTATGATTTTTCCTTTTTATAATTTTATTGTCCTGTTAAGTGATATAATAATATGGTAAATTATTACAATACAGTTATAAAAAGGACGATAAAAATGTTTTTTGCATACGGAGAAAAAGAGATTACATACCTCAAACAGAAAGATAAACGCCTCGCAGAAATTATCGATAAAATCGGAATGATTGAACGGGAAGTTGACACTGATTTATTTTCAGCCGTGATTCATCATATCATCGGTCAGCAGATTTCAACAAAAGCACAGGCAACCATCTGGAAACGAATGAAGGATCAGTATGGTATCATTAACGCAGATACCATACTGAGTGCCGGAGTTTCCAATTTACAGTCACTGGGAATTTCCTTCAGAAAGGCAGGGTATATTACCGATTTTGCCCGAAAAGTAAAGGACGGAACTTTTGATATTGACGGAATCTGGAAAAAATCGGACGAAGAAGCCATAAAAGAATTATCTTCTTTACAGGGAATTGGTGTCTGGACCGCGGAAATGATTCTGTTGTTTTGTATGCAGCGTCCAAATGTATTGAGTTTTGGTGATCTGGCAATCCAGCGCGGCATGCGGATGGTTTATCACCACAGAAAAATTGACCGCAAACTGTTCGAAAAATACCGGCGGAGATTAAGTCCGTATTGCAGTGTGGCAAGCCTGTATTTCTGGGCTGTAGCCGGAGGTGCTATTCCTGGCATGAAGGATTTTGCACCCAAAAAGCAAAAGAGATCTTCAAATCCATGCCGTAATGATTCCCTGGCAGCTTCCGGCATATAGCCTTTTCCCCCAAATGGTTGTCCAAGCCAGTATCCCAGCTCACACTCATCGTCTCTTTGTGTCATATCCGTATATCCATTCAGCTTCAATTCCACTGCACCAATTGCAATATTATTCTCTTTTTCACAAATTGCATAGCATTCTGGTGCAATTTTCATTCTTTTTTGGACAATGCACAAAGTGAGATATATAGTGGATTTTACCCCTGCACTGGAATTTACTTTTTCAAGTCAGCTTCAAGTAGTATGCTATTTCAACTTTCTTATTATTTTGTGGTGCTCCTCATCTAACCGGGGACATATGCACGATATGTATAGCTATGTCCCTCTTTTTCATCTACTTTTTGGACATATGCACGATATGTAACGATCTATGTCCCTCTTTCCATCTAACTTGGGACATATCTCGAATTTTTTTCTCTATATGTCCCAAACGCATCGACTCACGGGACTTTTCACAAATCTTTTTCCTCATATGTCCCCGCAGTTGAAAATATAAAAAGTTTCACATGTTTTGGGTAGGATTATAGGGATTTTGTGTGAAAATGGAAATGAGATGGAAGTTTTTATGAAAACGTGTCAATGATGATTTTATCATAAAAAAGACCTCATAGAACGATTTTCACTCTACAAGGTCTTTATTTATGTTACAAAGTATATCTCTATAACATAATAATTCTGTTTTTCTTTTTTGCTATTATCTTTTTTTGCTTGTCTATGTAACTATCTATTCCACTCACTCCAAGTTTTTCAACAAAGAAAGTTTTCGGAATATAATAGCCCAATACTTCATCCTTTTTTATTCCAAGATGTATAACTGCATTTTCATCCTTGGTATAAAATAAAATATCACAATCAATTTTTGTTGGTGGATCTACATTTTGATTTTTAAACTTAACCGCAACTGGATTTTCTACAATATCTGTCATGAGATAAAAATAAACAAACTTAGCTTTTACACTCTTAAATTTACTCTTATTTATCTTTTTTAAATCATTAAAACAAAGACCTGAATTCTGTATAAAATCCCATCCTCCTTGCCCCTTATAATTACATATTTTCTTTTTAGGAACTGAATATTTTACAATTGATTCAATTCCCAACAAATGGCAAAAATTTGCTTCATCAAACCTTAATTGAATAGAACTTTGCTTCTTTCCTTCTATTATATCATATTGATAAACAAATGGATTTAAAAATTTTCTATAGTAATCCTGCAAAACATTAAGGTCAATATCGTTAATTTTAGGTTTTATTGAAAGTCCACACAGTTCTTCTGCTCTAAACAAATCAATCTCCTTTTATGAAAAAAGACTCTGAATCGCTTCAGAGCCTCTTCACGCAACTTTATTTTCATTCTGCTCATATTTAAACTCTCCGCAGCGGAGAAATCAGGAGTTGCATCCCAATTATATAAATAGCATATGCCATTTATGTCAAAAGTATTTTTATATAAGTATAATATATTCTCATTCTTATTAAGTCAAGCAATTTAGTATTCATTTTTTAAAAATTATGATTTTCTTAACCAGAGTCAATGACAGAAAAAAGAAGCAAATGATAATCTGTTATTCTCCAAGCGCAACCTTGCACACCTTCTTAAAGCACGCGATTCCATACCTGATGAAATTTTTCATTCCATCCTGCTTTAGCTTTGCCACATAATCTTTTTCTTTGATCTGCTTCAATGCCTCTTCACATGCCGCATCAAGATCCCCGTTCTCAGCATACTTGAGCTCGATTACGATTCCGGTTCTGTTTGTCGGAACTCCACTAAGATGTCACTATAGCCTGTTCCAGACTCTGCATTTGACTTTATAAGCCAGCTTGACTTGTAGCCTAAAAGACCGAGTAAAATACCATGATAGAAATTTTCCTTCTTTTCTTTGGCAACTGCGGTGTCACGTATACTGATCGTATTCCAGAGATAATCACCAAATATCTCCTCAATTTTTTCCAATTCTTTATTTACAAATGCATTGCAGAGCTTATCAAGCGTCTCTCCGTCATTTTTCGTCACATCGGAAAGCCACTCTCTGATTTTTTTAACAAAAAGATTTCTGACCTCCCTGTTTGGAATCACAAGACGGTATTTTCCATTTTCCGTGCGGCCCTTGTGTGTCAGATATCCCGTTGTAAAAAGTACACTCCATAGATTTTCTATACTTTTATCAATCTCATCATAATAAGTTCCGGTGCTACATCCTTTTCAATGCTCTCCCCTGCAATCAGACGTTCTATCTCATTTTTTGTGGAAACGTCCGCTTTATCTATAAGCCTTCGGACTATGGCATTGCCGCTCGAATTCGACCAGAAATCCTGTGGTCCGGCGGTCTGGTCATACTTTAGCTGATCCAT
>ERZ860009.804-NODE-804-length-12141-cov-1.292239_pt1 | contig 12141 bp, 10 predicted proteins | sample MGYA00510114_ERZ860009 | MGnify/ENA primary metagenome ERZ860009 (study PRJEB30046, sample SAMN00715177) | human gut metagenome | study: EMG produced TPA metagenomics assembly of the A metagenome-wide association study of gut microbiota in type 2... | reverse complement strand
AGGCCTGCCCCGAAAGCTCGTAGCCGAGCTGCTGGGACAGCAGCATCACGCCGAAGAGGTTGTCGCGGTTCTGGTCCAGGACCGTGCGGGTCAGCTGTTCGTACTCCTGTTCGATGGCCTCGCGACGCTCGGCGGTGGTTTCCGGATTGCGGAACTCCTGCACGAGGGCGCTTCCGGCTGTGGCGTAGGCGTCGCTGGCGTCGTTGGCCGGCGTGCCCGTCACCTTCTTGCGGTAGGGGTTCTGTGCGTCGTCGGTCACGTTGATCGTGCCCGGTTCGAGGATCAGCATGGCGCCGAACGTCGCCCCGTCGTCGCGTGCGTCGCGCAGAATGGCCGTCTGCGGTTTCTCGGCCACGCCCTCGAAGCGGAACACCCCGTTGGTCACGGCCGCCGAATCGAGAATGTTGTCCTTCTCGTCGAAGAGGTAAACCATGCTGTTGGCTCCTTCGACCTTGCCGTCGACGGCGTACTTGTTTTTGTTGGCGCAGCTGCACAACACGGCTGCCGCCGCTGCGAGGATCAGGATTTTTTTCATCGAATTATTTTTTTGTGAGTTCTGCAAGTTTTTTTCCAGCGCGCGGACCTGCTGCGCCAGTTCGGGCAGGCGTTTGAACACGGCTGCCGAACGGTGGTACTGCATGCCCGGGAGGGCGGGGTATCCGAAGCGGATTTCGTCGTCGGGAACGTTCTTGTCGAGTCCGCTCTTCGAGCCGACCTTCACGCGGTCGCCGATGGTGACGTGGTCGGCGATGCCCACCTGACCCGCGAGGAAGCAGTTGCGGCCGACCTTCGAAGTTCCCGCGATGCCGGTCTGGGCCGACGACACGGTGTTCTCGCCGATCTGCACGTTATGGCCGATCTGGATCAGGTTGTCGAGTTTCACGCCCCGGCGGATGACGGTCGAGTCGGTCTTGGCGCGGTCGATGCAGGTGTTGGCGCCGATCTCCACGTCGTCCTCGATCACCACGTTGCCCAGCTGGGGAATCTTGTCGAATCCGCCCGCGGCGTTGGGCATGAACCCGAATCCGTCGGCGCCGATCACCGCCCCTGCGTGGAGGATGCAGTTCGCACCCACGATGCAGCCTTCGTAGATTTTGACTCCGGGGTAGAGCGTGGTGTTGTCGCCGATCCGGACGCCGCGGCCCACGTAGACCTGGGGGTAGATTTGGCAACCCTCGCCGATGACGGCCTCCTCCTCGACGACCGCGAAATCGCCGATGTAGCACTCCTGACCGACCTGCGCCCGCTCCGAGACCGATGCGCGGCCGCTGATCCCCTTGCGGCGGGGTTTGGCGGCGTTGTACATTTCGAGCAGTTTCAGGACGCAGGCGCCCGCGTCGTCCACCTTGACGAGCGTCGCGGCTACCGGCTGCGAAGGCTCGAACGCACGGTCGACCAGCACGATCGACGCGCCCGTGGTGTAGAGAAACGGTTCGTATTTGGGGTTCGTGAGGTAGGCCAGCGATCCGGCCCTGCCCTCCTCGATCGACGAAACGGTGTGTACCTTGGCGTCCTTGTTGCCGACGATGTCGCCGCCCAGGAATCCGGCGATCATTTCGGCTGTAAATTCCATCATATGTTTCATATGTTACAGGTATTTGTTAATATCTATTCCTATGGGCATGAACTCTTCCACGGTGCGCCGAACGAAAGCACCTCGCGCACGGTCGACGACGAGATGTCGGCCACGGGCGAGGGGGTGAACAGCATGACGGTCGTGATGTCGGGGTAGATGCGGTGGTTGGTGGCCTCCATCGTGCGTTCGTACTCGAAGTCGGTGGTGTTCCTCACGCCGCGGATGATGGCGCAGGCTCCTGCCGCCTCGGCGAATTCGCCCGTCAGCCCGGTGTAGATGCACGCCTCGACGCGCTCATCGCCGCGGTAGATGTCGTCGATGAGCCGCTTGCGGTTCTCGACCGTCAGCAGCCCCTGCTTGGAGGTGTTGTTGCCGATGCCGATGATCACGCGGTCGAACAGGTTCAGCGCTTCGTCGACCAGAGCCGCATGGCCGCGCGTGAAGGGGTCGAACGACCCGGGGAAATTGCAGTGCGTTCCATATCGGACAAAGGTAGAAAAAAAACGGAAAAACAGCACGTTTTCCCGTTTTTATTCATTGCGGCCTCGGCGGGTCACTCCTTGTGGAGCAGGCCGCGCAGGCGACGCAGCGCCTTGCTCATCTGCGCTTCGACGGTCTTGACGGAAATATGCATTTCGGCGGCTATTTCGGCGTTCGAGAGCTGCTCGCTGCGGCTTTTGAGGAAGATGTCGCGACAGCGGCCGGGCAACTGCGAGACGGCCTCGGCCACGAGCTGCGTGATCTCGTCGGTCTCGATCTGCAACGACTCGGGGCTGGCGAAAACCTCGCCTAACTCTTCGAACGGAATGTAGGAAAAACGGTCGTCGCGCAGGCGGTTGAGCGCCCGGTTGCGCACGGCGCGGAACAGATAGGCGCGTACCGAGACGGTGATCCGCAGCTCGGCGGCGTGCTGCCAGACATGGGTGTAGACGTCGAGTACGACCTCTTCGGCCGAAGCGCGGTCGCGGAGCCAGAACTCGGCGAAGCGGCACAACGGCGCATAGTAACGGTCGAACAACTCCCGGAAGGCGGCGATTTCCCCCCCCCGTTCGATTCTCAACCACAGGTGAACGTCGTATTCGTTATCTGGCATGGCGTGTCGTAAGACTGTGTAAAAGTACTAAAAATCGGGATTCCCCGAAAAGCCGTTGCGGAAAAGCAGGCCGCAGGGTGGGGAGGCGGCCCGCTTTTCCGCGGCTTTGTTCACTCGATGTCCTCGAAGAAGAATTCCGAGAATTTTAGTTTTGCGTTTCCGTAAAGTTCCGGCAGGAGCCTTTTGGCCCGTTTTTCGAAATCGTCGTAATCCTTCCGGTCGTATGCCCAGGCGATTTCTGCGATGGCGGCCATCCTGGGGAGCGTCATTCGCTGCACATGGCCGAAATCGGCGATATATTCGGTCCATACGTTTCCCTGAATGCCGAGGATATTCCTGTACTCGGCGGGTTTCAGGCGGTCGTAGGGATCGAGTCGGTAAACCTGCCTCATGGAGAGGTACCGTGTGGGTCCTATCGGCTCGTACTTTTCGGGATCGGAAGTCTGCGAGTAGTCGAGGTAGCAGTTCCACTTGGGTGTCATGATGACTCGGTTTCCCTTCCTCGCGGCGTCCGTTCCCCGGAACTGATCCGTCCAGGCCATGATTACCGCTGACTTCGATATTCCGCCCTGCATGATCTCGTCCCATCCGATCAACTCGCGTCCGTGCTCGTGGAGCCACTTTTCGACGCGGTGCATGAAATAACTCTGAAGTTCGTTTTCGTTTGCCAGTCCCTCCTCCCGGATGCGCCTCTGGCAGGCGGGGCACTCCTTCCAGCGCTCCTTGGGACATTCGTCGCCCCCGACGTGTATGAATTTCGAGGGGAACAGGTCGAGCACCTCTGCGAGCACGTTTTCCACGAATTCGAAGGTCTCCTCCTTTCCGGCGCAGAGCACGTCCTTGGAAATCCCCCAGTGGGTCCATACCTCGTAGCCCTTGCCCCGGCATCCCAGCTGGGGATAGGAAGCCAGCGCCCCGAGCATATGCCCGGGCATGTCGATCTCGGGAATGACCTCGATGTAGCGCTCTGCGGCGTAGGCCACGATGGCGCGTACGTCGTCCTGGGTGTAAAAACCGCCGTAGGGTTTTCCATCGTATCGGTTGCGGCTTTCGTCGGTCTTGTCGTATCGGCCGATGACGGTCTCCCTGCGTACGGACCCGATCTCGGTCAGCAGGGGATAGTGTTTGATCTCGATGCGCCATCCCTGATCTTCGGAGAGATGCCAGTGAAATACGTTCAGCTTGTGCATGGCGAGGATGTCGATGAAACGCTTCACCTCGTCTACGGTCCAGAAATGACGCCCGGAGTCGAGCATTCCGCCGCGGTGTGCGAAGCAGGGTTTGTCGCGGACGACGACCGCGGGTACTGTTCCGTCGGTAGCGACGAGTTGGCGGAGTGTCTGCAAGGCGTAGAACACGGCTTGCGGGGAGCCTCCGAGAATTTCGACGGTACGGGGCGTCACGGCAAGAGTGTACTCCTCGGCGGCGAGGGACGGGGATGTCCGGAGACGGATTTCGCCCTTCGCGGCCACGGGTATTTCGCGCCCGATGACGGGTTCGATGTCCGTTGCGAAGATTTCGGCGGGACGCCGGAGTTCTCCTTCGGCGGCGATGGCGGTCTGGGCCGTGATCCGAAACTCTCCCCTGGCTTCGGTGATTTCCGCGGGGCGCGGGATGATGTCGATGCTCCGGGCGGAGCCGGCTGCCGCGAGAAGTGTGACGAAGATTAATAAAATGCTCTTTCTCATTGGATTGGGGAAGGGTGGTGGCTGAAAAAGCCGCCTGCGGGAACGCTCCCGCAGGCGGGTGATAAGGGATTAGTCGAGGTCCAGTTCTTCGAGGTTGCCCCAGACTTCGAATTCGGCGAATGTGCCGCCTTTGTAGGTCATCGGCGTCGGTTTTACGCTCGACCCGCTGTTCCACGACATGTGGAGCGTGAAGCGGATGTAGCGCGCCCGCTGTATTTCACCCAGATAGACCGAGTTATGGAGCGAGTGGGACATGATTCCCTCGTCGGGCTTCGTCCCGGTGAACCGTTCGCTGTATGTCCAGTCCGCGTCGTTCTCCATGCCGTCGCCCGTGATGGTCTTGGCCGTTTCGATCGTGATGTCGCCCGGAGGATTGTTCAGTACGCCGCCGGCTTTGGTGCGGGCCGTGATGCGGACGCCGCGCACGGTCACCTCCTTGCCCATGTCGAAGACGAAATAGAGCGGAACGTAGACCACCGGACCGACGGATGCCTTGAAATTGTAGGTCCAATAGCTCGCCGGGTTGCCGTCGAGCACGTCCTTGGCCCACCCGGTCTTGGGATTGCCTTCGCCCGGGGTGTATTCCGAGGTGCAGTGGACCACTTTCCAGCCTTCGCGGTCGAGCAGCTGGGCGGGCGGCAGCACGCGCTTGTTGAAGAGGATGTAGTAGACGTTGCCCTCGTCGGAGGTCTGCGCAGCGTCGTCGCCTTTGATCTGTTCGATGGTGATCGGTAGCAGGTACTGCTCGCCGTCGGGCATCTTCTCGCTGTTTAGCGTCACCTGCGCCGTCGACGAAACCTCGTTGTAGCGGGGCAGGATCACCTCCTTCTTCGAAAATTCGTAGGCCTCGGCCGGCACGAGTTCGTACGACGTGTCGTGGGCCTTGTTGTAGGCGTCGACCAGCGTGCGGTCGACCTTGAAGGTCACGGTGAGGTTCTCCGCACTGACCGACCGGGCGACGGCCCGGATGTCGATCGTCTGGGTTTTGGGTTCGAGCAGCGAGATCTGGAGCGGCTCGGCCCCGGCGTTCTGGATCGCCAGCACCGCGGGCCCGTTCAGCCCCGTTCCCGGATTGTCGTCCTTGCAGCCTCCCGACGCAATCAACAGCGCGGCGGCCGCAACGAGACGGATGGAAGCATATCGTTTCATGGTCGTGTTCGTTTTGGGTTCTACTTGTTTTTGGCCGGGAGTTTGATGTCGAGCATCACCGGCAGGTGGTCCGAGGCTTTCGTCACGTCGCCCGACTTGAACCAGCGCAGGATCTGCGAGCCTACGACTTCGCACTTCGGCGTGCCCTTGAGCTGCATGATGTAGTCGATGCATTTCGAGGGATTGTCCGACGGGAAGGTCCCGAATCCGGTGATGGTCAGGATCTCCCAGTCTTTCTGGAGCAGTTTGCCCGTCTCCGACGAGGGTGTGGCGTTCATGTCGCCGCCCAGGAAAACGGGCTTCCCGGAGTCGCCGTAACGTTCCTTCATCGTTTTGGTGATCAGCTCCACCTGTCCCAGCTGCGCCTCGGAAGAGACATGGTCGAGGTGCGAGGTGCAGATCACGTAATCCTCCATCTCCATGACGACCAGTACGCGCGGCTCGGCGCCCACGCCCTTGGGCAGGGCCACCGAAAACTTATTCACGGCCTTCTTGCGGGTTGTCACGCCCTCGCCGTATTCGCCTCCGTCGTAGGGCATGGCCGCACCGTATTCGAAGTCCCAGCTGCCCATCAGGGATGCGAAATGCTTGAGCTGGTAGACGTGGCGCGTGCGGTTGGTGTTGTTGTCGAGCTCGTTCATGCAGATGGCGTCGGCGTCGATCTCCTTCATCATGTCGGCGATGAGCTGGTAGTCGTCCTTGATGTATTTGTTGAAGATTCCGACATTGTAGGTCACCAGACGTGTCACACCCTCGCCCTTGGAGTTGTCGATCGAGACGTGGGGCGGAATTTCGGTGTCGTAAAACGGTTCGTCCTCCATGCAGGCTGCGGCATTGCAGGCCAGGCCGAGCATCAGCAGGGTCATCAGGTATTTTTTCATGAGTTCCAACATTTTTCGGTTTGTTTTGCGGTTAAAAATTCAGTCCGTCGTTCCATCCGGGGTTCTGGGTCAGGGCGCCGCCCGTCAGCGAGCGGTCGTCGGTCGGAATCGGATAGAAATAGTCGTGGGTTTCGTCCCAGATGCCGGGGTTGTTTTTGTGTGGCGAGATGTAGCCGTGGTCGCCGTCGGAGAAGAGAATGTCCTGGTCGATCACCAGTGTCAGTTTGGCCGTGGTCGAGGGCGTTTCGCCCTTGGTGGCGAAATAGACGTCGGGCGTTCCGTCGCCGTCGATGTCGTACTCGCCCTTGGCGGGGATGTAGAGGCCCAGCAGCGGTTGTTCGAAGGTCTTGCCCTCCTTCCAGCGCATGATGTCGTAGTAGCGGAATCCCTCCATCGCCAGCTCGATGGTGCGTTCGCGGCGGATTTCGAGGATCACCCCCTTGTTCGCACCCGTGACGTTGGGATAGCCGGTCTTCGCATCCGACAGGTAGGGGTCGGGGTTTTTGTTGGCGTCGTCGAGGATCAGGTTGGACATGCCCACACGGTCGCGCAGCCGTTTGACCGAGAGGTTGATGTCCTCCTGCGTGAGGGTTCCCAGCTCGGCCTTGGCCTCGGCGAAATTGAGGTAGACCTCCGCCGAGCGGAAGATCGGCAGGTCGTTGAACGACTTGTTGTAGGCGTCCTGCGCCGTTCCGGTGACGAACTTCACGACGTGGTAGCCGGTGATCGAGTTCGCCAGGTCCGGCGCTAGCTTGGTCGTGGCTCCGATACGCGTGTATCCCGGCGTGCGGATGGTCTGGGCCAGGCGCGGGTCGCGGTTCGAACACTGCTGCTTGAACTCCATGGTTTCCCAGCCGGCCTTGTCCGTGAATCGCGAACCGTCGGCCATCAGGTAGCTGTCGACGATCTTGCGCGTCATGCCCGGTTTGCCGTACGAGGCGCTGATGGTGTAGAAATTGGCGTTGTGGAAGACGCCCAGCGCCGAATTATAGTCGCGGGCGAGGATGACCTCGACGCTCTGCGCGTTCTCCGAGGCGAACAGGTCGCGGTAGCTGGTGGCCGGTCCGGTCGCGGTGTAGAGCGAATAGCCGCTGTTGGTGATGAATTCCTCGGCTGCGTCGGCGGCCTGTTCGAGATACCATTTCCAGTCGTGTTCGTAGCCGTCGATGCTGTGGTACTTGCGGAACGTGCCTTCGAAGAGGCAGAAGCGCGACTTGAGCGCCAGCGCCGTCCATTTCGTCACGCGGTAGAGATCGCGTTCGGCCGGCAGATAGCGGATGGCGAAGTCGATGTCCTCGATCATGCGCTGCATGACGAATTCGCGCGAGTCGCGGGGACGCTTCAGCTCGGGGTCGGCCGAACCGAGGGGCTTGGCATACCAGGGCACGTCGCCGAAGCGCTTCACCTTCTCGAAATAGAAGTAGGCGCGGAAGAAACGGGCCACGGCGTCGTAGCGGTTGCGGATGTCGGTGTCCTTGCAGTTGCCCGAGTATTCGAGCAGGGTGTTGAACTTGCGCAGGTCGGTCCACGTCCAGCCGCCGCCCGAGGCGGGAATCGTGCGGCCGTCGCGCATTTCGGCGGCGATTTCGTTCTTCACGATGTTGTCGTAGCCTTCTTGTAAAGGCCGTCGCCGGGGAAGATCGTGTAGAAGGTGTTGCTGAAGGCCTGCAACTCGTTTTCGTTCGAGAAGAAGGTCTCGGGCGACATCTGCGCCAGCGGATATTTGTCGAGCCAGTCTTCGCACGACGAAAGCGTCAGGGCGCAGCCTACGGTCAGTATCGATAGAATCTTTTTCATAACTCTTCTCATTTAAGCGGTTAGAAGGTGACGTCCACGCCGAACATGTAGGTCCGCTGCCAGGGGTAGAGACGCAGGTTGCCGTTCGTGGCGGCCATTTCAGGGTCGATGTAATCCGAGCGGATGCCCGACCAGGTAAAGAGGTTTTCGCCCGTGAAGTAGATGCGCAGGCTCTCGATCAGCGCCTTGCGGGTCCATTGCCTGGGCAGCGTGTAGCCCACCGTGAGGTTTTTCAGCGGCAAGCAGGAGGTACGGCAGTAGCCGATGTTTTGCAGGTAGCGGTCGTTGACGGCCGTCAGCTCGCGGTTGGTTCCCTGCAGGGCCGTGTAGCCGCGCGGACGGGGGAAATAGGAGTTCGGATTCTCCTCCGACCAGATCTGCGTTGGAAGTTCTTGGGGAGGTAGGTGGCGTAGGGACGTGCGTAGGGACCCCAGAAGGCCAGTGCGTTGGCGGCCGGGTACCAGTCCTGGCGGCCGATTCCCTGGAAGAAGATCGAGAAGTCGATGCCTGCCCATTGCAGCGCCAGCGTGGCGCCGTAGTGGTAGCGCGGCTGGCTGTTGCCGATGATTTCGCGGTCGCCCGGATCATCGACGGTGTTCTTGCCGATGGAGATTACGTTGTTGTCGTCCAGATCGCGGAATTTCAGGTCGCCGGCGCGCAGTCCCTTTTCGGCTCCTGCCGAGGCGTTGATGATCTCGTTCACGGTCGTCTGGTCGACGGGGTAGTTGCGGGCTTCCTCGTCCGAGGCGAACAGTCCGTCGATGCGGTAACCCCAGATTTCGCCCCAGCGCATGCCTTCGTAGTATTTCTTGGCGAAGGAGCGGTCGGGGTTGTCGAACTTGGTGATGTTCGAAACGTAGTCGTTGAAGGTCAGCGTCACGCTGTACGAGAACGGACGGCGCAGCAGCTGGAACTCGTCGCGCCAGTTGAGCGAGAGCTCGTAGCCCTTGGTGCGCAGGTCGGCGCTGTTCATTTTCGGCGAGTCGGCGCCGTAGGTGGCCGGCAGGGCGATGCCCGCGGTGAGCATGTCCTTCGTGTCGCGGATGTAGAAGTCGGCGGAGAAGGCCAGGCGGTTGTTCAGGAAACTCATGTCCACGCCGAGGTTCTTGTGGATGCTTCGCTCCCACGAGAGGTCGGAAGCCACCGGGGCCGAGATGGTCGCCGTGGTGGGCTTGTCGCCGCCGAACAGGTAGTTTTGACTCCCGATCGAGATTTTGCGGATATAGTCGTAATAACCGACGTTCTGGTTGCCCAGTTGGCCGTACGAGAAGCGCAGTTTGAGGTTGTTGAACTGGTCGCGGATGCCGTCGAAGAAGGCCTCTTCCGAGACACGCCATCCCAGCGAGAACGAGGGGAAGAAGCCCCAGCGCTGCCCGCGCTTGAAGCGCGATGTGCCGTCGTAGCGGCCGCTCGCCTCGACGAGGTATTTGCCCTTGTAGTCGTAGTTCAGACGGCCGAAGAAGCCCATCAGGGCGTATTCGTTCTGACCGCCGCCTACCTCCATGCGTTTTTCACCGTCGGCGCCCTGGCCCACGAGGTTCAGGTCGTTGAGCGTTTCGGAGAGCAGGTTGTAACCCGTTGCGGCCACGTCCTTGAGGAATTTGGTCTCCCAGTTGAAGCCGACCATCGCCTTGAAGTTGTGGTCCCGGGCGAAGGTGCGTTCGAACGTGCCGTAGAGGTTGGCCTGATAGTAGGTGTGGGTCATGCTCTTTTCATAGAGTTTGTCCTCCATCTTTCCGGACGTGAGCGTGTTTATTTCACCCGGATACTGCGAGTACTCGGTGTTGACCTGACGGTTGGTGTAGCGCGTGGTGTTGAACATGTAGGTGAAGTTACCCTTGATCTCCAGCCCTTTGACCGGGGTCCAGGTCAGCTCCGTCGTGGTCGACATGTTGTCCGTATGGTCGTCGTTGGTGTGGCCGTCTTTGTTGAGGATCGTGGGCAGTCCGTCCATGATCTGGTAGTTCGAGAACGACGTGTTGTAGACGCTCGTGCCGTCGGGGTTGACGGGAACGAACGAAGCCAGTCCGTGTACGGTGCTCCACGAGAAGGCCGTATTGACATCGCTCGGGCCGGGGTAGAAGTACTTGTAGTTGTAGTAGCTGGTGTTGTTGCTCACCTTCAGCCACTTGTTGATGTCGAAGGTGATTTTCGACCGGAATGTGATCTTCTGGAGCTTGTCGGGATGCTGGCGGAAAAGTCCCTCCTCGCTGTAATAGCTGCCCGAGAGCAGATAGTCCACACGGTCGTTGCCTCCCGAGAGCGAGATGCTGTGGCTCGTGTTCGGGTGCTCGTCCTTGAACAGGTAGTGATACCAGTCGGTGTTGCCGTAGTAAACATAGGTGTCGCGGCCGTCGCGCTGGTCGATCTTGACCCACGGGCGGTCGGGATGCTCCGTGCGGTCGTTGCGGCGCGCCCACAGCTCCATCATGTCCTGTTCGGTGTAGCGCGTGTAGTTGTTTCCGGCGTATGAGCGCCAGAAGAGGTCGTTGAGGTAGACCGAGTAGTAGCCGCGGGTCTCGTAGTCGGTCGAGGTGGTGGGTTCGTTCCAGCCCCAGCGGCCGCTGTACGAAATGCGGGTCTTGCCCGAGGAGTCGCCGCTCTTGGTCGTCACGAGCACCACGCCGAATGCCGCACGAGCGCCGTAGATGGCCGCCGCCGAAGCGTCCTTGACCACCGAGATCGAGGCCACGTCGTTGGGGTTGATCTTCATCAGGTCGCCTTCGGCGCCGTCGACCAGCACCAGCGGCGAACCGCCGTTGATCGAGGTGATGCCGCGGATGTTGAGGCTGGCCGGATTGCCCGGGCGTCCCGACGAAGTCGAGACCGTGAGTCCCGGGACGGAGCCTTGCAGCATGTGGGCCACCGAAGGCGCCGACCGGTTCTGCAGCTGTTTTTCGTCCACCGTGGCGATGGCGCCCGTGAGGTTCACCTTTTTCTGGGTTCCGTAACCCACGACCACCACGTCCTCCATCTTCACGGCGTCCTCCGTAAGGAACACCTTCACGTTGTTCTGCGTGGCGGGGACGGCGACTTTCTTGCTCACGTAGCCCAGATAGGTGAAGTTGAGCGTTATGTCGGCGTCGGGGACCGTGAGCGAGAAGCTGCCGTTGGCTTCCGTTACCGCACCGCGGGTATTGTCGCCCACGAGCGTGACGGCCACGCCCGCCAGCGGCGTTTCGGACGAGTCGTTGACGACGCCTGCGATCGTGCGCTGCCGGGCCGCGGCCTTGCGGGCCGGGATCAGGGCGATCTGGCGTTCGGTGATGGTGAAGTTCAGCCCTGTCGGGGCGAGCATTTCCTTCAAGGCGGCTGAAATCGGCATTCGCTTCGCCTTGAGGTTCACGCGTTGGGAGAGGTCGGTCTGCTTGGCGTCGTAGAAGAACGTGTAGCGGGTGTTCTTCTCGATACGGGATATGGCCTCCGAAAGCGGGATGTCCGTGAACTCCATGTCGAGCGCCGGTTCCTGCTGCGTCTGGCCGGATACAACCGTCGTACTGCCTGCGACCAGCAGCAAGAGGATTGCAAATAGTCTGAAGTGCATCATGGTTGAAATTTTAAGTTTGTGGAAAGTTTGCGGCGACATTGGTCATGGGCCGCTGCGGTAAGGTCGGGTAGGGGGGCGGTTTATCGCTTCATAGGCAATCGGGTTTTTAAAGGTCGTAATGCAGGGTTTATTCGAGTTCAGAAATCGTGACGGTGTTGTCTTCGGCGAACGTGTAGGCGATGGGGTTGATGCGGCTCATGATGCGCAGGATCTCTTCGAGCGGTTCGTCGGTAATGGTGAACGTGTAGGCGTAGTTGTGTGCGAGGGCCGGGGTGATGTGGATTTCGGTGTCGTACCAGCGCGCCATGTAGTGACAGATTTCGCCCAGCGACTGCCGTTCGAACGCGAGTTTTCCCGCGGCCCAGCAGGACTCCATCGCACGTTGCCGCGTCCGATGACCACTTTGCGCG
>ERZ860009.803-NODE-803-length-12163-cov-1.483565_pt1 | contig 12163 bp, 11 predicted proteins | sample MGYA00510114_ERZ860009 | MGnify/ENA primary metagenome ERZ860009 (study PRJEB30046, sample SAMN00715177) | human gut metagenome | study: EMG produced TPA metagenomics assembly of the A metagenome-wide association study of gut microbiota in type 2... | reverse complement strand
GACACTTCTCCCTGTGTGTGATATGCAAGAATCAGGGAAAAATCATGGTTTCTCGTAAAATCAAACATGGCAATACTCTCCGGGACGCTGAGCGGTGTCTGTCCCACGTAATCCCTCGGTGCCGGACGGTTATACCCCTGTTCAAATTTTATTTTCTTTGCCATATCCCATCCTGCCGGAAACTGCAGATTCAGATCAACTCCCTGGATATTTGCCTTCCATCCGTCCGGAAACGGAATATCCGGGAATCCGGACGCAATGCGGACCGCACGGCGATAATAAAATCCTTCCGTCAAAAGCCCATTTACCAGATCCACACCATCCGGATTAACCAATGGTACAAGATACAGGGAATATTCTTCAAACAGCCGCTCCGGGTACAGTTCTTCATACATACGTTCGTCTGCATATGCCTCTAACAGCCGCTCCGCAAACTTTAAAAGTACCGGTGTGGTAATACTCTCATTTGCATGAAAGGAAGCATTGTACCCCACCTCTACCGGACCATTTCCCAACTGCAGCGACCACAGGGGTGTTCCCATAACACTTCTTCCGATCGTTCCCACCTGCAGATAGGGATAACGTGCCTGCAAGCCCTCGATGATCCACCCGGTAAGCAGGGAAGTGTATGGGACTTCTCCGGAAACCAACGGAAAATTAAGTGGTACAACAACCGTACTTCCAATCTGTAATGCTCCGGCATCCGTTCCGGGATTTGCATGCATCACTCGCTCCATCGTTGTATCATACATTTTCGCAATGGAGAAAAAGGTATCTCCTGCTTTTACCTCGTGTGTGATATACCCACGTAAAAAGGGCAGTAGACGGTTCCACTGTGCTTCTTTTACCGCACACTTTCCGCTGCTGCCCATTACTTTTTCCACGGCTGCACAGGTCTTTGGTCCAAAAATTCCATCCAGCATCACCTGCTGTCCTGCACGCTGCAATGCCAGCTGCAGATATTGTACCCAGATTCCCTGATCCCCAGGATATAATTCTTTCATTTTGTTCCTGCCTTATTCTCATTCTTTTTATTTTATGAGAATCAGACAGTTTTGTTTCCATTATGCAAATGCTTCTGCTACATTTTCTTCTGTTACTTCTTCCTTTTCATCGAGCAGATTGTTCATGCTCTTTAAGCTGATCAGAAGTGTGGACGTGTTGTGAAGCAATGCCGATGTGGTTGGTGGAAATGCCCCTGCCACGCCAAGAACGATCAATGAGGTGTTAATACCTACAATCAGACGGTAATTTCTGTGAATCCGCTCCATCAGCCTGTTACTGATCTTCTTTAAGGTAACAAGCTCATGGAGATCATCTGCACCCACCGTCACATCTGCAATCTCGCGTGCGATCTGTGCACCATCACTGATGGCAATGCCGACATCCGCTGCAGACAATGCCGGAGAATCATTGATACCGTCACCGACCATGATCACCTTTCTTCCAGCTTTCTTTTCTGCCTCAACAAAGCTTGCTTTATCTTCCGGCAATACCTCGGAATGATACTCATCCACACCGACTTTTTTCGCAATCGCAGATGCCACGCGGTCACTGTCTCCGGTCATCATAACAACCTTGGAGATTCCGAGTTTCTTTAACTTTGCAATAACCTCAACCGCTTCCGGACGAAGTGGATCTTCGATGCAGATAACTGCCACAAGCACTCCGTCAATCGCCATATACAGGTGTGAATACTGCTCCGGAAGCTGCTCAAATATCTCTTTCTTTCCCTCCGGAATTGTAGCATTCTCATCCTCAAATACGAAATGATAGCTTCCGATCACAATATGTTTCTCCCCGATCTTGGAAGAAATACCGTGTGCGACAATGTACTCTACCTTTGAGTGAAGTTCCTCATGTACCAGATTCCGGTTTACTGCCTCACGTACCACAGCCTTTGCCATGGAATGTGGAAAATGTTCCTCTAAACAGGCAGCAATACGAAGCAGTTCATCCTCGGACTGATCATTGAAGGAAACAATCTTTGCCACTGTCGGCTGTGCCTTGGTCAGTGTACCAGTCTTATCAAAGACGATGGTATCCGCTTCCGCCATAGCTTCCAGATACTTGCCTCCCTTTACGGTAATGTTATAGGTACTTGCTTCCCGGATTGCAGAGAGCACAGACAATGGCATCGCAAGTTTCAGTGCACAGGAGAAGTCCACCATTAACACAGAAATTGCTTTTGTCACATTTCTGGTAAACAGCCATACAAGCCCTGTTCCCAGGAAGGTATATGGCACCAGTTTATCTGCTAAATGTTCGGCTTTTCCTTCCAGTGAGGATTTCAGTTTCTCTGATTCCTCGATCATCGCCATGATCTTTTCATACTTGCTTGATCCGTTTACCTCTCTGACGCGGATCGTAATCTCGCCTTCCTCGACAACCGTTCCGGCATATACCACGCTATCAGGTACTTTGCGGACCGGAACCGATTCTCCGGTTAAAGATGCCTGATTTACCATTGCCTCTCCATCCGTTACCGTTCCGTCAAACGGGATCACATTTCCCATATGAATGCGCACTTCATCTCCGGACTGCACGTTGTCTGCGGAAACGAGTATTTCCTGTCCATCACACATCATCCATACCTTGCTGATGTTGAGTGACATACTGCGTGCCAGATCTCCCACGGATTTCTTATGTGTCCATTCTTCCAGCGTCTCTCCGATACCAAGCAGATACATCACAGATCCTGCGGTCGCAAAATCACCACGGATAATGGAAACACCAATGGCAGTTGCATCCAGTACCGGAACCTCGATCTTACCCTGAAACAGAGTCTGAAGCCCTTTCCAGATATACTTCACGGATTTCACCGTTGTGATTACTGCACGAACGGAAAACGGCAGAAACAGTTTGTTACCGAAATGCCAGAACGTCTGCTCCACCAGCTGATCCCAGTAATGCTGATTCATTTCTCTTCCGGAATTTTTAATATAGGTATCCGGAACATCCGTCTTTTCATACGAAAATGCCTTTAACACTTCAAGGATTGCATCTTTGCTTCCTTCATAACAAATGGTCACATCTTCGGTACGATTTTGAATTTTTGCGGAAATCACAGATTCACACTGTTCCAGATAATACTGTAATGTATCTGCCTGTGCAAATGACATACGGCTCTGGATCACATGAATCCTCATTCTTCCTCTTATCTCATGTCTGATTTGAAATTTCATATCTATAACCTGCTTTCGATAAAAGAGATGTTACATATAAGGTAACATCTCTTTCATGCGTTTTTATGCCTCTGCTGTCTCTTCTGTAGTTTCTGTCTCTTCGGCAGTTGTCTCTTTGGTTACTTCCTCACCATCAAATACTTCCTCTTCTTTTGCTGCACGGTCTTCGTTGATCTGCTTTGCTTCTGCATAGATATCCTCTGCATTCTCCTGTACCTTTGTAGCGGTCTTTAAAACAACTTCCTTTGCACGGAGTACGGCTGCTGTACAATTTGTATAAAGTTTCTTTGCATCCTTGCTGGAAAGAATCTTGATTCCTGCGGTACCAAACAGTAACCTGCTGCAAAAAGTCCGGTTTTCTTTGCATCAAAATTTTTGAAACACTTTAACATCGTTGTTTCCTCCTTAATAACTGATTTATAATTTTGTCTTCCTGTTTAAAAACGTATTTTATGCCCCATTTTTCCAATTTGCAAGTATTTTTTTAGTCACCACGGCGTGCAAAAAGGAGCATAAAAAAAGGACTCACACTATCTATCATCCGATAAATAGCGGAGTCCCACACTTTATGCACCAGCAATCCGGCTGTCCTTATTGAGAAAACTTATCATTACTGTTCCACGCCGGCTTTTCCTGCTGCAATCTTTTCTTTTTCTTCGTTCCAGAGTTTCTCTGCTGTAGGTGTCCAGTTCTCGGCATAAGGAGCAGCCTTTTCTTTCAGATGTTCCGGTGTCTCCGGTGACTGATAATCGGTATTTACTGCCTTTGACTCTTTTACCATCTCTCCAAGCTTATCCGGGTTCTCAAGCATCGGACACGGACGAAGCATATTGTCATTAAACGGCTGGTTGTCATGATATGCCTGGAATAATGGGCTCTTTAAAGCATCCAGCAGGCTGCAGTCATGAATATTTGCATTGGAATAATGAATAAATACGCATGGCTCCACATCACCCTTGGCATTGATATGTAAATATCTTCGCCCACCGGCGATACATCCGCCGACAAACTGTGCGTCATTCTGGAAATCCATGCTAAATATTGCCTTTGTCTGACGGAACTTACGGATACGATGGAAAATTTCCTCACGCTGCTCAGGTGTAGGCAGAAGTTCCACTGCTGCATCATTTCCACCGGCATATAGTGGAAGAACCATACAAATAATGCACCACTCTCAACCAGCATATCAAAGAATTTTTCGCTGGTTACATCATCTAAATTCTTTCTGGTATAGCAGGTGGAAATACCAAATGGTAAACCATGGCTCTTTAACAGGCTCATGGCATGCTGTACTTTATCAAATACACCTTCGCCTCTTCGTCCATCGTTGGCTGTCTCGAATCCTTCCAGACTGATCGCCGGAACAAAGTTCTTGACACGAAGCATTTCCTGGCAGAACTCTTCATCAATCAAAGTACCGTTTGTGAAAGAAAGGAATTCACAATCCGGATGCATCTCACAGATCTTGATCAGGTCTTTTTTACGTACCAGTGGTTCTCCACCTGTATAAATATACATATAGGTACCAAGCTCCTTACCCTGACGTACGATAGAATCAATCGTATCCAGATCCAGATTCAGCTGATGGCCATACTCTGCTGCCCAGCATCCGGTACAGTGTAAATTACATGCAGAGGTAGGGTCTAACAGAATTGCCCACGGAATGTTACAGTTGTTTTCTTCAGCAAGCTGTTCCTGTAATGCACTTCCCTTTAAACTTGCATTGAAAATGAAATTCTGGAAGAATGCTTTACGTACTTCCGGATCCAGCTGGTAAATACGAAGAATTAACTGATACCAGTTTCCTCTTTCTTTGATTACCTTACGGATCATATTTCTCTGTGCCTCATACCATCCGTCCGGTGCAAATTTGTCAACCATATCCATCAGTTTCGGAATATTCTCCTCTGGATCTTTCTCCATATACTTTAAGGCCTGCTTGATTCCAAAGTTCTGAATACTCTTCTGTAATGACATTTTATTCATAATCTCAACTTCCTTTCATTCTGTCGCCATAACATGACAGAAATGTTTTTGTGTAATCTGAAAAGTATTATATCTTTTCTCTTCTTAAATTCAAGTGGACAAATGCACGAATGTGGGTAAAATTTGTCGAATTTTTCCAGATTACAGAATACTTCTGCCCTTATTTCTGACTCTGCAGCACATACTTTGCAATCATTTCCACACTCGAACGCAACAGTGCACTGAATTCCTGCGGGGACACACATTCCCTGTCCTCAAGCCATCTCACGAGTGCTGCCAGAAATGCATCCGAAAAGAAATGAATATAAAATTCCTCGTGCTCTCCTTTTTCCTCTTCCTCTACCATCGCAAGAAATTTACGATTGACAGGGACTAAAATATCCCGGAAATGTTCTGTAAAAGAGTTCTGCCCCTCAATCTGCAGTACTTTCGAATAGAATGTCCGGTGTTTATAAAAATACTCACAGATTTTTTCCAGTATATCCCATGTAAAGCCGGCATTTTTCCATTCTTCTTCTGAAAAAATCTTTGTAATTTCAGTGTCAAAAATCCAGTTGACCAGATCATATTTATCTTTAAAATGATAATAAAAACTTTTGCGGTTCATTCCGCATTCTTCGCAAATGTGTGATACACTGATCTTCGCAAAAGGTTTCTGTTCCAACAGTTTTCGAAGAGCATCTGCAAATGCCTGTTTGGTGGCGTTTGAGTATGGCATAACCGACTCCTCCTTATTCCTTTTCTCTTATCCATATTTTAACTATTGTACCACACTTTTTTTATTTTGTTACCCTTTTATATCTCTCATATGGAATTTGTATATATAATAGGAAAGACCGCTACGATATACTCGGTAACGGCAAATCCGTACCACACACCCAATGCCTGTAACAACCGGCTGAGCACAAAAGAAACCGGCAGCATCACAACGATATAGCGCGCAAGAGAAATCAAAAGTGATGGCATGCCCTTTCCCAGTCCCTCCAGGACTCCGGAAAATGTAACGGAAACCGAGGATACCACGAATCCAAAACTGATGATTCTGAGTGCCGCACCTCCGATTTCCATTGTTGTGCGGCTTGTGGTAAACAATCCCATCAGCTGCTGCGGAATTGCACAGGAAATTACCATTCCCATAACCATAACCAGTGCGATCAATCCCATGGAGGTGTGCGTAATCTTTTTCACCCTGTCATATTCTCCCGCTCCATAATTATATCCAACGAGCGGCCGGATTCCCTGCACAATTCCGTTTGCCGTCAGATAAATAAATGTCTGCAGTTTATAATAAACTCCGAGCACCAGAATATAACTTCCCGGAAACGGCGCAAGGATTGCATTTAATGCGGACACCTGAATGGAAGGAAGTGCAAGATTTAAAGTTGCCGGAATTCCGATGGTATAAATATTTTTCATTACGCTTCCGGTTGTTTTCATATTTGCGACGTTGACCTTTACATGCATCGGACGTACAAAATAAAACAGCAGATACCCCGCCAGCGTCACACACTGACCGATTCCCGTGGCATAAGCCGCACCCGCAATTCCAAGCTTCGGTACCGGTCCCAGACCAAAGATCATAACCGGATCTAAAATAATATTGGTTACACATCCGAGCATCATACAGATCATCGACACCTTCATCCGCCCGACTGCCTGAAAGATCTTTTCATATGCAAGTCCCAGACCGATCACTGGTGCAAACGCAAATACCCGCGTGGAATACGTGCATGCCAGTGCGATCACCTGTGTATCGCCTGTAAACATCCGAAGAAACGATGGCATAATGGCAGAACAAAGCAGTGCCAGCACCAGACCGTGGATCAAATTTAACAAAAGCCCCACGGATGCCGACTCATCCGCCAGTTTCTCTTCTTTTGCTCCCAGATAAAAGGCTACCCTTGCATTGATTCCGATCGCAAATCCGATAACAATGGCATTGACGAGATTTTGCATCGGAAACACAAGGGCAAGCGCCGTCATCGCATCTTCACTGATCTTTGCCACAAAATAACTGTCCACAATGTTATACAATGCATTCACTGCCATGGATATGACCATGGGAAGTGACATGGAAAGCACCAGCGGCAGGATTTTTCTTGTTTTCATGTACTCCTGATTCATACAAACTCCTCTTTTCTGCCGGATGTTCCGCAAAAAAAGACTATAGACCGACGGTTTGAATCAGAAACCGTAAAATCTATAGTCTTTTTCAGACATCCTGTTTTGTGTATCTTATCTTACTTCATCTGGATAGTTTTTGCAAGTCATTTCTAATACTTACTGCTCTGTCTTTTCAATCTGCGTATCCATCTTTAAAATATGATTGATCAGCCATCCGCCGAGGAACTCGATCAGCTCATGCAGATATTCCTGCTGGTTGTCATCAATTTCTTCCAGCTTATCCAGATCGATACTCATCAGCTTGTCCACAAATGCCTGATGCGCCCTCTTTTGCGCTTCAAGCATCGGGCTGTTAATTTTCTGCATATAAGCCTCTTCATCTTCAAAATGAAACTTGGTATATTCCCGGAGTTCATCCAGCAGACGTACAATTTCATCGTATTTGTCATGAAGCAGGTCGTTATGAATCAGTGCATTTACCTCTCCGATAATCTCAAACAGCTTCCGGTGTTCCCTGTCTACCAGTTCAATTCCCGTATAATATTTCGCGGTAAATACAAACGGATCTTCTTTCTGCATTTTCCCGATCATCATGTCACTGCTTAAAATATGCCGGTACAGCCAACGTACCAGATAGGTCAGAATCTCATCGAGCATCGCCGATGCATTCTCCCCGGTGAGTGGCTGCTTTTCCAGAAGTTTTACGTGATCGGCAAATGCCTGATGCTCTTTTTTCTGCAACGGCAGTTCCGGATCGTTCTGTGCCTCCATATAGGCTTCTTCGTGTGCAAAATGGTTTACGGCATAATCACTTAAATGTTCCAGTATATTTTTTACCGTCTGTGGTGTGCGTGCTTCCTTCGGCAGTTCAACCGCTTCATTGATCAGCGAAAACAGTTTGCGGTGCTCTTCATCGATCTGGTCGATGCCCGTCAGACAATCCTGCGTAAATTCATACATTATTACGTCCCTCCCTCAGTGTATTTTCTCTGTGAAAACAAAAGTTCTTTTCTGCCACTATATAATCATTTTTTGGAATTGTCAAATACGAATTACTTCTATCATACTCTGTGCCGTTACACCATTAAGTATCCGTGCAGACATTTCTCCATAATACCAGAGTACTCCAAACTTTTTTGCATCCATAAAAAAATTCCTCCTATGATTTATTTATATTCTATCATAGAAGGATTCTTTTTTACAGACTTTTTCTCACACCTCCATTTATCTTCCTTTTGCTACCGGCAAATCCTCATCACTTTTGTTATATTTTTCTTTTCTTTTTTTATACGGGGAAGCACGTGCATAAAGCATGAAGCGTATACGCCCCCTCATACTTTATTGTCTTCTGCTTCACGTATCTATATTGTATATTTTATGCTTGTGTTTCCTTCTGTTTCATTTCGTCTTGTACCACTGCCATCATGCCTTCCACCTGTGCCAGCGCCAGCATACGGCCGTGGAATGAATAGCCGGGATTATATTCCTTGTCCTCATCGCCCAGCATCATCCGTCCGTGGTCTACACGCATGGGCAGGTTCGGGTTCTCTTTCTCGAAGATGCGGATAAGGTCGATGAGGTGACCGCGTCCCGTCAGGTGGGAGCTTTCTATGAAGTTGCCGCCCGGCATGGCTGCGTGCTGCGCAGATGCACAAAGTGGGTGCGTGATGCAAACTTCCTGGCGAGTTCGCGGGTGTCGTTATGCTCTCCCGCGCTGAGCGAGCCGGCACAGAACGTCAGTCCGTTGTGTGGATTATCCACTGCATTCAGGAACCAGGCGATGTCCTCTTCGTTGGTCACGATACGCGGCAAGCCCAGTACCTGGAAAGGCGGGTCGTCGGGATGTACGCACATATTTACGCCGTACTCCTCGCACACCGGCATGATGGCGGCAAGGAAATACCGCATGTTCTCGCGGAGCGCATCGCGGTCGATACCTTTGTACAAGGCAAGCAGATTCCTGAATATATTCACCGGATTCTTGTCGCCTTCCTTGATGTTACCGTTTACGAATCCCTGCGTCTTTACGATAATCGCATCGACAAGGCTGTCTTTTTCGGCTTCGGTGATGGTCTTGTCCAGTTCGGCCACTTTAGCCAGCTCTTCGGCGGAGTAATCCTTTTCGGCTCCCTCACGTTGCAGAATGCGCAGGTCGAAATAGGCAAAGCGCACCCGGTCGAAGTAGAGCGATGAGGTTCCGTCTGCCCAGGGGTGTTGCAAATCCGTGCGTATCCAGTCGATAACGGGCATGAAGTTATAGCATACGGTCTTTACACCGCATTTGCCCAGATTGGCAAGACTGATTTTGTAGTTCTCTATCAGTTGTTCGCGTTCCGGTCCGGCATATTTAATGGCCTCGCATACGGGCAGGCTCTCCACAACGACCAGCGCAAGCCATAGGACTCGATATATGTCTTTAAATCGTTGATGGCCTCTTCTGTCCAGATTTCGCCGTTGGGCACATCGTGCAAGGCGGTAACTATCCCTTCCACACCGATTTGCCGAAGCATACCGAGCGTTATTTTGTCTTTCTTACCGAACCATCTCCAAGTCTTTTCCATACTTCTTTTTGTATTAATGATTTAAAATGATTATTTACTGCAAATGTAGGCACTAAAACAGTTTGTATATAAACGGATATTTGCAGGATGTTTGCAGATATTTGCGTGTATTGAAAGGATAATGGGATAGTAACCTTTGCTACGAAGTAAACAGCTTTAAATCAATAGTATATAAGTACCAATATAATACCTGCGTTTGGTACGGGAAATACCAACGGTTGGTACGCCTTGTACCGCACTTTGGTACGGCTCCTACCACAGTTTGGTACAGCTCGTACCACGCTTTGGTACAGTTCATACCACGCTTCGGTACGTCTCCTGCCACCGGTTGGTATGTTCCGTACCAACCGGGGTATTCTTTCCGTTTCCCTTTGTATTTTCTTTTTTTCCCGCAGAGTTATTGTTATTATTCGCTATCTTTGTGTAAGGATAGGATGCGGCTCGGCAAACCGGGAGATGCCGTATCAACATCAGGCAGTGTTATGAGACAGATAATAAACGAACAGCTCCAGATATCGGAGTCCAACCCGATAAAGGCGCGCTATTACGACTACGACCGCTTCACTTACCCCTGGCATTTCCATAGCCAGTACGAAATAATTTATGTGAAGAAAAGCTGCGGCCGTTGCTTTGTGGGCGATTGCATAGAGCGTTTTTCGGAAGGCGATGTGGTATTGTTTGGTCCCAGCCTGCCTCATTATATGCGGAGTGACGATGCTTATCACGGCGATAATCCTTGGTTGCGGGTGCAAGGAACTATCATTCAGTTTGAGGAGAACTTCATGCAATACTCGTTCGACCATTATCCGCAGTTTCACCAGATACGGGTGTTGCTGAAAGAGGCCAGACGGGGTGTTGTCTTTCACACGGCCGATGCCGGTCCGGTACGCGACATGGTATCCGCTTTTCCCGAACTGAAAGGATTCGGACAGATAACCGGTTTGCTGGATTTATTGCAGGCATTGGCGGTATCCCTCCCAAGAAGGATGCTGGCAAGCCCTTGCTACTATGAGAAGTTTCCCACAGCGGGAAACAAGCGTATCGATAAAATCATCTCCTTTATCAACAGCAACTATACCCGTTCCCTCAAGCTCGACGAGATAGCCGAAATGGCAAATATGAACAGCAGCGCCTTTTGCCGTTTCTTCAAGGACGCCACGGAAAAGACTTTCCTGCAATATGTGGCGGACATGCGCATTGGTTATGCCTGCAAACTGCTGACCATTGGCGATATGGAGGTTTCGCAGATAGCTGTTGAGTGCGGGTTCGACTCTATTCCGCACTTCAACCGCACCTTCAAGCAACTGACGGGACTGACACCGACGCAGTACCGGAACCAGATAATGAAATGATTTCCCCCCTTCACCCTCCGTCTCCCATAAACAGGAGTGTGCGAAAGGGTGAAGGGGGGATGTGGTAAAAGTTATTTTACGGAATCTCGACCGTTACATACCGAACGAGAACTTGTCGATGGACTGGTATACCACGCTGGCAATACTCAGCGCCACGATGCCCAGCGTACAGATGGCAAGGCCGGCACGCGTGTAGTTATCGCTGCGGAAAGCGGCGATAGGCTCATCGCTCTTGTTGATGTACATTGCCTTTACAATCTTCAGATAGTAGTAAAGCGACAGAATCGTATTGATTAACGCAATGAACACCAGCAGATGAAAACCGCTTTCGAATGCCGCCGCAAAGATGAAGAACTTCGAGAAGAAGCCTGCGAACGGCGGAATACCCGCCAGCGAGAACAGTGCCAGCGTCATAAGGAAAGCCAGCTTAGGGTTGGTGGTGTACAATCCGTTGTAATCTTCCAGTGTAAACTTATCGGCGCGCAATGCTACAATCGTGATAACGGTAAAGACGGCGAGGTTGGCAAACAGGTAAATCAGTACGTAGTACACCAGCGACGTCATACCCAGCGACGTTCCGCTGATAACACCCAGCATGATGTAACCGGCTTGCGAGATACTGGAGAACGCCATCAACCGTTTCAGGTTCTCCTGACGCAGCGCAAAGAGGTTGGCGAGCGTGATAGAGGCGATGATGACCCAGTAGAGCACTTCCTGCCATTGCGCCGCCATCGGTGCGAATACCTTATAGAGGATGGTCATCAGCACGAATGCCGCCGCACCTTTGGAGATAACGCTCAGGTAAGCGGTTACCGTACTCGGAGCGCCTTCGTATACGTCGGCCGTCCACAGGTGGAAAGGCACCAGCGAAATCTTGAATCCCATGCCGGAGAAGAAGAATACGAATGCCATAATCTGCAACGGGCTTCCGTCCAGATGTGCCGGGATATCGGGA
>ERZ860009.802-NODE-802-length-12183-cov-1.710422_pt1 | contig 12183 bp, 9 predicted proteins | sample MGYA00510114_ERZ860009 | MGnify/ENA primary metagenome ERZ860009 (study PRJEB30046, sample SAMN00715177) | human gut metagenome | study: EMG produced TPA metagenomics assembly of the A metagenome-wide association study of gut microbiota in type 2... | reverse complement strand
AAATCTCGAACCGCCTCGTCGGCGGCGAATCCTTCATTCTCTCGCCCAACGATCAGATCGACCTGGTCGACGGACATCTCAAACTCAACCGGATAACCGATCCGGACGACTTCCGCTGGGTCGACGGGCTGATGAACCTGAACACGCTGTCGTTCGGGGAGGTGATCCGCAAATTCGAGAACTATTACGGAGTCCGGATCACGATCGACAATCCCGAGGATATGCCCGAACTCAAGTACCACGGCAAAATCCGCGTGTCGGACGGTGTGGACCATGCGCTGAAGCTGCTCCAGATCACCAATAACTTCTCCTATACGCGCGACGACGAGACGAATACGATCCACATAAAAATAACTAAAATCTAAACCGACTCTATGGAATAAACCGCCTCTGCCTCAAGACACTTTTATGCTGCACCGCCGACGCGTCCGGACACGGTCGTGTCCGCCGGCGGGAGATAAACAGTGATTCGATTGCTAACCTATTGATCTTAAATCAGCAAACTTATGAAAAATTTAAGTATTAGGCAGATAAAATGCCTGATTACTCTAATTCTCGCCGTGTTCCTGTGCGGTGCGCCCGCCGTGGCCCAAACGCAGAAAATCGCGGTGAAGCTCGACATGACGAAGGTTCCGATGAAGACCGTCATGAACGAAATCGAAAAGCAGACCAAGTATCTTTTCCTTTATACGGACGAAATCGACACGAAACGCATCGTCTCGATCAAGGCCGATTCGAAGCCTCTCAACGAGGTGCTGCCGCTGCTGTTCAAGGACACGGACATCACCTATGAGATCACGGTTCCCAACATCGTGCTGTCGAAGCGCGTCGCCGCAGCGCGGCCGTCGGCCATCTCGGGCGTGGTGAAGGATTCCGGCGGCCTGGGCATTATCGGAGCCACCGTTCTGATCAAGGGCACGACCGTCGGAACGACCACCGGCATCGACGGAGACTTCGCCCTGACGGTCCCCGCCTCGGTCGACAACCCCGAACTGTCGGTCAGCTTCATCGGCTACGAAACCCGTGTCGTGCCCATCGGCTCGCGTACGACTTTCGACATCACGCTGGCCAATTCGTCCATCGAGGTCGAGCAGGTCGTCGTTACGGCCCTGGGCATCAAACGTGCCGAGAAAGCCCTGTCGTACAACGTGCAGCAGGTGAATTCCGATGCCATCACGGCCAACAAGGACGCCAACTTCATCAACTCGCTCAACGGTAAGGTGGCTGGTGTGAACATCAACGCCCGTCGGCGGGCGTCGGCGGCGCTTCGAAGGTCATCATGCGCGGTATGAAGTCCATTTCGCAGACCTCCAATGCGCTTTACGTGATCGACGGCGTGCCGATGTTCACCAAAGCCCAGGAGGGCAGCACCGAATTCGGTTCGCAGGGCACGACCGACCCGATCGCCGACATCAACCCCGAGGACATCGAGTCGATCTCCGTACTGACGGGCGCTGCGGCGGCCGCACTGTACGGTTCGGACGCGGCCAACGGCGCCATCGTCGTGACGACCAAAAAGGGACAGGCGGGGCAGCTCTCCGTCACCGTGACGAGCGGCATCGAGATTATGACTCCGTTCGTTCTTCCCGAGTTCCAGAACCGGTACGGTACGGGCAACCTTACTACGCCGATCAACGTGGCCAGTTACAGCTGGGGTAAGCGGCTCAACCGCGCCAACCGATACGGCTACGATCCCCGTGAAGACTATTTCCGTACCGGCGTAGCCAATTCCGAGAGCGTTTCGCTTTCGACCGGAACGGAGAAGAACCAGACCTATTTTTCAGCCGCGGCCATCAATTCCAACGGCATCGTGCCCAACAACAGCTATGACCGTTACAACTTCACGTTCCGCAACACCTCCTCTTTTCTGAACGACAAGATGAGACTGGACGTAGGAGCCAGCTACATATTGCAGGAAGACTGCAACATGATCAATCAGGGAATCTACAACAACCCTCTGACGGGAGCCTACCTCTTCCCGCGCGGCGATGACTGGGCGGATATCGAAATGTATGAGCGCTACGATCCCATAGACAAGATTTCGAAACAGTACTGGCCGATGGGTGACGGCTCCATCACCATGCAGAACCCCTACTGGGCGAACTACCGCAACCTGCGCGAGAACCGTAAGGATCGTTACATGCTCAACGCGGTGCTGTCGTACGACATCCTCGACTGGCTGAATGTTTCAGGCCGCATCCGCATCGACAACTCGCACAACACCTACACCGAAAAGATGTATGCTTCCTCGAACGTGCAGCTCACCGAGCAGTCCGCCAACGGCCTTTACGGCGTCACCAAGACGATGGACCGCCAGGTTTATGGTGATGCTTTGCTCAATATCAATAAAACGTTCGGTGACGACTGGTCGTTGCAGGCCAACATCGGTGCTTCGTTCTCGGATATGAAGAACGACGCCCTGAAGATCCGCGGCCCCATTGCCGACGGTACATCGGGCGAGAAGCAGGGGCTGGCCAACGTCTTCAACATTCAGAACTTGAGTAATTCGACCAAGACCGTCCGTAAGCAGGAAGGCTGGCGTGAGCAGACGCAGTCGATCTTCGCTTCGGCCGAGGTGGGATACAAGGGCACCTACTACCTGACCCTTACGGGCCGCAACGACTGGCCTTCGCAACTGGCGGGTCCGCATTCGAACGCCAAGTCGTTCTTCTATCCTTCGGTCGGACTTTCGGTCGTGTTGTCGCAGCTCATTCCCAACATGCCTGAAAATCTCTCCTATATCAAGTTGCGCGGTTCGTTCGCCTCGGTGGGCGTTGCCTTCGAGCGTTACATCGCCAACCCGCTCTATTCGTGGAACGAAAGCGGCCTGTCGTGGAACACGCAGACGCAGTATCCCGCCTATCACCTCAAGCCCGAGCGCACCAAGTCGTTCGAGGTGGGTCTGACGATGCGTTTCCTCAAGCATTTCAACCTCGATTTCACCTACTACAATTCGCATACGTCGAACCAGACCTTCGACCCGCAGATCTCGGGCGGTACGGGTTTCTCCAAGATCATCATCCAGTCGGGTAACGTCCGTAACCAGGGTATCGAGCTGGCATTGGGTTATCGGAACACCTGGCGCGACTTCACGTGGGATACCAACTACACCCTGTCGACCAATCAGAATAAGATCATCTCGCTGGCCAACAACGTCATCAACTACGCTACGGGCGAGCGCTTCTCGATCGACCGGCTCAACATGGGCGGTCTGGGCGACGCACAGTTCCTACTGCAGGAGGGCGGTACGTTGGGCGACCTCTACTCCCGCCGCGATTTGCGCTACGACGAGAACAATGCCATTTACATCGACGAGAACGGAAATGTAGCTACGGAGACGATCCAGGATGTGAATAAGTATGTCAAGCTGGGCAGCGTACTGCCCGATGTCAACATGTCGTGGCGCAACGACTTCCGCTGGAAGAACCTGAACTTCGGCTTCATGATTTCGGCCCGTCTGGGCGGCATCGTCTACTCGCGTACGCAGGCCATGCTCGACCAATACGGCGTGTCAGAGGTTACGGCCGCGGCGCGCGATGCCGGAGGCGTGACGCTCAACGGCGGCGACGTGGTGGATGCCTACACTTGGTATTCGGCCATCGCAGGCGGCAATTCCATCCCGCAGTTCTACACCTACTCGGCCACGAACGTGCGGTTGCAGGAGGCTTCGATTGGCTACACGATTCCCCGCAAGCTGCTGCGTAACGTCTGCGAGATTACGGTTTCTATCGTGGGCCGCAATCTGTGGATGCTCTACAACAAGGCTCCGTTCGATCCAGAAAGCATCGCTACGACGGGCAACTACTATCAAGGTATTGATTACTTCATGATGCCGTCATTGCGCAACGTAGGATTCAATCTCCGTCTCAAATTCTAAAACAGCGACACGATGAAAGACAAATTGATAAAAGCGGCGCTCTCCTTCGCAGTTGTGTGCGTTCTGGGCGCATGCACCAAGAATTACCTCGACATCAACAGCAATCCCTACGAGGTGGACAAGGAGCAGATGGAGGCCAAGGACTACGCCATCGCCTCGGGACTCTCTGCCATGTTCGGGACCGTCGTCTCGACGGATGTCAATACGGCGCAGTTCACTGACTGTCTGCTGGGCAGTACGCAGGGCGGTTATTACGCTGATGCGAACAATGGCTGGACGAACACCATTTCCAAATACAACCCGACCGACAACTGGACGAACGTGTTCATGTACAGCGACAAAGTCATCCCGCAACTGTACAGTAACATGTCGAACGTGGAGGGGATTTCGGAGGATCCGCTCGTTTTGGCCATCCTCAAGATCGTGAAGGTCTGCGTCCTGAACCGTGTGACGGACACTTATGGCCCGATTCCTTATTCCGAGATCGGAAGCACCGGTAAGATCCAGGTGGCTTACGACGACCAGCCCAAGGTCTATTCGCAGATGTTCGATGAATTGGACGAGGCAATCGCCCTGTTGGACGAGAACATCGACAGGAGCATCACGAGCACGACCGACCAAGTCTTCGACGGCACAGCCGTGAAATGGTGCCGTTTTGCCAACTCGATGAAGCTGCGGCTGGCCATGCGGGTGGTATACACCGATTTCGTAAGCTCGAAGGGCCTCTCTCCGCAGCAGTTGGGCGAACAGGCCGTGGCGCACTCTGTCGGTGTCATGCAGTCGAACGCAGACAATGCGCAGCTTTCGTCCCTGGCCTTCGGCAAGGACGGCAATCCGCTCTATACGGCATGCATGTACAACTCCCCAGCTGGGTCGGTGACGGGCGGCGATTCGCATGCTGCAGCCGACATCATCTGCTACATGAACGGTTATGAGGATCCGCGCCGCGAGAAATATTTCAGCAAGGCACAGTTCTCCGGGGACAACGCCCTTGAGTATGTGGGCATGCGTCGTGGTATCGCCATTCCAGCGCTCAGCACTGTGGGGCTGCTCTATTCAGGCGTCAACTTCGTAGATGGCATGGCTACTCCGTTGCAGTGGATGAATGCCGCCGAGGTGGCCTTCCTGAAGGCGGAAGCCGTCGGCGTGTTCGGCTGGAACATGGGTGGCAGCGCTAAGACCTTCTACGAGCAGGGCGTCCGCCTCTCGTTCGACAGTGGGGTGTTGCGGGCGTCGACGAATACCTTGTCGGCACCACTCTTCCGGAATCCTACACCGACCCCAACGGCGGTGCGACCTCCTATTCTACACAGCTCTCCCAGCTGGGGGTGGCTTGGAACGACGGCGCCTCGAAGGAGGAGATGCAGGAGCGCATCATCATCCAGAAGTGGATCGCCAACTTCCATCTTGGCAACGAGGCGTGGGCTGATTTCCGCCGTACAGGCTTTCCGCACCTGATTCCGGCCATGGAGTCTGCCGTGGGCAATAACTCGCAGGGCATCCGGAACCTTACGCTCGGCGCTCGCCGCATGTCCTATCCTGCGGACGAGGCGACCAACAACCCGGAGAACTACGCCAAGGCTGTGGAGATGCTTGGTGGCTCCGATAACATGGCAACCCGCATGTGGTGGGACTGCAATCCGGCCGTCAAATAACCGTACACACCGTTTAACCCATTAAAACGAAATTCGACATGAAACGCATATTCATTCCGTTCTTCGCCGCGGCGGCCCTGCTGGCCTCGTGCAGCGACTGGACGGAAGCCGAACACAAAGATTTTCTGCCGCCGATGAATCAGAATGATCCGGCTTTTCTGACATCGCTCCGGGATTTCAAGGTCGGCGAACACCTGGTGACGATGATGATCGTCCGGGGAACTTCGACCGCTCCGAACCGGCAGAACCAGCATCCGATGTCCATGCCCGACAGTGTGGATTACCTGCTCATGACCGACGTCGACGACCTGCATCCGGCGCTGTCGGACGAGATCGCCGAAGTACGTTCGAAGAAGGGTACCCGCACGCTCAACGTCGTGGACTATACGACAATCCGCAGTACCTGGGACGCCATGAAGGAGGCATCTTTCGGTACAGAGCACGAGGGCGACTATACGGAGGAGAAGTTCGCCGAGTACTGCAAGGCCGAGACTGAAAAGCAGCTTGCGGCCTGCTCCCGATACGGATTCGACGGCATCGTCGTCTCCTATCTGGGCGGTTACGACAGCAGCGCCGCAGCTCCGTTCGTCCTGGCGGCGGACACGTGGCGCCGCGACAATCCCAACAAGCTACTCTTCTTCCGCGGATACCCCGCCTTCATCACGAGCATCGAGAACCAGACGATTCTTGCGGAGTGTGACTACGTCATCATCCTGACTGAGGGTGCCTCGTCGTCGGTGGCTATCTCCCGTATGGTGCGCGACCAACTCGAAGAGGGTGTTCCGAGCAACCGGGTCGTGCTGGAAGCCTCCGTGCCGTCGATCGCCGACGGTGGCGACGACGCTCAGGTGGGCGCTTCGCTCCAGGTGGCCGCGCAGTGGGTGATGGATCCGAAAACCTCCCAGACTGTACAGTGCGATAAGCTGGGGCTCTGCGCATCGAACGCACAGGAAGACTATTTCAATACGCCAACATACAAGAGAATCCGCGAGGCGCTCGGCATCCTGAACCCCGAGCCCGAAGAGGAGCCCGAAAACAATCCCGAAAATAAAAACGACGATGAAAAATAAATTAGGATTCGCATTGTGTCTGCTCCTGGTAGCCGTATTCATGGGCTGCAAGGAGGATGAGGAGGGCAAACACCACTTCAGCAATCAGGTGTTCATCTCCGCCACGTCGTTCACCGACGACGTGTTTATCAAACGGGACAACCTCGACGTGACCCGGGAAGAGAGCTGCGACGTTACCGTCGCCATGGCCCAGCCCCGGGAGCGCGACATCACGGTCACGTTCGCCGAGGCTCCCGGTCTGTTGGAGCACTACCGGATGTTCTACGACGATCCAACGGCCGAACTGCTCCCTGCCAACGGCGGCTATTACGATTTCGCGGATAATTCGACTGTCATCACGGCCGGGATGGTGGAGAGTGCGCCGCTCACCTTCGCCTTTACGAATTTGGACAATCTGCCCATCGAGGAGAAGCAGCGTTATGTGCTGCCCGTACGCATCGTGTCGGCCGACGGCATGAATATCCTCGAAAGCGCCCGGACGGTCTACTTCGTCTTCTCGAAGGCCGCGCTCATCAACGTCGTGGCCGAGATGGAAACAACTGCGCCTGGCCCGAGTGGACGGCTGATACCGAGGCGGTGAAGGACATGGAGACCTTCACGCTCGAAGCGCTCGTCTACGCCAACTCGTTCGACCGCAAGATCTCGACAATTATGGGCATCGAGGATACGTTCCTCATCCGTTTGGGCGACGACGGCCGTCCGACTAACCAGTTGCAGGTGGCCTTCGCCAAGAAGGTTTCGGAGGAGGAGACCTCGCCTGCACGCGGGAAGATTCCGGCCGAGGCCGACAGCCGTTATGACCTCAAGCTGTTCGTTTGGCATCATATCGCCGTCACATTCGATCGTGGCACTATCTGCGTCTATATCGACGGCAAGCTGAAGGATACGGTCAAGGCTTCAGTATCTGGTACCGACGGGCATGCCGTGATCATCGACAAGATCAACTTCGCCATTCCGCACTCCGACGAGACGGACGGCAAGGAGCGCTGCTTTTGGATCGGCCACTCGTACCGCCTCCAGTCGGACGGCGACTTGTTCTACGAGCGTCGTTTCGACGGCATGATGGGCGAAGTGCGCCTCTGGAACAAGGCCCTGACGGCCGAGGAGATCGCTTCCGAGAACCATTTCTACAAAATCGATCCCGCATCAGACGGACTGGTGGCTTATTGGAAGTTCGACGACAATACGAAAGGTAAGACCGTCAAGGATTATACCGGCAACGGCTTCGATCTGAAGACCGAGCGCGAAGTGAATTGGCAGAGCGTCGCGCTTCCCGAAGAGTGAGAGATTTATTACCTGAAGAATCGTAATTCCTTAACTTTAATTTAACCTTTTTAATTAACCTAATCAACCAAACATGAAAAGAAAGTCATTTCTGATGCTTTTAACGGGTATGTTCGCCATTTCATCGGGGGCTCTCGTCGGTTGCAACGATGACGATGATGTGAACAAAAAGAATTCCCTGTCGGTAACACCTGCGTCTCTATTGAGTTCAAGGCCGGCGACAATCAGGACGTTGTGCTGACCGTCAAGACCGACGCCAAGTCGTGGGCATTCGAGAAGAACGGTGAGTGGATCGTCGCCAAGCAGGACGGCGACAAACTAACTGTGAATGCCCAGGCTAATACCACGGAGTCCGTACGTCCGGGCCGCATCACGATTACGGCCGGTAACGCCGAACCCGTCAACATCAACGTAAACCAAAAGGGGCTTGAAGTAGGTGAAATCGTACTGAGCATTTCGCCGTCGGATCCCATTGGGTTCGAGGCTACTGGCAACAAGGCCGTTGAACTGACCGTTACGACTAATGCACCCGACTGGACGTTCTCCTACCCCGAGGAGTGGATGACGGCCGAGAAGCAGGGCGACAAGCTGACGGTCAACGCCAAGGACAATACGGGAGATGCCCGTGTGGGCAGATCGTCGTGACGTCCAGCGAGGGTGAGAAGACTGCGAAGATCGCCGTGTCGCAGAAGGCCGGCAGCGAGAATCCCACCCCGGGCGAGGAGATCGCCGGTTCGCTCTCGACGGCCGATGATCTGAACATCCAGTTCGCTCACGATGCCGTGGAGCCCGTCAAGAAAACCCTGACCTTCACGCTGGAGAAGACCGCTATGGTTGAGACCAAGGTGAAGCTCGTCTTCGACGAACGCCATGTCGAAGAGTACAACTTCGACCACGCTACCGAGTATGTCGTATTCCCCGAGAAACTCTGCACCATTGCGAACGACGGCGTGATGACTATCCCCGCCGGTGAAACCTCTGCGCAGATCGAGGTAACGCTCACGCCGAGTGCTTCCGATCTGGAGTATGTAACCACCTACATGGTTCCCCTTCAGGCCGTAGCCCAAACGGAGGGTATCGTCGTTAAAGATGAGGCTGAATACGTTGACTTCCTAGTTTCGCGCATTGGTTCGAAGAAGATCCGTAACATCTGTTATTTCGAGGTGAACGACTGCAACCCGCTCAACGCCATTGAGTACATTTTGGAGGACGGTCAGCCGTTTTTCGATGCTGTCGTGCTATTCGCTGGCAACATCAACTGGGATGCTTCGAAGCAGAAGGTCTACATGAATGCCAACCCCAACGTGCAGGCGTTACTCGACAACTCGGAGGAACTGCTCCAGCCGCTGCGTAAGAAAGGTATCAAGGTGTTGCTCGACATCTTGGGCAACCACGACCAGGCCGGCATCGCTGGTTTGAGCGACTGGGGTTGTGAGCAGTTCGGTAAGGAGCTGGCTCAAATCTGTCTCGACTATAAACTCGATGGTATCGGTTTCGATGACGAGTATTCGAGCTACTACGGATCCGGAAAATGGTTCGCAGGCCCCAGCTCCCAGCAGGCCGCCCGTCTCTGCTACGAGACCAAAAAGGCGATGAAGAAATTGTGCCCCTGGGAGACTTGGGTACACCTCTATTACTTGGGCTATATCCAGTCCTCTCTGCCTTCGGTATTCATCGACGGTGTGGAGCATAAGCCGTCTGAATTCATTGACAACGTCTGCGCCGATACGGCGGTTCGGCAAGACCGGTAAACGGTATGGGACTGAGCGGATGTGCCGGCAACTCTATCCAACTCAACTATGGCTACTCCATCTCGTCGTCTGGAGCCAAGGCACTGATGAATCAGGGTTACGGCTGGATCATGTGGTTCGCATTCGATCCTTCCGGAACCGGAACGGTCAACAACAACCGTTCGCATTCGCTCCGGCAGTTCCGCAACGTGGCAGAGGGCTGCTACGAGCAGAGCGTACGCGATCCCAAAAATGTCTACAACAAGATCAGCGAGGGCCAATACGATCCCGCACCGCACCCGATCAACTAATTTGAAAACGAACGACTCGGTCGTGCGTTCCGGCTTCGGCCGGGATGCCGCCGATCGTTCGGTCGGAACCGGGCGAAGCCGTTTTCCGGTTCGCTGGTAATGAACAAATCCTTAAAACCTGAACGACAAGATATGAAAATTTCGAAAATATTTCTTTTTACCGCTGCTGCGCTCGCACTCTGCGGAGCCTGCGATGACAGCGACGACAAAGTGGATCCTTCGACTACCGAAGACAAGATTTCCGTTTCGCCGATGGAAGGCGTTGTGGGGAGTAAGGGCGGCGATGTCTCGGCCATGGTTACCAGCTCGGGCGCGTGGACGCTCGAAGGAGAGTCCGATTTCGTGACGCCGTCGGCTACGAGTGGAGAAGACGGTGCCGAGATAGTCTTCGAGGTGGATCCCAATGAGACCGAGGAGGAGCGGAGCGCCAACTACGTCTTCAAGATGGGCAGTAAGGAGGTCGAATTCCAGATCGTCGAGAAAGGCGAAACTGGCGAGACCATCGAAATCACGTCGAAGTCGGAAATGCGCCTGGCTTATACGGCTGTGGAGCGTTTGGCCGTGGAGTTGACGACGAATGTCAACTATCGCAACCTGACGGCCGAAATCGTATCGGAGACCGAGGGGTGGCTGACCTATACGATTGCCCGCCCCACCGAGGGCGGCGCCGAGACCGACGTGACGGCCTATTTCTCCATGGCCCAGAACGACGGTGAGACTCCGCGTGAGGCTACCGTGACGATCAAGGGTGTGAAGAACGGCACAGCCGTGCTGAAGGTAACTCAGCTTCCCAAGTCGAAGATCGAGCCCGAGAAGTTGGCCTATTTCCTAGATGTGGAGGCTCAGACACTCGATATTCCGGTAACGGCCAATGTCGAGTTCGATGTGACGGTAAGCGAGGGGGCGACGGGCTGGTTTACCTATAATAATGCCGACGATAGCGGCCTGCACTTCACAGTGGAGGCTCTGGTTAACGGATCTGCTCGCAGCTGCGATGTCGTGCTCACCGAGAAGAACGCTCCCGACAACGCCGAGGCGCTGACGGTCAACATCAATATTACGCAGAAGCCCAAGGGTCTGATCGAGTGTGTGGCCGACATGCGCCGCTCGCGCTGCTATTTCCCGTTTTTGAAGAATGGCGGAGCGCTCAACAGCTTGAAGAACGGCACCATGGAGGCGCTGGTCAATATTCAGGAGACGCGCGTATCCGGATCTTTGTCGACCATCATGGGTGTCGAGGGTAAATTCCTCCTCCGCCTGGGCGACGTCAATGTGCCTTGGAACCAAATTCAGCTGGCCATGCAAGGCGGAAACCGTACGGATACCAAGTTGAAACTCTCCGAACTGGATCGCTGGTACCATGTCGCCGTGACGTGGGACGATACTTTCGCTTATTTCTACATTGACGGAGAACTTTTGTATCGAACCGGTATCTCCAATTACTCCGGTTTTAACCTAGGTGTGGCATACGGCGGTTCCGAGAGCGACTACAACCGTGCTTTCTGGATCGGTTATGCCTACAACGCCGACCGTTTCTTCCCCGGTTATATGGCCGAGGTGCGCGTATGGAACCGCACGCTGACCAAGGAGGAGATCAATGCCGAAAACCACTTCTACTCCGTTCCGGTGGATTCGGAAGGTCTGGTAGGCTACTGGAAACTCAACGACGGAGCAGGTCTGATTATCAAGGATCATTCTCCTTCGGGCAACAACATGCTGGGTGAAATCAACGTCCACTCTTCGGGTGGTCAGCAGATCGGTGACCCGGGTATGAACTGGGTGGAGATGAGTCTGCCCTAATTTCGAGCGGATAAAATAAGCGTTGCCTGTCCGTCGGGAACGACGGTTCGTGTGTGGCAGCTGAATCCCATTCTGCTATGGGATTGAAAGAGCGTAACGACTCGATTTATCGAGTCGTTACATTCTTTATACAGTAGAGAAGGCAACAGTCTATTTTCAGCCTATTGCGTTCAAATACCGCATTTCAAATAACCTATCACAAGATACAAAAAATTTCGAACAGGTTTCTTTGTTAAAATACAAGATTGTATTTCGCGATTGTCGCACTATATCAGAATAAGTAATAACCTATTGTGATTTAGTATAAAACATATAAAAAAGTTGTTCATATCGGATGAAATCCGTATATTTATAATGTTTTAAGCATTCTTTTAGTTGTGTATTATGCAATCTCTTAGTCATCTTAAACATTCTCCTTTGGAATGGGTTCCGAGTTTGTACTTTGCGATGGGGCTT
>ERZ860009.801-NODE-801-length-12204-cov-1.894477_pt1 | contig 12204 bp, 12 predicted proteins | sample MGYA00510114_ERZ860009 | MGnify/ENA primary metagenome ERZ860009 (study PRJEB30046, sample SAMN00715177) | human gut metagenome | study: EMG produced TPA metagenomics assembly of the A metagenome-wide association study of gut microbiota in type 2... | reverse complement strand
TGCCTGATATTCTGGCGGCTCTGAAGCCGGCAGCCTGTTTTTATCGTTTTTATTGCCTGGGGATAAAGGATTGACTGAGATAAAAAAATACGGTAGAATCTGATCAAAAATGATATACGAAAATGAGGAAAGGAGCCGGTGCATGGGCGAAAGTATATTACAACTGCGGCAGATCCGGAAATCATTTGACAATACAGAAGTATTAAAAGGCATCGATCTGGAGGTGGCACAGGGAGAATTTATTACCCTGTTGGGAGCTTCCGGCTGCGGCAAGACCACGACTCTGAGAATGATTGCCGGCTTTGAAACACCGACCGAGGGTCAGATTCTTCTCGGAGACAAAGACGTCACGAAAATTCCTGCAAACGAACGCGGCATGGGCTTTGTGTTCCAAAACTACGCTTTGTTCCCGCACATGAAGATTTTCGACAACGTGGCCTATGGTTACGTATCCGAAAAGAATCGAATGATGTGATCGCCAAGAAGGTCAAAGAGGCCCTTGCTATGGTCGGTTTGGAAAAAGCCGAACATCGCTATCCGAACCAGCTCTCCGGCGGCGAACAGCAGCGTGTGGCTTTGGCCCGTGTATTGGTTCTGAGACCTCAGTTAATTTTGATGGACGAACCGCTCTCAAACCTTGACGCCAAACTGCGTCTCCACATGAGAACCGAAATCCGCAGAATTCAGCAGGAACTGAAGCTCACCTGCCTCTATGTAACCCATGATCAGAAGGAAGCTTTGACAATGTCTGACCGCATCATGGTAATGAACAAGGGCAAGATTGAGCAGATCGGAACCCCGATGCATCTGTACGATGACCCGGCAACTCCGTTCGTCGCCGACTTTATCGGTCAGGCCAATCTGCTCTACGGCACACTCGTTTCCGTTGAAGATAAATACGGCATCGTTGATATTGCGGGACGAAAGGTCAAAGCCCGTATGGGCGTCTTGAATCCGCCCAAGGTCGGGGGAAAAGCGCTTCTCATCGTACGTCCGGAAAATCTGAATATCGGCGCTTCCGATAACTGTCTGGCTGTCAAACTGACCAACCGTCTTTTCGAAGGCGACCGCGTTGATTATCAATTTGAAGTCGTCAACGGTTTCAATCCGAAGCCCTATTCCATGTCCGTTCCTTTCCTCCCCGGAACTACATTACTTCCCGAGGGATCGACATTGGACGCCTCGTTTGTTCCGAACGCCGGCGTTCTCCTAAACGGTGAATAGACAGAACTAAAGCCGCAATAACTCAAGCCGCCTACGGGAATCTCGAGGCGGTTTGTTTTTTCCTGAGAAAAATTACTATCAACACCGAGGAGATTCCCAACATTTATCTCTACAATTGAATGGAATTATGGTGCACGCAACGGAATTTTTTATGAAAGTCCTCAGCCTATCTCTCGCCGTCATCGTCTTGGCTTTTTCTTCCGCTGTGTCAGCATCGGACTTTGAAGAAGACAAACAATATATTGCATGCCGCAAATCAGCATCTACAGATCGTCAATTAATTGCTTGTCAGGAACGCCTGCTCGAGCGTCTCAATATGTCTATCGCCAAGGCTCTCGATAGAAACATGACGCTTCTGACAGAAGGCGAAAAGCAAAAAGCTCTTCGCTATCAATCACAGTGGGAAAGCTGGCGCCAGAGCCATTGTGATTATTCCCTTTGTAAGCAAAATGATCAGCAGCATTTAAGTTTAGCTTGCTACTTGCAGGCGGCTCGTGATCGCTTGGATATGCTGGAAGGGCAAGAACTCGAAACCAACTCCAATTTCCGAGTCTGTTTGAGACGCGCAGGGAAGATTGAAAGCCATGAAATCCTCTGTCGCCAAGAAGAGTACCAAAGATTGGAACAAATTTTGTTCGGCACGGTTCAAGCTGCACAAAACTTAAGCCGGCAGCCAAAGAAAGTGCTGGAAGAACAGCTTCTCTGGGAAAAAGATCTCGCTAAAAAATGCAAACGCACAGCCTTTGCCTCCATAGAACAAGCGGCTAACAACTACAAATGCCTTTGCGATGAAATCAATAAACGCATACGCCAATTGATTCAAAAATAACCTGTGTACAACAGCAAAAAAAACAAATACCCGAGACCAAATTCTCGGGTATTCGTATTTTGTAGCCTTGCCGGTTAGTCTCCGGAATCCTGTGACCGGATAAATTGATCGTCCTTCGTGAAATAAAGTTTCTGTGTCATTTGGATGCTGACCCAAGTCACGATAGCGGCTGTTGCGGCGATGGAGAAGCAGATCAGTAATTGATATCGAACCGCGATTAAAGGAGATTCACCTGCCAAAATCTGACCGCTCATCATGCCCGGAAGCGCCACAATACCTAAAACCATCAGCATATTAATCGCCGGCAGCATGGCAGCCGAAGCCGAAAGCTGAACAGTTTTAAGCACCGCCTGCTGCTGCGTTGCACCTAAAGCCAGAAGCGTCTCAATCTCACCCGCACGTAAATCAAGTTCACTCCTGAAACGTTCAACACCTAAGGCAGCTGAGTTCATCGCATTAGTCACAATCATTCCAGCCAACGGAACTAAATACCGGCCTTCCCAAAGCGGTGTAGGACGAATTACAACAAATTCGAGATAAGAGACCGTTAAACCGGCACCCAAGAAGATCGCGGCGAACAGGATGAAACGATACTTCCGGCGGCTTTTTTCATTCTGAAGTCCGCCAAGCCGTTTTAAAGCTGCTTGTGATGCTGCACCCATCATGAATAGAATTAGCGCAGCCAGTATCCAAGGATCCGACTGTCGGAAAGCCCACAGGAGGATGTACCCGACGGCAACCAATTGAACGGTCCCTCTCACGACACCGATAATTAACGGCTTTGACAGGCCTAGCTTGTATTTCCAAGATAAAAACAGAGCTATCCCGACAGGCAGTAAACCGATGCCCATTTGTAAGAGTGATATGTCGTTTGATCCGCTAATTGCCATCTTTTCCTCCTTAAGCCTCTAATTTTTTCGTGCTTTATGTGGCTTCAATCCGAATAACCCATTCTACGAATCGACCCGCTCTATGGCGGGTCTTTCAACTCAAAGTCGGCATGTGTGAACACTGTGAACATGTTCACACTTAAGTTTTCACTTCGATTTTCACTTCGAGAATGTTTCTCTGAAGGCTTCTTCAACGGCGGATTTATCAGCTCGATAAGTTCCTTGGACCATACCATCGCGTCCGCCGCCCCGACCGTTAAGCTGTCCGTTCAGAGACTTGCTGATTTTCGGAAGTTCAGGATCGGAAGATGCGATAACGTAGTTAAATCCGCCGTCAATCGAACTAAAAACACCGACAGCATCGTTCGGGAATTTTTCTTTCAGCATACCGGCAAAGCGCTTTAGTTCAAACGGCGTTAAATCTTCTTCGAAAACTGTGACAACTCCGTTTTCCGGCTTGAGACCGGCTGCGACAAACTGAAGGTATCGATCCGTTCTCTGTGCGGTTTTTTGATCCTTCGCCTTTCCTTCTTCGATAAAGTTTTCCGCAGCCTTTGCAATTTCATTCGGTTTTGCGGAGAACAATGCGGAACTTTGGCAATCTCCTTTACTCTCCAGTCGTAATCCCGCCTGGCGCGTTCGCCGGCAACAAATCGAACCCGTGTACCGCCGCGGTGCTTAGAAGCATCCAAAATCTTGAACATTCCGATTTCTCCGGAACGACGAACATGCGTCCCGCAGCAGGCACAGCGATCGCAGCCGGGAACCGTCACAATCCTCACCACTCCGTGCAGTTCTTTTTTGCTGCGGTATTCCATTGCTTGAAGGACTTCTTCACTCGGAAATTCAATCTTCAGATCAATGTTCTGAGTGATGGCCTGATTCACCAGTTTTTCCAGCTCGGAGATCGCTTCCATCGGAATTTCTCCGCTGAAATCAACGGTAATATCATCCGGATCCATATGGAATCCGACGTTTTCAAATTTATATTTTTGATGAACGAGGCCGGAGAAAATATGTTCGCAGGTATGATTCTGCATATTGTCAAAACGGCGGTCCCAGTCGAGCTTTCCAGTAACGGTTGAACCGACTTCCAACGGCTTGTCTGTATAGTGAACGACCTCAGAGCCGATCCTCTTTACAAAGGTAACCTTGGCGTCTCCTAAAGTCCCTTCGTCCGATGGCTGTCCGCCCCCTTCCGGGTAAAAAGCCGTGTCGCTGAGGACAACCTCAAAGCCCTTCTTTCCCTCACGACAGGCGGTGACAGTTGCTGAAAATTCTCTTGCGTACGGATCACGATAAAACAGTTCCTGCATCGTTTCCATTGATTATCTCCACTGCTTTTATTTGACTGCAAAAATTATAGGCAGTCAGAAGAGAAGAAACCGTCTTACACAGAGCATTTCTCTCTTCCGTCTTTGTTCTCACTTTCGGGACCTACATAAAAATTGAGGAATAAAACTTCTATCTGCTACCTATAATGAAAGAGTGATGAGAAGGGTCAGATTCCGGAAGATGATTGCATCAAAAGACAAATTCCATTTTTGGGTCGGCATGACCATTGTGATCGTGATCGCGATATTCATCGGTCTGCTCTGCACTGTATTTACGCCCAATTATTTCCGACCGAAAACGGTCGTTGAAACCTATTTCACGGAATCTGTCAACGGACTTTCCCCGGGAGCTCCCGTTAAGTTCAAGGGCATCGACATTGGAAAAGTCACCGACATTTCATTATCCAGCAAGGTCTATCCGGAACATCACATCGGGCTATTCTCCCCTGACTCCTCTGTCGCTGTTGTGCGCATGATCGTGTATTTGGATGAAGATCAGCTCAAAAAACAGCTTCCCTCCCTCATCCAAAACGGATTACGGTTTCAAACGGAACTGGCAGGCGTCACGGGAACTATTTATCTTGCGGCGAATTTTTTAAATCCCACGCTTTATCCTCCCGAAATTAAAGACGTGCCGTGGAAGCCGAGATACCTTTATGTTCCGGCCACGATCAGCTTAACAAATGAAATTCTGGAAAACATCCAGAACTTCCTTGCCACACTGCAAAATTTGAAAGCAAAGATAGACGATGTGACACCCGGAGCAGTGAAGACCCAAACTACAAAAGAACTGCTCACCACACTTAACCATACCGTAAGTATGCTGGACCCTGACAAACTGCGTGCTCTGCTTTCTAACGCGGAAAACTACATTAATTCCAGCCACGCAATTCTTTCGAAAGTAGATGTCGCCGGGATTAACTCTTTACTTTCCCAACTCTCGGGCACGACAGCAAAACTGAACGAAACCTTGAAGGAAACGAAAGGATCCGGCCTTGTAACGCAGTTGAATAAAACAATTTCAAGCGCCGACCAGGCCATTGTGGACAATCGCTACAACATTCGGGAGCTCATTCTCAATCTGAAGGATATTTCGGACAATCTCAAGATTTTGTCTGAGAATTTAGAGCAGGATCCGAACTTCTTAACGCCGCGCACACATCATCCGTCTCCGATCGGATCCGGCAAATAAGTTCTGTCATCTCCGTCAGCAGGTTTTGTCGAAAATTACGTCGCCAAAAATAAACCAGGGAGCCGAAGCTCCCTGAAAATTCTTTTCTAATTGATCAAACAATTAGAAGGTATGAGTCATACCGATTGTGGCATTCCAGCCGCGAAGGTCGTCCGTGTTGTGCTTCAGTGCCTTTCCGGCTGTACCCCAAGCTGCCTGGGTGTACATCAAAGTACGTTTAGAGAAGTGATAGAAGTAAGCTGCTCCGACGGAGAAGGAGTTGAACTTATCTTCTAAGCCGTCTTCAGATGCATTCTTATTCTTGCCGAAGGCAAACTGAGACTGAAGCATCACTTCGCCGCCTAAAGCGTTAGTGGAAGCAGACAAAGCAAAGGCGTGGTAATCGTTGGCCTTTCCATTGTTGTACTTGTCTTCCAGTTTTTTACCTGCTTCTGTCTTTGTATCAAATCCTACGAATCCGGGCAGGGGAGCATGAATAGCGTATTCATATGCACCGTACAGTTTGAAAGCACCGAAATCATAAGAAGCACCAAGGTTCAGCAACTGAGTTGTCTTGTTCTTGTCTTCTTTTCCTTTGTAGTCCAGAGCTTCGTAGATTAAATCAAAGTTCAGGGGGCCGTTGCCGTAAGTCAGGCCGGCACCATAGTAATGCTGGTTATAAGACCATTTGTTTTCGTCACCTTCACGACCATTGGAATACATGAAGGAGCCTTGGAAGCCGTTGTATTCAGGAGTCACGTAAACGATGGAGTTGTCATATCTGTCTGTCAGATAGAAGGCGCTGTACATGCTGCCGATCGTCTGGAAAGAAGTTGTGTAAGGTGTACCGCCTAAGATGGAATATGTACCGCAGTCAGAAGACAGTCCGCCAAAACGGCCGAAAGCAACTGTACCCCAGTTGCCAGAAACACCGAGAGCAGCTTCACGGCTGAAGGCTTTTCCTTCGGCAGCTTCGTTGCCGTTGCTTAATTTATAACCTTGTTCCAGTTTGAAGAAAACGGAGTTGCCGCTGCCGAGGTCTTCAGAACCCTTGATACCCCAGCGGTTGCCCATCCAGTTGCCGTTAGACATCTGAACTTTGGTGTCACCTCCGTGGACCTTACTGACCGTAACACCGGCGTCGAGGACGCCATACAAAGTTACATCGGTCGCAGCTGTTGCGTAGGAAGTAGCAGCAAGAAGAGCCGCTGCTAAAAGTGTCTTTTTCATTGTGAATCCTAGAGAAGTAAGTTAACAACGCTTTTATCTTATAAATAAATGTTTCCAAATTTGGCTTTGTCAATAGTTTTTTCAACTGCAAAAGAGAAAAACTGCATTGTTAATTTCAAAAAACAGGATTTTAGAGGTGTAATGTTTTAGAAAAATATAAACTTTCATGCCCTAAAAAGATTTGTACGACCACAAGCCTCTAAAAGAAAATAATAGATCCCTCTCCTTTTGTGAAAATTTCCTCCATCATTGTGAAATTTTCAGAATTTATTTCCCTAATAACTAGGGAAGACTCCAACATAAATTGCATCTTTTATTGAATTTTGAGGCCCTCAATTGTTTTATTCTGTTTCCGTTGATTCATTTTTTTACTATTACAGGAGTACCTCATGTCCTCAGAAACTTTAACTGCTTCGACAGGCATTCAAGCCCAAGAAGCGGAAGAAGCCGAAAAAGTAGGTGTAGGCGCATATATCTCACTTTTCTTTGCCGTCTGCTTCTTTTCCGGTGTCTTCTACAAAATGCCCGATGCCTATCGCTGGCTCGGAGCCTTCGACTTTACAACCCTGATCGGCAAATTCGGATCCGTGTCCGGCGCTGCAACTTTCGTCGGCAAAGGCGGTCTCAGCGCACGTGCCGGCTTCCTCTTTGCTCTTTCTTTGGTTCCCGGCGTTATGCTGGCTTTGGGTCTGCTTGAAGTGCTTTCTCACTACGGCGCTTTGAAAGCTGCTCAAAAGTTAATGACTCCGCTGCTTCGTCCGATCCTCGGCGCCCCCGGCATTACCGGTTTGGCCCTCATTACTGACCTTCAGAGTACCGACGCAGGTGCTGCTCTGACAAAAGGTCTGGTCGACTCCGGAAAGATCACTAAAGAGAACTTGTCGTTATTGCCGGCTGGCAGTATGCAGGTGCTGGTTTGATTAACAACTACTTCTCTATTGCTTCTGCCCTTTTCATGGCCTTCCTGGTTCCGGTTTGGATTCCGCTGGTTGTGATGTTCTGCCTCAAGTTTGTCGGCGGCGTGTTTGTCCGCTTCTGCCTCAAGACTCTCTATAAGAAGGATTTCGAAAATGCCTAATGCAACAGCAACACAAGTCAAAAAGAGCAACAATCCTTTTGATATTTTCATCACTGGTCTCAGAAAAGGCTTTAACGTCGCGATCAACAACCTGATGCCGAACGTGCTGATGGCCTTCGTTCTGGCATACATCCTTGACCTTTTCGGTGTGATGTCCTTCTTAGGCAAAGTCTGCGGCCCGGTCATGAGCATCTTTGATCTTCCCGGCCAAGCTATTACCGTTCTTTGCGCAACTTGGCTGTCCTGCGGCGCAGGCGTCGGTGTTGCAGCCAGCCTGCTTGCCAGCGGCACACTCAATGCACATGACATCACAATCCTCTCTCCGGCACTCCTCCTGATGGCTTCTCAAATTCAGTACATGGGTCGCCTCCTCGGTGTTGCCGACGTTCCTAAAAAATACTGGCCGATGCTCATGTTCAACAGCATTTTGATGGCTTCCATCGGCATGCTCATCATGCGATTCATTGTCTAGTAGAAAATCTTACCCATAGGCGTCCTTAAAAGACGTTTTTAGACCCACCTCCCGCTCCTCGGTTTCAATTCGGAACGGGCTTTTTTTGCTTTCCAGATAAAGGGTCCCGTTCAATCAGTCTCTCTCCCATTCGCGGATCAAACTCTCTCAGACCTTCCAACACTTTGTTTTGTCGCTCCAACTTCTACCGCTCAACCAAGTTGATCAATTAAGAAATAACTCGGCAATAGGCAGAAAATCTCTGAGATCCAACGGTTACTTTCTTCTATCTTGTCTCTAAAAAACAACAAAGAATTTCGAGCCTGTTAAACATGAATACGAATTTTCATCTTATGAAACGCAGCTTTTGCAATATGTAAAGAAGAATTTATTTTGTCAGTATTAACACCTAATTTAGGAATTTATTTTCATGTTTTCATATTTTTATGATTTTTTTGTGTCATTATTAACCCGTAATAATTAATAATTTTTCAATCGGAGATGTCTCATGAACATTCTTATTAAAGAAACAGGTGAACTTCGCTCTCTTTCGTTCATTGATTGGCACGACGGTCAGGAATACACAGAACAACTGATCTCAGCCTCCGGAGAAGACTGCAACTTCCTCTTTGATCAAGACGGTGAAGTTTTTATGACTGATGCGCCTACTTTTAGCAAGTGGAACGCCTTCTTTAGAAGTCACTGCGATGTCGATTCTGCCTGTTCTGCCCTCGGTCTGAAACCGATTTCTAAAGCAGAATACGACCCCTTCGTACACCTCTAAAATCTTTATCGGCTGTCTCTCAAGGTTGGGCTCAGACCCAACCTTTTTTGTTCTCAAAACTGGTAACAAGCTACTTCTGAAAGTGTCTTTGAGGGCCAAGCCCAAGTCTTCTGAATGTACAATCGAGGGTCGCACAATTTTTTAGTTTGAAGAAAAACTCCTTTAAATCTTAAGGTTACATTAACAAATGGGCATTGAAATAGATCTCGAGCGCGATTCATTATTAGAAGAAGTCTCGCGTAAACGCCTTCGCGAAAGTTATATGAAGGAAGAAGAGCAAAGCCCGCAGGAACGCTTTGCAACAGTAGCAGAAACATTCGCAAGTAACCCTGCTCATGCTCAGCGTATTTACGATTACGCCTCTAAGCATTGGCTTTCCTTCTCGACCCCTATCCTTTCTTTCGGCAGAAGCAAGAAAGGACTCCCTATCAGCTGCTTTGAAGTTTATATGCAAGACACAGCTGAGGGTCTCGTTAATACACTTTCCGAAGTCAACTGGCTCTCCATGCTCGGAGGCGGTGTCGGCATTCATGTAGATATTAGAAGCGCGGACGACAAATCTGTCGGCGTGATGCCTCACTTAAAAATCTATGATGCGGCTTGCCTGGCCTACCGTCAGGGAAGAACACGCCGAGGATCTTATGCTGCTTTCCTTGATGTTGATCATCCCGACATCATTCAATTTTTGGAAATGCGTAAGCCGACCGGAGACCAGAACTTGAGAACGCTCAACCTGCATCACGGTGTAAACATCTCCGACAAATTCATGCGTTTAATTGAAAAGAGCATGGTTGATGCTGACGCGGACGACTCTTGGGAACTTCGGGACCCTCATTCCCACCGTGTTGTTGAAGTGGTATCTGCCAGAGATATTTGGCAGCGTATTCTTGAACTCAGAATGCAGACCGGTGAGCCTTACATTGTCTTTATTGATGCAGCAAACCGAGCCCTTCCCTCTTGGCTCAGCGACAAGGGCTTAAAAATTCACGGCTCCAATCTTTGTACAGAAATCTTTTTGCCGACAAGCGAAAAGAGAACGGCCGTTTGCTGTCTTTCCTCCCTGAACCTCGAATATTTTGATCATTGGAATACCAATGATCAATTTATTCCTGATGTCATGGAGTTCTTGGATAACGTTCTCCAATACTTTATTGACAACGCTCCTGACTCTGTTGAAAGAGCTCGCTACTCTGCCCTGCGTGAAAGATCTATTGGTATCGGTGCATTAGGCTTCCATGCATATCTACAGTCAAAACGGATTCCTATTGAATCCGTTTTAGCAAAGTCTATTAATTACCGCATGTTCTCCCATATTAGAGAAGAGTGCGCTCGCGGTGATGAGATTCTTTGCGAAAAGCGCGGTCCGTGTCCGGATGCGAAAGACGCCGGCATTCCGAGACGCTTCTCTCATTGGAACGCAATTGCTCCGAATGCTTCCTCCAGTTTGATCATGGGAGCCACATCTCCTTCGATCGAACCGATCCGTGCAAATATTTATCGTCAGGACACGCTTTCCGGTGCTCATATTATTAAGAACAAGATGTTGATTCCTGTTCTTGAAGAGTACGGATTAAATACGGATGAAGTTTGGACTAGCATCACCGCTCACGACGGTTCCGTTCAGCATTTGGAAGCCTTGCCGCAGGTAATTCGAGATGTTTTCAAAACCGCCCAGGAAATCGACCAGCGCTGGCTGATTGATCTTGCTGCTGACCGTCAGGAATTTATTGACCAAGGTCAATCTTTGAATCTCTTCTTCCCGGCTGATGTTTCTATCGCTTATCTCCATGCCTGTCACTTCCTGGCATGGAAGGTTGGTTTGAAGAGCCTTTACTACTGTCGAAGCGACAAACTCCGCAAAGCCGATAAGTTAGGTGAAAAAGTTGAAAGACATCGTCTTGAAGAGTCCATCAACATGCGCGAAGTTCTCGAGAATTCAAGCTGTCTTGCCTGCGAAGGATGAGCAATGAAATCAAGTTTGACAAAAAGCCGGAATTACTACAAACCCTTCTCTTATCCATGGGCCTATGATGCATTCATGGCCAGTGAGCAAATGCACTGGCTATGGACAGAAGTCCCGATGATCGAAGACATCAAGGATTGGAAGAATGTTCTGACTGATGGAGAAAGAGACTTTCTGACAAAAGTCTTCCGTTTCTTCACACAAGGCGACATTGACGTTAGCTCTGCCTACGTCAATACCTACTTGCCCTTCTTCCCGACACCTGAGATTCGTATGATGCTCTCGAGCTTTGCTGCTCGTGAAGCAGTGCATATCGCCGCTTATTCTCATTTGATTGAGACCATCGGTATGCCGGAAACCGTTTACAACGAGTTCCTGCAGTACGAAGCTATGGCAGAAAAGCACGATTTCTTCCACGGTCTCGCTGAAGACCAGCAGGAAAACATCGCTGTGAAAATGGCTGCTTTCTCTGCCTTTACGGAGGGCATGCAGTTGTTCTCAAGTTTTGTGATGCTCCTTAACTTCACAAGAAACGGAACCATGAAAGGCATGGGACAGATCATCGCCTGGTCCATCAATGATGAAACGCTGCACACAGAAAGCATGATCCGTTTATTCCGTGAATACATTATTGAGAACCCGGAACTTTGGACAGACTCTTTGAAAAAGCGTATTTATGACATCGCCGAGAAAATGATTGAGCTGGAAGACGCCTTCATCGACCTCGCTTTCGGCGTCAATGACATGAGCAAACAGAATCTGTCTCCCGCAGATGTGAAAGCCTACATTCGCTGGATCTGCGACCGCAGACTTGCCGCGATGGGCATGAAAGAGATTTTCAAGGTAAATGTCAATCCTCTGCCTTGGGTTGACTCCATGCTTGGCGTAACGCATACCAACTTCTTTGAGAATCGTGTTGTCGACTATGCCAAAGGAGCTTTGAGCGGCTCTTGGGGAGATGTTTGGGGACAAGCAGGAACAAAATAATCCCACAGACAACAATCGTTCCAATTGAAAAAGGGGGCCCGCGAGGTCTCCTTTCTTTTTATTGACTCGTACATTTGACTCTCCCTGCCTATCTACAGACGGTAGTTAATTTCTGGTTTTCATATGTGTGAACATGTTCACACTCACAAAAACAAACCCGACGAAACCATTTGGTACCAGAGAAATTCAAGGACAGTAGAAAAGGACAAGAACAAAATGTTGTTGTATAAAACATACAACAATTAGAAACATTTGTAAGACGT
>ERZ860009.793-NODE-793-length-12318-cov-4.558509_pt1 | contig 12318 bp, 7 predicted proteins | sample MGYA00510114_ERZ860009 | MGnify/ENA primary metagenome ERZ860009 (study PRJEB30046, sample SAMN00715177) | human gut metagenome | study: EMG produced TPA metagenomics assembly of the A metagenome-wide association study of gut microbiota in type 2... | reverse complement strand
TTTTGAATTGTATTACTAATATGAAGGAAAAGAAAATGAGTAATCTGAGTGAAGAAATAATAAACAGATATCTGACAGGACAGTGTTCTGAAGAAGAGCTTATCGAGGTCAATGCCTGGATGAAGGAATCGGAAGAAAATGCCCGCCAGCTCTTTCGCATGGAAGAAATTTATCATTTGGGTAAATTCGACCAGTACACTGATGAACAACGGATACTTCGTGCGGAAAAACAACTCTATAAAAAGCTGGACGAAGAGAAAGGTAAACAGAGCAAAATACTAAGCATGCATCGCTGGATGAAATATGCCGCAGTGATTGCTGTGATGTTGGTCATGGGTGGTGGAGTCGGATATTGGTTCTATCAAAACGGAAACAATCAACAAATGATGGTTGCAGTAGCCAGCGAAGGCATTGTTAAGGAGGTAGTCTTACCGGATGGTAGCAAGGTTTGGCTGAACAATGCAGCAACCTTGAAATATCCACGTGAGTTCTCCGAAAAGGAACGCAATGTCTACCTGGAAGGAGAAGCTTATTTTGAGGTCACCAAAAACCGCCATAAGCCATTCACCGTTCAAAGTGATGCAATACGCGTACGCGTATTGGGAACTACGTTCAATTTAAAATCCGATAAACGTTGCCGAATAGCAGAGGCGACACTTATTGAAGGTGAGATTGAAGTAAAAGGCAATAAGGAAGAGGGGCAGATTATCCTCACTCCGGGACAACGTGCGGAACTGAACAAAAATAATGGACGATTGACCGTGAAACAAGTGGATGCCAAGTTGGATGCTGTTTGGCACGATAATCTGATTCCATTCCAAAAAGCAGATATCTTCACCATCACCAAAGCGCTGGAGCGTTTCTATGATGTGAAAATCATTCTGTCTCCTGACATTCAGACGGGTAAAACTTACTCCGGTGTACTGAAAAGGAAATCGAATATCGAGTCAGTGTTGAAATCATTGCAAAACTCTATACCTATTGATTATAAAATTGTCGGAAACAATATCTTCATTTCTCCCAAATAAGAAGTAAAAGATGAACCGGCTAAAACTTAAAAGCTATTAATACCATGAAATTAAAAACATTCCTAATAGTAGGATGTTTAGGAGGTTTATTCACACTTAGCTCCTGTACAGCCCCCACTAATGTAAAAGACTATAGTGCTTACGTCAACCCTTTCATCGGTACCGGTGGACATGGTCATACCTTCCCCGGAGCGGTAGTTCCCCACGGGATGATTCAGCCCAGTCCGGACACCCGGATCGATGGTTGGGATGCTTGTTCCGGTTATTATTATGCCGACTCTACCATCAATGGCTTCTCACACACCCACGTCAGCGGTACAGGTTGTTGCGACTATGGAGATGTCTTGCTCATGCCAACTGTGGGTAAACAACAATATCGTACAACCGATCCCCAAAGCCAACGCCTAGCATACGCTTCCTCTTTCTCACATAAGAATGAAATCGCAGAACCAGGATATTATTCTGTCTTTCTTGATACTTACCAGGTGAAAGCTGAAATTTCATCCACCAAACGAGGAGCAATCCATCGCTATACTTTTCCCGAAAACGCCGAATCCGGATTTATCATCGACCTGGATTACAGCCTGCAACGACAGACTAACTCCGAGATGGAAATAGAAGTAATAAGCGATACGGAAATCTGTGGACACAAGAAAACAACTTATTGGGCTTTCGACCAATATATCAACTTCTACGCTAAATTTTCCAAGCCATTCTCTTATACGCTCGTTACGGATTCTATCACCATGGACAATGGCAAACGGCTTCCTGTCTGCAAAGCATTATTGCATTTCAACACCAGTAAAGACGAGCAGGTTCTTGTTAAAGTAGGTGTGTCCGCTGTCGATATTGCCGGTGCACGGAAGAACGTTGAATCAGAAATACCCGGATGGGATTTCGAGAAAGTACGTAAAGACGCACGTACGGCATGGAATGAATATCTTTCCAAAATTGATATTACAACTTCCGATAAAGAAGATAAAGCCATCTTCTACACGGCCCTCTATCATACGGGAATCAGTCCAAATCTGTTCACTGATGCAGACGGACGTTATTTAGGAATGGATCTTGAAGTGCATCAAGGAGACACCCTTAATCCGATATACACTGTATTTTCTTTATGGGATACTTTCCGTGCGCTACATCCGCTAATGACTATCATTGATCCTGATCTGAATAATCACTTTATCAATTCGTTAATTAAGAAGCATCAGGAAGGTGGGATATACCCCATGTGGGACTTGGCTTCCAATTACACCGGCACTATGATTGGTTATCATGCTGTTCCGGTCATCGTGGATGCCTACATGAAAGGGTATCGCAATTTTGATGCCAAAGAGGTTATAAAGCCTGCCTGCGTGCCGCCGAATATGACACTACCGGCATCAAATGTCCGGATTTGGTATTGCCTCATCTCATGCCTAAAGCAAAATATTATAAGAATGCCATCGGATATATCCCTTGTGACCGCGAAAACGAATCAGTGGCCAAAGCTCTGGAATATGCGTATGATGACTGGTGTATCTCTATCTTTGCAGAAGCAATGGGTGATTTTGAATCCAAAGCAAAGTATGAACGCTTTGCCAAGGCGTACGAATTTTATTTCGACAAATCAATCCGCTTCATGCGTGGACTGGACTCAAAAGGTGAATGGCGTACTCCATTCAATCCGCGTGCATCTACTCACCGCAGCGATGATTATTGTGAAGGAACAGCTTGGCAATGGACTTGGTTTGTGCCGCATGATGTAGAAGGATTAGTCAATCTGATGGGTGGAGAAGATGCTTTTGTCCAGAAACTCGATTCCTTATTCTCGGCCGATTCATCACTTGAAGGTGAGACAACCTCATCAGATATCAGCGGACTTATCGGGCAATATGCACATGGAAACGAACCAAGTCACCATGTGATCCATCTATATAACTACGTTAACCATCCTTGGAGAACTCAAGAGTTGGTGGATAGCGTTTACCGAAGTCAGTATACCAACAGTATAGACGGTCTTTCGGGTAATGAGGACTGCGGTCAGATGTCTGCCTGGTATATACTCAACTCTATGGGATTCTATCAGGTATGTCCCGGCAAGCCGGTATATTCCATCGGACGTCCTGCCTTCGACAAAGCAGTTATCAATCTGCCTGAAGGAAAGACTTTCAGTATTGTAGTAAAGAATAATGGGAAAAAGAATAAATACATTGAAAGTGTATTGCTGAACGGTAAAGCTCTAAACATTCCATTCTTTAACCATCAGGATATTGCGAATGGAGGAACGATGGAAATCAAGATGACCGATCATCCTACGAAATGGGGAGTCCTCTCTCCAGCTCTCTCCTCCAAAGAAGAGGAATGAGTTGGTACTAGCTGTTCAAATTGAATAAAAAAAACAAAACCTTGAAAAATAAATTGGCTCAATCGATTTCTGATTCGATTGAGCCATAAATAATAAATAAGACCATGAAAAAGTATCTCCTATTAGTATGCGCATTAAGTTGTATCGTCTTTGCAAAAGCCAAAGACTGGACGCAGTATGTCAATCCGCTTATGGGTTCTCAATCTAGTTTCGAGTTATCAACAGGTAATACTTATCCGGCCATTGCCCGTCCGTGGGGGATGAATTTCTGGACTCCACAAACAGGAAAGATGGGAGACGGATGGCAATACACTTATACGGCTAATAAGATTCGTGGATTTAAACAAACACATCAACCCAGTCCGTGGATTAATGATTACGGACAATTCTCTATTATGCCTGTAGTAGGCAAACCGGAATTCAATGAAGAGAAGCGTGCCAGTTGGTTTGCCCACAAAGGAGAAACTGCCACTCCTTATTATTATAAAGTATATCTTGCAGAGCATGATGTAGTGACAGAAATGGCTCCAACCGAGCGTGCAGTTCTTTTCCGTTTCACTTTTCCGGAAAACGATCATTCGTATGTTGTAGTGGACGCCTTTGATAAGGGATCGTATATTAAGGTTATTCCGGAAGAAAACAAGATTATCGGTTACACGACTCGCAACAGCGGTGGAGTTCCCGAAAACTTTAAAAATTACTTTATTATTGAATTCGACAAGCCTTTCACATATAAAGCTACGGTAGTCAATGGCAATCTGCAGGAAAATGTTACCGAACAGACAACAGATCATGCCGAAGCCATTATTGGTTTCCAAACACATAAGGGCGAACAAGTACATGCAAGAATTGCTTCTTCTTTCATCAGTTTTGAACAGGCAGCTTTGAATATGAAAGAGTTGGGCAAAGATAATATCGAACAGCTAGCCCAAAAAGGAAAAGAAGCGTGGAACCAAGTATTAGGCAAAATAGAAGTAGAAGGAGGCAATCTCGACCAATATCGCACATTCTATTCTTGTTTATATCGTTCATTGCTCTTCCCACGCAAATTCTACGAACTGGATGCTGCCGGACAACCTGTTCATTACAGTCCTTATAATGGGCAAGTATTACCGGGGTATATGTATACCGACACAGGCTTTTGGGATACTTTCCGTTGCCTATTCCCGTTATTGAACCTAATGTACCCGTCAGTCAACAAGGAAATGCAGGAAGGTCTGATCAATACATATAAAGAGAGCGGTTTCTTCCCGGAATGGGCAAGTCCGGGGCACAGAGGCTGTATGGTTGGTAACAACTCTGCTTCTGTCTTAGTGGATGCTTACATGAAAGGAGTGAAAGTGGACGATATAAAAACATTGTATGAAGGGCTGATTCACGGAACGGAGAATGTACATCCACAAGTATCATCAACAGGACGTCTGGGATATAAATATTACAATAAACTGGGCTACGTGCCTTATGATGTAAAAATCAATGAGAACGCCGCACGCACGTTGGAATATGCATACAATGACTGGTGTATCTACCAACTGGCAAAGGAACTTAAACGTCCGAAAAAAGAGATTAATCTTTTCGCAAAACGTGCCATGAACTACAAGAATCTTTTCGATAAGGAATCTAAGTTAATGCGTGGACGCAACGAAGATGGTACATTCCAATCTCCTTTCTCTCCGCTGAAATGGGGAGATGCTTTTACGGAAGGAAATAGCTGGCACTATACTTGGTCGGTATTCCACGATCCTCAAGGATTGATTGACTTGATGGGTGGAAAAGAGATGTTTATCACCATGATGGATTCTGTTTTTGCCGTACCTCCTATTTTTGATGATAGCTACTACGGCCAAGTGATTCATGAAATCCGTGAAATGACTGTGATGAATATGGGTAACTATGCACATGGCAATCAACCGATTCAGCACATGATTTATTTATATGACTATGCAGGACAACCTTGGAAAGCCCAATACTGGTTGCGTCAAGTAATGGATCGTATGTACTCTCCTACTCCGGACGGCTATTGTGGCGACGAGGACAACGGACAAACTTCTGCCTGGTATGTATTCTCGGCATTAGGTTTCTATCCTGTTTGTCCGGGAACGGATGAATATATTATAGGCGCTCCGTTATTCAAGAAAGCTACACTTCATTTTGAAAATGGTAATAATTTAGTAATTGATGCTCCGAATAACAGCAAAAAGAATTTCTATGTCAATTCGATGAACGTTAATGGTACTGATTATACTAAGAATTATCTCCGACACAAAGATTTGTTTAAGGGAGGTACGATCAGTGTTGAAATGAGCAATCAACCAAATCAGAACAGAGGCACCAAAGAAGGAGATATGCCTTACTCCTTCTCTAAAGAACAATAATCCTTATTCATAATCCGAGCCATATTTCCGGTTTCAGTTATTCAGTTCTTTCTGAAAGCTGCTATTCATCGAAATTACGGCTGAAAGCAATAGCCTGAAAGCAAAGAAGTTCGCTTTCAGGCTATTTTTCAATTACTGTTCACTACTTTTGCGCGACAAACCACATATAAATCATGGAAGAAAATATTGTCTTTGCAAAGGTCCCTTACCAGTATACAATGTATCTTAATCGACATTTGATTCAAGCCACTGCGTGTCTGTCAGTTTCCCTACGCGGAAATTTCAGTTTCCCATAGGGGAAACTCTCGTTTCCAGCCTTGGGAACTAGAGTTTCCTGCCTGGAAACGGGAGTTCAAACCATCCTTTCATATATCGGACTAAATTTAATGTCCTGTCCCCAATATTTGTTGTTTACACAGTGCGGCAGATAAAGAGTATCTGCAACCATCTGCCGCAGGTATCTGCAACGTTGTAACCATCTATTTGTTAACAGATTAAGGCCGTTTTGTTGCAGTTGCAGATACCGACACACTTTTTCAACTTTATTGTAGAGAGAAAATCGCATTATTCTGCTCATTTTCGTACAGTTCTGAATAGATGAAAGCATAAGACTAATCAAGCAATACCGCATAATAAAAATCACCCGGTATAGAGTTTCTCTAATCAACTAAAAGAATAAAATCTCCACTTTATAATGACGATTCAAGAATATCCATTCTTATATATTTCGCTTTTTTGAAAAAAATACAGATAATAGAGTAAGTGTTTATTAAATCAATGTTGTTTTATTATCGTAAGCCGGAAATAAGAACAACCGTTTTACAGCAAAATATATAAATGAATGTTTAACCATTAAATTAAGTTTATGAAAAGCAATCGTTCACGCCGAGTGTCGAATCTATTTCGAACTTTATTGATTTTATTCTTTATGGCGATTCCATCGCAATGGGCCACAGCGCAGTTGACATTATCAACTTCACGCACAAACTTAGGAACTGTTATAAAACAAATTCAGTCTCAATCCAAGTATCAATTTTTTTATAACGACAAATTATCTGCAACAAGCGTCAATCCTCTAAATGTAAAAGAAGCATCTTTGGAGAATGTATTGAGTACCCTACTGAAAGGGACTAATATTTCATTCAAAGTAGAAGACAACATCATCTACCTTTCTGAAAACAATTCTTCACAAGAAGCTACTCAACAAAAAGTAGGACAAGAGCGCACTATTACCGGACAAGTTATCGACACTAAAGGGGAAATGCTCATAGGTGTCAGTATCTTACAAAAAGGAACCAGTAATGGTACAATCACCGATATGGATGGAAATTACACGCTGAAAGTCAGTGGAGAACAGCCGGTTTTGGTATTCTCTTATATAGGATACAAAACACTGGATGTTCCGGTAGGTGACCAGGGCAATATCAATGTTACGATGTCGGACGATACCCAAGTGATTGATGAAGTAGTCGTTACTGCCCTTGGTATCAAACGCGAAAAGAAAATGCTCGGGTATGCCGTTCAGGAAATCAAGAGCGACCAGTTGAATAAAACAGGAGATCCGTCTGTAACGAGTGCTTTACAAGGTAAAGTCGCCGGTCTGCAAATGAATACCGCTGGAACAGGTTTAGGTGGTTCCACTAAAATTACCATTCGCGGTAACTCTTCTTTATCGGACAATAACCAACCGTTATGGATTATTGATGGCGTTCCTTTTAGCGATAACAATAGTTCGGATGCTTCTTACTTCGGTGGTGTAGACCGTGGAGGTGCTTCTGTCGACATCAATCCGGACGATATTGAAACAATTTCTGTATTGAAAGGCCCGAATGCAGCTGCTCTTTATGGTTCACGTGCAGGTAACGGAGTTATCCTGATTACAACTAAGAAAGGAACTAAAAAGGATGGTTTCGGCGTTCGATACAGCGGTAACTTTACCTGGAGCACCGTAGCCGAAACACTGGAAATGCAGGACCGTTACGGTCAAGGTTCGGATGGCGTTTATAATAAAACAGCCAGCAGCAGTTGGGGTAGTGAATTAGACGGTCATATGGTAGAAGCATGGAACGGCGAGCAACGTGCTTATTCTGTATATGGAAACAAACTGAAAGATTATTTCAATACAGGTTTTGCACATAATCATAACGTGGCTATCAGCAATGTTACCGACAAATCCCATTTCCGTGCATCTTTTGGTAGTTCAAATAATAATGGTTTGTTCCCCAATGAGAAACTGAATAAAATCAACATCGACATGAATGCAGGTGCAGAAATGAACAAATACCTTTCAATGGAAGGAAAAGTTTCTCTGTCGCGCACGAAAGCAGAAGACCGTCCCTACTTCGGTAGCTATGGTGTCATTGCCCAGTTAATCGGTATTCCGAACAACATATCCCTAGATGATTTGAAGAACTACTCCACCCCAACCTCCGCACATGTAAACTGGGCAGGACCGAATCCAGGCTTGGGAAATCCATATTATGTGCAAAACCAATTCCACAATTCGGATGAGCGTTGGAGAGCGTTCGGATACTACAATGCCAAAATCAACTTCACCGACTGGCTGCATTTCAGTGCTAAATATGCTTTCGACTATTATCACACACGCGTGGAAAGCACAAACCTGACTGATGGTATCGGCAAATCACTCGAAAATATCAACAATGACAGCATGAACCGCGGTGAAGAAAATTTCTTCGAATCCAATGCTGAATTTATCCTTGCCGGTGATAATCGCATCGGAGAAAACTTCCGCATCGGATATACGGCAGGTGCCAACTTTATGTACCAAAAATTCGAAACTTTATCGGCAGAGACAAAAGATATGGTGAATAAGAACCAATGGATATTCAATGCTGCAAACATTCTGAACAATGCAGAACAGACCGGTCATGAACGTTCTACCAATTCAATCTTTGCGTCAGTACAACTTTCATGGAAAGAATATTTATCTATGGATTTGACTGCCCGTAACGACTGGTCGTCTACTTTGCCCTCCAATAACCGTTCGTTCTTCTATCCATCTGCCAACTTAAGTTTCATTGTCACAACTTCCTCCGCTCTCTCGACAAGACATTGCCTTCATGGCTGACATTTGCCAAAGTTCGTCTGTCTGCCGCACAAGTAGGTAAAGACACAGAACCATATAATCTGTACAACACCTTGAATTATGCCTTCAATAACGGAGTACTCAACATCACCAAATCAGACATTAAGAAGAACGATCAGCTGAAACCGGAAATTTCTTCTTCTTATGAAGCCGGTCTGGATATGAAGTTCCTTAACAACCGTCTGGGATTCGACTTTACCTACTATAACAGCCGCACCAAGAATCAAATCATGAAAGTTCCCGCACCAGCTCCATGGAGTGGTGGTAGAATGATTAATTCCGGTTTAATCGTCAACCAGGGATTTGAGTTAATGCTTTATTCAACTCCTGTGCAGACAAAAGATTTCACATTCGATCTGAACGTCAATCTATCCAAGAACGTATCTAAGGTGAAAGAACTGGCAGACGGTGTGGATTATATCTTCTTCGACGGAGATTCTTACTTCCCGATAAATGTAGGTACACGCGTAGGCCATCGTTTAGGTGAAATCTATGCAAATAATATGTACAAACGTGACGAAAACGGCAATGTAATCGTAAACAAACAAGGCCGTCCGACCAAAGTCTCCGGTGAAGACGCTTTCCAATACACGCTAGATCATCCGATAGGAAATATCGAACCTGATTTATTAATGTCAGTGAATCCATCATTCACTTATAAAGGATTTACGCTTTCTGCATTGTTTGACATGAAATTTGGTGGTGATATCGTTTCCGTATCCGAATCAATGGCTACTAGCAGTGGACTGGCAAAACGTACTGCCAACCGTGGTAACGCAGACAATAACTGGACAATCGTTGTTCCGGGTGTAACAGCTGACGGAACTGCCAATACGACTGCTATGAGCGCACAAAGATACTACACTTCAATAAGCGGTATGGCTGAAGAGTTCGTGTACGACGCTTCATTCATCAAACTAAAAGAGTTGTCACTGGGATATTCATTCCCGAAATCAATGTTGAAGAAAACTCCATTAACTTCACTAAACGTAGCATTCGTTGCCCGCAACTTGGCTTACCTGATGAAACATACACCGGGAACAAGTCCTGAAGGAGGTTATGACACAAGCATGTTCTCTCAAGCTATTGACTATATGTCCGTGCCTTACACACGCACATTCGGTCTTTCTATTAATCTTGGTTTCTAATCTAAACATAAAAAGAAGAAGTTATGAAATTCTATTATAAAACATTCGCATTCGCATCTCTACTCGCTTTGGCAGCTTGTTCTGATTTTGATGAAATGAACACCAATCCGTATGAGCCTCCTTATTCACCGGGGTCTTCTACCACCGATGTAAGTCCGGACGGCATTGATATTGACTATGAATTATCTGAAGAGGACATAGCAGCATTGAAAGAGGCCGAAACATCTATCGGTTCTCTATTCCGCAACCTGACCAACGAAGGTCCTTACAATGATTATCAGACAACGACCAATTTAACTCATGACATCTATGCCGGATATATGGCAAACACTTCTGCCAGTTTTCATGAACAAGCCTGTACATACGTATATACTGACGGCTGGTCAAGAAATAGATGGAATCATTTCTATAATGACCGAACAGCAAACGAATATGCCCAAATTATTAAAGTTTGCCACTTTGTTGATAAAGATAAATACTGGAATGAATTTTATGTAACCCGCATCTATTATGCATTCCTCATTTCTATGCAAACAGATACTTATGGGAATATTCCATTGGCATACTACATCAAAGGAATGTTGCCACCTACACAATATGTCTCATACACGAGTCAGGAAGAAGTATATGATGCTATATTTAAATTGCTGGATGAAGCTATCACCAATATCAAACCCGACAAGAATCTAATGTGGACAGGAGAAAACAGTCATGACCGTTGTTATGCCGGAGATATAAAGAAATGGCTGCGTTTTGCCAATACCTTACGCTTGCGTATGGCTCTTCGCATTTCCAACGTAAATCCTGAACGTGCACAAGAAGAAGGGAAAAAAGCAATCGAAAACACTCATGGCCTGATGGCAAGCAACGATGATAATATGAGAACCGTTCCTAAATGTGCATCAATCGCCTTAGGAGGTGAAGGAGGAGGAGGATCGGAGAATATCCATGCACTGGTTTTCGACTGGTCTGCACAGATGGTTATGTCAAAAGATCTGGAAAAAGCTTATAAGAACGAATCTGATGTATTAGATCCCCGATGCGAAGTATTATGGTGGCGTCCAAGTCCTTATGAAGACCTGAAAGCTGGTAAAGAAAGCACTAAGGATTTCGCCGGATGTCCGATAGGCAATTTGGACGCACAAGGTTCTGAAGCTACTAAGAATTACTCTCCTGTAAGAAGTAATCAAACTATCAGTAAGAATCATGATGTACTAGATCCAAAATATTGGTTTAGCGAAGCTCGTGAGCTGGTATGGATGAGTTACGCAGAAAGTCGTTTTATGATGGCAGAAGCAGCTTTAAGAGGATGGACTACGGGATCTGTAGAACAATTCTATCTGGAAGGAATACAAGCTTCTATGGATTATTATCAGATTGACGGAACTAAAAAGCAGGCTTATATCAACGGATTAAAGAACAAACAAGTCGTTTCCGGAAGTGATAAGGAAAAAGCGTTGAAAGAAATTATCACCCAGAAATGGATTGCTATCTTCCCGAATGGAAATGAAGGTTGGGCAGAGTTCCGCCGTACAGATTATCCTGAATTGCTGAATATTGAAGAGAATAATTCGGATGGTGATGTTCCCGAAGGTAAGTTTATCAAACGTATCAAATATCCGCAAAGTGAAGCTTTCAACCCAAACCGTCCGATGGGCGACAATCAAGGGACAAGAATTTGGTGGGACGTTGCAGATACAAATAGTGATAACGGCCAACGTGTACAACCTAACAACTTCCGCCACTAATCTGTTACAAACAAGTCTATGATTTTGCGACAAAGTCAATAAAGTCAACCAAGAAAGAGTTTATGATAAAAACGCATCTTCATATATAAAATCTCTAAAAAAAGAAAAGGACTGTCTAACAAGTCCCGAAAAGTAGAAATCAGCCCTGTCAGAGTTTTGTTTTAACTCTGACAGGGCTGAAATCGTTAAAAAGAGACTTGTTAGACAGCCCCTTTTTCTATTGGCTACATTTTATTTTATCAGTTATAAAAAATTTCAACCAATACTCAAGCGCAGAATCCTGAAATTCAACGGAATTTCCGGGTAATACATCAAGCATATCTTTCTCCAACATCGCCTTACGTAGATTTTTTAATATTGGCAGATGAAATCAACAGCTCTGAAATCAATTGATTTCATACTTATATTCAAACCACCTATTCCACCTGCTCTTTCGGATAATTCACCAAATACAATATCTTTGTCGTCCGAGTAAAAGCGGTATACAACCACCGGAAATAATCCGGAGTCAAATACTCATCCGTCATATACCCCTGATCTAAAAATACATTCTGCCATTG
>ERZ860009.791-NODE-791-length-12381-cov-2.035940_pt1 | contig 12381 bp, 9 predicted proteins | sample MGYA00510114_ERZ860009 | MGnify/ENA primary metagenome ERZ860009 (study PRJEB30046, sample SAMN00715177) | human gut metagenome | study: EMG produced TPA metagenomics assembly of the A metagenome-wide association study of gut microbiota in type 2... | reverse complement strand
GGGGGCGATCAGCACCGTCACCGGCGTATATCCCGACGGGAGTTCATAGCCGTTCGCGCCGAAATCCATCATAATCTCCCGGGCTCCGGAGCCGTTAACCACCGTTGTTTTTCCCGTATAAATATCATAGGTCGCTTCATAGGCGATATCCGAGGTCAACGGATGATCCTCGGAAGCCTTGACGACCATTTTTTTCAGCACGGTGTTCGACATGGCAACGATGTCGTCCGGAATCTCCAGGGTGAGCAGGCAGGAGGGCGTTTGGAAATCCATCGCCACGGGTGCCACAACACCGGTCACAGAGGCTTCGGCTACATACAGGCTCTGCAACGGCTCTCCGAATACCACTTCGTCCGGGATGCTCGCCGGAAGTTTGGAGAGATCCTTGATCGAAGCGTCGTAAGGCGTATAGGCGTAGAAACGATAATTGTGGTCTCCGGACCGGGCAATGATGTTGTCACCATCGCTCTTCTTCACCAGATAGGCCTGTTGCGACGCAGCAACCGGAGTGAAACAGGCCGGATCATTCGCACTCATCAGGACATTCTCCGTTCCGTTCCGCGTGCAGGTCGCCCGAACACCGACAACGTCGTCTTCGGACCACTCACTTCCGGCCTTCGTGGCAGAGAAATTAACATCCAGGGAGTCGTACTTCAACCCATGGTTGTTCTCCTCAGCCTCGCCGCACGCGACCAGAGTCAGTGCGGCAACAGCCAAAACCAGATGTAAAGTTCTTTTCATTTGATTGGTGGTTTTAAGTTGGTTTGCATCGATGAACAAATATATCCACAGCAGGCAAAACCGATCAAAAGATATGATGCAAAAGATGCAAAATTCCAATCAATGCCCGCCAGAAGGCCTTCCAAGCCACAATCTACTGCTCGGAGGCCTGATCCCGTACAATTTCAGTAGGGGTTTTACCGTACTTCTCCTTGAAGCATTTGGTAAAGTAGGAGAGATTCGAGAAACCGACCGAATAACAGATTTCGGAGATATTGTTTCCGTGAGAATTCTTCAACATCTCCGCAGCGGCCGCAATCCGCATCGAACGGACATAGTTGTTCGGCGACGTATTCAACAATTTGCGGATCTTACGCACCAGGGTCGACTGGCTCATATTCATCTGTTCGGCCAGGAATTCGTTCGAGAGTTCGGCATTCCCGAGATTCTCGCGGATGATGGACTGAACTTCTCCAGGAACTCCTCATCCTTTCTGGGGAGTCCGAACATGTCGACGGCCATTCCCGAGACTCCCTGCTCCAGCGCATTGCGCAGGAGTACCCGGCGGTCGAGGATGTTCTCGATACTCGAAACGAGGTACTGCAGGTCGAAAGGCTTCTCGATATAGAGGTCCGCTCCGGCCTGCATCGCCTGGATTTTCGACTGTACGGAACCGCGGGCCGAGATGATGAGGACCGGGATGTGCGAAATTTCAATATCCTCGCGGACCTTCGCACACAATTCGAGGCCGGACATTCCGGGCATGGAGATATCCGTCAACAACATGTCCACATCGCTCTCCTTGAGGATTTTCAAGGCTTCGACACCCGTCGGAGCCATGAGGATCGCATAGTTCTCGGCGAGTTTCGAGGCCAGATACTCGCGGAATTCGCGGTTGTCGTCCACGATCAGAATACAGGGAAGTTCCGGTCCCGTCTTCTTCTCCTCCTCGAAAAGCTCCTCACCCCCCATCTCGGGCGTCTTCTCTTCGGAATCGACCATCGGCAGGGTCAACACGAAGTCCGTCACGTCCGTACGCCCGGATAAGATCAGATCGCCGGAATGCATCCGAGCCAGATTCTTGGCCAGCGGCAAACCGATTCCCACACCGCCTGAAACCGGAGTCGAATCTTTTGATACTGGACGAAAGGCTTGAAAATCTCGTCCCGATACTCCTTCGGGATCCCGGGGCCGTCGTTGATGAAATCAGCCACAACCCGTCCTTCGTCCGTACGGACGCAGATGGTCAAACTCGTCTCCGCATACTTGATCGCATTGAGCAGCAGGTTGTTCAGGATCTTATCCAAAGCGGCCGAATCGGCATATACGACCGCCTGTTCCAGATCAGCCTGCACCTCGATGGTCAGATTGCGGTCCCGGGCGACATCCGCAAAACTGAACAGCAACGAATGGAGCCGCTCCAGGAAATCGACGGGTTCGCACTTGAGCGCATAGCCCATCCGCTCGATGCGGACGTAGTCCAGCAGTTCGTTCACCAGCTTGGAGAGGTACTCCGCACTACGGTACATAACGTTCAGGTCGTGCTGGTTCTCCTCATCTGCACACCGGCTCATCACATTGCTCAAGGGCGTCTTGATCAACGTCAGCGGCGTCTTGATCTCATGGATGACATGCGAAAAGAAATTCATCTTTTCATGGAACATCTCCTCGTCCTTGGCCTTCTGATAAGCCTCCTGTTCGCGCTCCTTACGCAGCCGGAGGCGATGCTGAATGACCAGCACGCAGAGCAAAAACACGACCAATACGATCAGAACAACCAACATCGCCCCCGGAACCGAGGCCCAGAAGCCCGGATGTACGGCAATCACAGGCGGCGGCCGTACCTCCATCCACTTCTCATCGGACTGAGCCCGTACCCGAAGCCGGTACTGCCCGGGAGGTACATTATAATAAAAGACCGATTTCGTAGCGGCAATGTCCCGCCAGGAGCTCTCATACCCCTCCAGCAGACACTGAACCTTGTTCGAGAAGGGAGCCGAAAGCCCGAGCAGCGAAAAATTGAACCCGAACGAATTGTTTTCGCGATCGAGCGAAATCTTCGACATGAGATCGAGGTTCTCCGCAAACCGGGCTTCATGGTCGCCGATCTGCATGGAGGACAACACCACGGAGGGAATGTTCGAAGTTCTCGGCAGCGCTTCGGGATTGAATCGGATGAAGCCATTGTCGGATCCGAAGTACATGTCTCCGGAGGCGCTCCGGAAGGCGCTGTTCGTAAACTTCGAATCCAGCAGACCATCGATACGGGTATAGACATATCCGCCGCCGATCTCGGGATTGAACTCCACAAGGCCCTCGTCGGAGGCAAGCCACAGGTTCCCGGCCTTATCCTCCAACGCCTTGAAAAAGACATCGGACGTCAGTGCCTGGACGTTGCGGCGGTCATACACCGTGAAGCGTCCGCTTTCACGGTCGAACATTGCAACCCCAATACTGAAGCCCACAGCCCAGATCCGTGCCTTGTGGTCGATGAAAATCGAGCAGATCTTGTCGTTGGTCAGTCCGCAACCCGACGAAGCGTCGTAATTGACCAGTTTGTCCGAGATGGAGTCCCAACAATAGACCCCGTTCGCATAGCTAGAGAACCAGACAACCCCTGGATGCAGCGGGTCCTCGACCGCCGAGGTGGTGAAAATACCGTCGAACGCCGGAATTTCAAGAAACGAGTCTGACGACCGTTCATATCGGAAAAGCCCCAACGTCGTACCCACAAAGATCTCTCCGTCCGAAGTTTTGTAAATCATGTAGACATTTGGATCGTTCACGCCCTGCACCCGCTTCAGAACGCCATAGACCTTGAGCCGGTTCGCGGCAATATCCAGACGGAACAGTCCGACCCGCGTTCCGAACCACAAATATCCGTCGTCATAGCAAATCGAGCAGATTCTTGACGGAATCCCCTCAAGCCGGTATTTCGAGGTCCGGTGTGCCTGCGGATCGTAGACCAGCAGCCCCTTCTCCTCCGTGGCTACCCAGATCCGCCCCGCTTCATCCTCGGCAAAGCCGCTGACCAGGACATTCTCCAACGACTCGCCGTCGGCAAGATACTGTTTCTCGAAATTGTTCTGGCTCGGGCCCGAATAATTGACCCCGGCATCCTTCGTCCCAACCCACAAGCCGCCGTCCTTGTCCACGAACGTGCAGGTGGTATAATCGTTGGACAGCGAGAACATGTCCATCTCGTCGTTCCGCAGGCACAGGGACTCTCCCGTAAGCAGATCGTAACGCCAGACACCCTTCGACGTCGACAGCCAGACATTGCGGTCGTTCTCCAGAAAGGCATGTTGCAATAGCGAGTTCTCGGGCAACGCCAACAGCACCTCGACACGTTTCGCAACCAGATCGACTTCGGAGAGCCCCCGTTTCATACTGGCAACGAGGAGGCTGCCGTCGGGAGCATAGAAGAGCCCCTCGATCTCGTCATCCTCGAAAAAATCCGACTGATCCCCCAACACCACCGGATGTACCTCCCGAAACGAACTGTCCGCGTGGTAAAGATTGGAGTGATAGCGGGAGATCCACACATCGCCGTCGACGCACCGGAGCATCTTCCGGAATCCCGAAAATCCGATCTTCCGATAGGGCCATTCGTGAAGTTCCCCACGGTGAATGTCATAGGCGAAACAGCCTTGATCGTTCACAAGCATCCAGACCCTGCCGTCGGGTTCAACGGTGATGAACGTCACCTTATTGGTGATGACGGAGCCCTCGGAGCTGACCGTACGCAGAGGAACGAAGCGATCCTGCCGGTAACTGTACATGCAGACCCCTTTATCGGTCCCGATCCAGAGATTGCCCTCCGAATCTTCAACAATCGAATAAACGAAATCGGAGTCAAGGCCCATTTCCAACATTCCGTACACCTTGAACGTATTTCCGTCATAGCGGTTCAGGCCCTTGTAGGTTCCGATCCAGATGAAGCCCCGGGAGTCCTGCATGATGGCGCTGATTCCGTCATAGGAGAGGCCGTTGTTGTCCTTGGTCAGGTGGGTGAATTCGTAACCCCAAACCCGGACGGAGAGCAGCAGTCCGAACAGCGTCAACGACACAAAAAAAGGGCGGATCATGCTACTTGACATAAAAATGCCACTCGGTTATCGAAGAGTAGGTTTCCCCGGGCCGGAGCACAGTTGACGGGAATTCGGGCTGATTCGGCGAATCGGCAACATGAAATGTTTCCAGCAGCATTCCGCAATACTTTTCCATCGGACCGCATTTCCCGATCTGACTGCCATCGAACGTCCGACCCGTAAAGGTCAGAAAGGCCGGTTCGGTACTCAGGGTCACGACTCCGCGGCCGCTCTCCGGAGCGTAGAGGTCCACGACCTTCCGCAACGACCCGTCCCAATCCCGGATGATCCAACACCCGGACATACCATTGGCGATGCGCAACTGCTCATCGGCATAGTTATCCAACCGATAATCGACCCGGCGCATCTGCCGGAAGTCAAACGGCGAACCCTCCACCGGAAGGAGCCGGTCGGGACAAAGCTGCCGGTTGGCCAGGACATACGTATCGGACTCCACCTGCATCAGATGATTCATGACATAACGGTCCCCGGGACCTTTCAGGTTGAATACCGTATGGTTCGAGAGGTTGACGACAGTCGGGCGGTCGGTGGTCGCCTCATATTCGATGCGGCAGACATTCTCTTCGGTCCACCAATAGGTCACCGAGCAATTCAGATTTCCGGGATAACCCTGTTCACCATCGGGGCTGACACGCTGGAATCGCACGCCGACCCGATCCTTCTCCTGCAGGGGCGTACTCTCCCAAACAAAGCGGTCAAAGCCCTCGGGACCGCCATGACACTGGACGGGGACTTCGTCCCGCAGTTCATTGGGCACCAGTTCGTATTTCTGACCATCGATGGAAAACGAGGCATGGTTGATCCGGTTTCCATAGCGGCCGATGACACAACCCATAAACCGCTCCGCGCCCTTTTCAAACGATGCAATGTCCCCGTACCCCACGACAACATCTCCCAGCACACCGTCCCGGTCCGGAACCTGAATGCTGACGATCCGCGCACCATAATCGCACACGGTCATCCTTGCGCCCGAACGGTTCGTCAAGGTATAAAGCGTCGTTTGCTCTCCGGTCGAAAGTGTCCCGAAATCCGACGAAACCACAGAGAGGCGGCCGCCGTCGCACAAACATACCCCAGCCGCTGACAACAGCAGCAACAAATACCAATGTCTCACGATCGCCATACGATTTTTATGATTATGATTTTGGTAGATGACATTTTTTGAAAATGTATTGCCAAGCATTTAATTATCAACGGTTTATGTTTACAGAAGCCCCTAAGATTCAGTAACTTTAAAGAAAAGTTCGCTGCTTTCTCTATGAAGGTTACTGATTCCAAGGATTTGGTTAAAGTTAGCCAAATCCGCCCGATTATGCAAGAGTATTTTGGAATTTCGATGGATCTTGCCCGCATAAAGCTTATGGCTTATATGCTCCATGCACTTTGTGGGGTGCAGACTGTGAGCCTTCACAAACTGGTTTCGGCGATGCCTGCGTCGGTTGAGCGCGATTCCAATCTGCGCTGCATTCAGCGGTTCATCGCCAACTATGCCTTGAACCTCAACCTGGCAGCAAGGATGATCTTCTCGTTGCTTCCTGTTAAGGACGGTTGGGTTCTGAGTATGGACCGAGCCAACTGGAAGTTCGGAGAGTTCAACATCAATATACTCACCCTCGGCGTCACCTACAAGGACATTGCCTTTCCATTGCTGTTCAGCCTGTTGGGCAAGCGCGGAGATTCCAATTGGGAGGAACGCAAGGCTATAATGGAGCGATTCATCCGACTTTTTGGACATGGCTGCATCGACTGTCTTGTGGCCGACCGCGAGTTTATCGGCAAGGAGTGGATTGGATGGCTCAACGACAACAGAATTCGATACTACATCCGTATCCGGCAGGACATTTGGATTGTCAAGCCCTCCACAGGAGAAAGAATCAGGGCATGGTGGCTCTTTAATTCCCTCAAAGTCGGACAGGAGAAGTTCTACTACAAAACCGTTCTGCATAAAGGGCAGTATGTTTATCCTGCCGGAAGTCGAATCAAGAGGGTGCCCGAGCTTCAGATTCTGATCCGTTTCAACCGGTCTGAAGATGGAGTCGCGAGCTACAAAAAGCGTTGGGAGATTGAAACGGCCTTCCGCGCCATAAAATCTTCGGGCTTCAACATAGAGGACACATACCCGCGAGACAGAGAGCGCATCGCACGTCTGCCTGCGATGGTCCGCATCGCTCTCGTATGGACGCATCTCGTTGTTTAACATAAAGATACACACGTTAAACCTATTAAAATTCTGAAGCATGGAAGAAGAGATAAGCGTTGGTCAAGTATGGTCTTAAGGAAATCTCAAACGTGATTTTACGACCGACATACACACCTAAATTCGATGTCTTCAAATTTTTGTCATGTACTTAATATTTATTCTTAAAAAATTTGCAAAAAAATCATAGAAATATGCATAACCCGTTGTGCGTTTATGCTAAATGCACAACGGGTTATGTTAAAGCATGAGTATGTCATTTAATGACATACTTACCTAAAATGGGGAATTCCGCGATACGTAAGGTTGTACATCCATAAGGAATCAGCATGATATCTTCTTCTGACGTTTTAATTTCTCGGCCAGCTGGAATACTGTATGGCAACGGACCTGCAGAGCCGTTATATATATTCCAATCCGGAATTTTCTTGCCCTTCGTCCGAATTTCAAGCGGAGCTCCGGAAATATTCCAGGGATAGGATGTTACGTCGGTACGTACCGCTACCCGGTAATGTTCTTCCATTTTGGCCGGATCTCGTGCAATCAACGCATAATTCCAAGGAGAGGTTGTATGAACCTCCCAAAAACCTTTGTCCAGGCGTCCATTTGCGGGAACATTGTCGTTCCACTGCCATTTTTCCTCAAGACGCAATGCATAGACCAAAGGGCCTCGCTCCACACTTTGGGAGCGTTCGTACCATTCCGTCAGTCGAATCTTCATCGGAAGTTTCAATACCACCAGATCATCATTTCGCCAAGTCCTCTTTATAACAGCTATACCGTTCTTTATTTTATCCAATTTTATGCTTTTGCCATTCACGTGCAATTCAGGAGCCGTACACCATTCAGGGATGCGCAGGTGAAAGGGAAAACAGACAGGATTGTCGGTGTAGATTTGGAAGCGAACCGTTTCTTCGAAAGGATATACGGTTTTTTCCTTGATCAGAATTTGTTGTCCGTTGATCTCTGTTTTGACTTGTGACGGAGAGTAAAGCAGGGCTGCAATTCCCCCGTCGTTTGTTTTATAAAAAAGATTTTGTACGAACTTCGGCCATCCCTGGTGCATGTTGGATGTACAACAAGGATAACCACTTAACAATCCGAAACAGGTGGTCGTTCCATGATGGTTTGTATCAAAATTTCGGTCGCACATCGAAATTTCGACTTGGTTGATTTGCTGAAAATATTGACGGGTCATGAAATTATCCGAGATCTGTGTCGGAAGTGCATTGAATGCAATGCGTTCGATTTGAGATGCATAGTCTGGATCTCCGGCGATTTGCAACATATTCTCCAAAGAGAACATCATCTCGACAGCCGTACATAATTCGGAACCTTGGGTCGGGTTATTGCCGTGCAGCGCCTCGTCTCCAATGATAACTCCGTGTGGCCCGCTGATGAAGGTATTGATATCTTTTAACCCCTGTTTTGCGGCATCTACATATTTTTGCTCCGGGTGGCGCTGGTAATAGATTAACGGGGTCTTCATGCCGTGTGCGAGATTGACACAATGCATGCTTCCCGTATGCCACCAGTTGTGTGAGGTGAATATTTGAGTAAACGGGAAGGTTTGCGAATAAATGATCTCCCCCAGATCCAGCAGAAAATCATCCCCCGTAATATTATACAGCCAATATACGGACATCAAATTGTCGCCGCCGCGATAACGCGCCCAGAAAGTCCAGTGATCCAAAGGATACACAGGTAGTGTCTTCAGTTGATACTGGAAATATTTGGTCATAAAATCGATGACCCGTTTGTCACCGGTAGCCGAATAATATTGCTGCATTACTTTCAACATGACCATTTTGGGCCACCAATCTCCGCAGTTGTTACGCTGGATTCCGACAATGGTATTTTCATAGTCGGTATCGGGACCGAAATACCCGTTTTCCTTTTGGCTTGCCAAAGTCCATTCGATCCAAGGCTTAACTTTGGCAATCAGTTCTGCATCGTCAAGGATGTATGCCAACGGTAACAGACCGTCGATCCAATATGGTCCTCGCTCCCATTGATCTCCGTCTCCTCCTAGCCAGCCATTTGTCGGCCCCATTACGAGAGGATATAACCGGTCTAAGTTGCCAGACAGTCCCTCTTTTTGGCGAACGAGCATTTCTTCGAGCCATCCGGCCGGTTTGATTGCACCTAACGAAAACTCTTGATAGGGATTTTCCTGCAGTCCGGGTTTATCGGCTACTGGCTGGCCATATGCTATCGGCATACCGAGCGATAAAAGTAACGGGCAGACTGCAATTAATCTTATTACACCTTGTAATTTCATAATCATCCAAATATTTTTTAGCAGATGACATTTTTTGAGAATGTATTTATAAGCATCTAATTTACTAACGGATTAGCTTGTATAATACTCTGAAATTCAGCAACTTTAAAGAAAAGATCGCTGCTTTCTCTATGAAGGTTACTGATTCCAAGGATTTGTTATGTAAAATTATACAAAACATTCGGTTTCGGGCACCAATCTTCAATCAATCTTTACAAGAATCCGAGCACAAAAAGGCGTGTATACTGTCTCACAACGTGTTCAGTCATCAGTCAGTCTCTTCATCCAAGAGAGCATCGACAGGTGCATCCGGCGGCGGAAAGATTTTTTCCCAAGCGTTTGCATGTATTTTCGGGCCCAAGGAGCTCCTTATTATAAAAGAGCCCGGCAATACGACAACGGGAACACATAATTCAAAAAATTAGCAAATGAACCGAAAACTACTGGTTTTGTAGCTCTTACTTACGACATTTCAAACAGGCAAATACTGTGCTTATTTTCTTTTTAGTCTACAAAAGGTCGATACCCAGTTCAAGTCAATTCGAGGTAAAGCATAGGATAAAATTCCTTATCCATAGCGGTAGGGCTAAACCATGACAAGTTATTTTTCGGGATTGTTTCGGTTCCTCCAATGTTCCCAAACGACTTCTGCCTAAATTATTAACATCATCAAAAATCTCCAAATAAAAGAGGTTGTCAGAAGATGATTCTAAACTGTAAGGGTTTTTCTCACGCTTGCAGACAACCTGAAGATAAATATCCAGTCGCACTCACGGGGAGTGTTATGATCACTTCTTCCATTGAAGTCTGTACCGACTGCTCATATGGCCATTACGGCAGTTTGCTGAACTCGCGTTCGCTCCCTTCCAGATGGCTGTCTATTTCCCCACCAGGACACATCTCCAATAGTGGCGCTAATACACTATCCTCACCGGATAAACATACCATCAATATTCTATTTTTCAATAGTTTACATCTTGAAATCCACCGATTCGAATGAATTATTCATAAATAAAGAGTATCTGTAAAATTAGTAAATTCTTTACTTAACTCACTTTAGTTTACATCCCTCAGTTTTGATTTTTCATGCCCGACTTTTACTCTTTCTATCCCTCCCTTTTCATTGGGCAACAATCTTCCGAAGCCGCCGGAGGAACTTTGCGCAAGGTTTGCCGGTGGCAACTCGTCCTGACCTTGCGTTGTCCGTCCGGCGGCTTATCTTTGCGGCAGAAAGGGAAGGGCTACTTGTTTTTTAACTTTGCTGCGTCGCGTTTGAGCTGTTCGGCCTCTTGAGCTTTCAGCCGCGCCTGCTCGTCGAGAGCCGCCCTTCTGCGTACCAAGCGTTCGTACTTCTCGACATCCTGCCGCATTGAGTCGATACGTCGTTGGTCCCGCTCGACCTCGAACAACTCCTCCAACTCCGACAGCCGTTTCGGTGATGCCTCACCCTTCATCAGCACATAGCGATACTTCAGATCGTTGTCATACCGACTTCGGTCGGGCCGCCAGTCTAAATAGAGTCCGACAGACTGCACCGCAATCACGACAAACATCGACATAAAGAGCCAAAAGTTGCGGGTTGCGTCAAGAGAGAGCGAGAAACGGTGCTGCACCATCCGCGGCGGCAACTCCTCGGGAATCTCCATCCCGACCACTTTCTCTTCCATCTCCGAAATCTGCGCTCCGAGGTCTTTCCTAATCTGCTCCTGCCGATCGGAGATCGCTTGAAGCAGTTGCTTGATCGCGTCCGTATCAACGGGCGCTGCCGACTGTGATCGGGCTTCGGCCAACTCCGTGCGGAGCGTCTTGATAAGGGTCTCCTTCAACTCCTCGTACATCTCAAAGGAGAGTTCCAGGGTGTTCTCTTTCATCTTTCTCGTATTTTAGGTTTGTTATCCGATTTTGCGGGAGCGTGCCTCCATGCGGCGCTTGCGTTCCATCAAGGCTACGGCCATCGCCTCGGCCGCCTTGTTGATCAGCGCCGTAATACGGGCTATATGCTCCTCGGGGCTCTCACCCTCGCGTCGCTGCATCATTTCGAGTGAAAGAGCAAATGGAGAGTCGAATGGCGGCAGCGGAATCGAACCGGCGCTGCCGAGCGGCACCGATCCTGCGCCATGGCTTCCGCCTCCTCCACCGCCTCCCGCTGCGGAGAAGGAGCGCCGCCTCCGAACAGACCTGCAAAAGCAGCCCGGAAGCTCCCGGCTGCCGCCTTGAGTCCTGACATCAGGGTCGTATGCCGCTGCTGTGCCTGTCCGAAGTGGCGATCCAACTTCGAGAAACTGAAGGCCCGGTCAACCTTCGAGCCGGAGAACTCCAGCCCGTTTTTCGAGAACAGAACGCCCTGCTTTTGGCTGGTAGAACCGCAATACTTGTAGCGGACATTGATGCCCTGTTCCTTTCAGTTCGTTCCAGTTCCTGCATTTTGGCAGCTGTCCTTGAACGCACCGTAGATCTCGTACCGGGTTCAGTCGGGCTCGCGTAGCCGCTCCCGCCAGACGGCCTCCTTGCCCGGTGCCAGATGCAACCCGAAGCGTTCGGTCAGCTCGCGGCACACCTTCGCATTGCGGAGCTTGATGTTGCGGTCGGAAATGGTCTGCCCGTGATCACCTACGCGATTGTAGACCAGATGGCAATGGGGATGGGGCTGGTCGAGGTGCCGCACCAAAAGGTATTGCGTATCGGTGATGCCCATCTTCTGCATGTACTCCCGGGCAATTTGTGTCATCCGCTCGTCGGTGAGCTTCGGGGCATCCTCCGGCGAAAACGAGAGGGAGATATGTCCGACGTTCTGCTGCAGACGGGGATTGAGGCGCGCCTGATCCTCGAAATCCTCGACCATCTCCCGCACACCGGGCGGCTCGACACCCCGAGCCTCCAGCACGCGCGACTGCTCCTTCATCACATAGCCGACCGTGCCGCCGAACGATCCTCCCGAAATGACCTTACCGATCACGGCGCAGGGCTTCGATCATCCGCACCAGCTCGGCCTGAAGCGTCGCATGTCGCACGGCAACGGCTGCAAATCCCTGGGCGTGGGCCAGCCGGGTCAGCTGGTTCAGATTGCGGGC
>ERZ860009.790-NODE-790-length-12403-cov-1.524133_pt1 | contig 12403 bp, 9 predicted proteins | sample MGYA00510114_ERZ860009 | MGnify/ENA primary metagenome ERZ860009 (study PRJEB30046, sample SAMN00715177) | human gut metagenome | study: EMG produced TPA metagenomics assembly of the A metagenome-wide association study of gut microbiota in type 2... | reverse complement strand
TCTATAGCCTCGGAGAACAACGGCACATGGACGGGCACGGGACAGAACCCCATCGAATGGATGGCGAACAACCCGGTGAGCTATAAGAAGTACAAGGTACTCTCCACCGTATTTGCCGACATCACCCCGATACAGAACCTGACCGTACGCATACAGTTCGGCGCCGACTACTCGCACGCCACCACTTTCATGCAGTCGTTCCCGAGCTACGTCATCAACAACGAGCAGGGCACTGCCGGACGCAACTCCTCGGACGTACTGAAACTGAGCGAAACCGCCACCGCCAACTACCGCTGGGCGCTGAACGACGACCACTCCTTCAACTTCATGCTGGGGCAGGAAGCCATGGACTACCAGTCGAGCGGCTTCCAGGTAGTGACGAAAGGACAGTCCAGCGACTTCCTCACGAACATCAGCTCCGGCACGCGCGCCTCGTCCTGGAACGACACCACCAGCGCATATTCCTACCTCTCGTTCTTCCTGCGCGGCGAGTACAACTACAAAGACCTCTACTACGGCGAAATGGCACTGCGCACCGATGCCTCCTCGCGCTTCGGCAAAGACCACCGCTGGGGTATGTTCTGGTCGCTGGGATTTATGTGGAACATCAAAAACGAATCGTTCCTGAAAGACAACGAATGGCTGACAAGCGCGCAAATCGCACTCAGCACCGGTACTTCGGGCAACTCGGAGATACCCTACTACGACCACCTGGCACTCGTTGCGGGCGGACCGAAGTATAACGACGAAGCCGGTATCTACCCCAAACAGAGCGGCAACGAAGAGCTGAGCTGGGAACAGACCTGGTCCAACAACATCGGGCTGCGCCTGGGCTTCTTCAACCGCGTCAACCTCGACATCGACTTCTACCACAAGAAAACCACCGACATGCTGATGTCCGTACCCGAAAGCTATGCCATTACCGGCGAGGGCTACCGCTGGGACAATATCGGGGCGATGGTGAACCGGGGCGTGGAAGTGTCGGTCAACAGCGACATCATACGCACCAAAGATTTCACCTGGAACCTCAACGCCAACGTGTCCTACAACAAGAACAAGCTGGTGGAACTGTACAACGGCGTGCAGGAGTACGTAAACTCCACCACCGGACTGAAATTCGTCGTGGGGCATCCGGTGCATGAATACTTCCTGAACCGCTATGCCGGCGTGAACCCCGCCAACGGCGACGCCCTGTGGTACACCAAAGACGGCGAGCTGACCACCGAATTCAACGAAAGCGACAAGGTGATGACCGGCAAGACGTTCGATTCGCCGTGGGCGGGCGGCTTCGGCACTACCTTTGCCTGGAAGGGCCTTTCGCTGTCGGCACAGTTCAGTTGGATGGCCGACCGCTGGGTGATGAACAACGACCGCTTCTTTGAAGAGAGCAACGGACTGTACAGCACCTACAACCAGTCGCGCCGGCTGCTGTACGACCGCTGGAAGAAACCGGGCGACATCACCGACATCCCCCGCTACGGCGTGACGGCGCAACTGGACGACCGCTTCCTGGAGAACTCCTCGTTCCTGCGCCTCAAAACCTGACACTGGCATACGCACTGCCGCAGCCACTGCTGAAAAAGACCAACTTCTTCACCTCGGCACGCGTGTACCTGCAAGGCCAGAACCTGCTGACCTTACGGGATTCACCGGACTCGACCCCGAAATGTCGAGCAATATCTACCGGGCACAGTATCCGGCTTCGCGCCAGTTTACGCTGGGCATCGAAGTATCATTCTAACCCTATCAAGCAAAAGAAAGATGATTAAGAAATTCAAACTATATATCATGCTGGTTGCCGTGGCGCTGTCGTCCGTCTCCTGTCTGGACAAAATGCCGGAAGACGGCATTCCTTTCGACGAGTCGCTGCAGACGGTATCCGACATAAACCTGGCGGTCATAGGCATCTACGACGCTTTCAGGAGCAAATACCTCTATTCGGGCAACTGACGTTGCTGCCCGACATACAGACCGACCTGGTGTACGGAGTGAACGGCAACACCAATGTGTACGGCGACATCTGGCGCTGGAAAGAAATCAAACCCACCAATACCGACATCGAAGCCGTGTACGGTGCGTTGTACGATGTTATCAACCGATGCAACTTCATGCTCGACCGCGCGGACGCCGTGCGGAAAAAGACCACCGACGACAAGGATCTCGACAAGCTGACCAGTGCTGCGGCGAAGCTTACTTTGCCCGTGCACTTGCCTACTCGGAGCTGGTGAAGCTCTTCTGCAAGGCATACGAAAGCGATGAGGACGCCGCCGGCCAGTTGGGAGTTATCCTGAGCGAACACTATCTGGGCGATGAAACCATGAGGCGCGCTTCGCTGAAAGACTCCTACCAATTTATCCTCGACGACCTCGACCGTGCGGCAGAGTTGCTGGAACTCGAAGAGGACTTCGACACCGACACGCAGGGAACGCTGTACGACAGCATCTACTTCAACGAATATACGGTGCATGCCCTCCGCGCCCGCGTACTTCTCTATATGAAGCGGTGGGACGAGGCCATCAAGTATGCCACCAAAGTCATCGACAGCGGTTCTACTACCTGTCGAGCTGTACGCGCGCAGCCACCTCAAGCGCCAGCTACTACAAGTATATGTGGACGAACGACTTCTCCACCGAAGCCATCTGGAAAGTGGGCTTTACCGTTAATGCCTACGGCGGCGCACTAGGACAGGTATTCGCCAACTACGACTACAGCACCCTGCGCCCCGACTACGTGCCGGCTACATGGGCCGTCAACCTGTACGACATGAACGACCTGCGCGTATCCGCATTCTTCCAGAGCTTCACCACCGGATACAGCCACGGGCTTACATGGCCGCTGCTGATAAAATACTTCGGCAACGAATCGTTCACCAACTACAACATCCTGCACGTCAGCATGCCGAAAGTGCTCCGCCTGTCGGAACAGTACCTCATCCGTGCAGAAGCATACGTGCAACGCGACCAGCCCGACTCGGCAAGGCGGGAAGCGACATATCCGTACTGCGCACGGACGCTACTCCTCCTACGGCGGCTCCACTTCCCTGAACAAGGAGAACGCGATGGACGTCATCGAACAGGAGCGCGTAAAGGAGCTATACATGGAAGGCTTCCGCCTGCACGACCTGAAACGCTGGCACAAGGGATTTGAACGCACGCCGCAAGACCAGTCGCTGTCCAACGGCAGCAGCCTGAAAGTGGAAAAAGACGACCCGCTGTTCGTATGGCCATACCCCAGCACGAGCTGGATGCACCGGGCTCGGAAGTAGAACCTAATGAAAGTAACAAATAAGCAAAAGATTTATGATAATGAAGAAACTATTAACCGGATGTATGGTAGCCCTTGCCATCCTGGCAGCCCTGGCAGGACTTGCCGGATGCGACCAGGACAAGGTGCTGTACAGCGGACGCAACTACCTGATGTTCTCCGATACGCTTTACCACTATGCCGTACAGGAGAGCAACGAGAAGTTCGAAGTTCCCGTATCCGCTACCAGACGTGCCGACTACGACCGCACGTTTGCCGTGGAAGTGGTGGACAAGGAAAGCAATGCCGTGGAAGGAAAACATTACAGGATTCTTTCCAATACCGTAACCATCAAGGCGGGCGAAACCGCCGCCAATGTCGAGATAGAAGGCGTGTACGAGAATATCGGCATCAGCGATTCGCTGGGATTTGCCCTGCGGCTGATAATCCCCGAGACCGAACAGTGGCACAAATACGGAACGGAGACCAAAGTGGTGATGCAGAAAGTATGCCCGTTCGACATCAATGCCTTTACCGGCTATTGCAAGGTCACTTCCTCGCTTTTCAATACCTATATGACGAATACGACCCTGCGCCTGATAACGTCTGAAGTCGTGGAAGGGGAAGAGAATACGATTGTACTGCACGGACTCTACTTCGACGGATATGACACCAAGCTGAAATTCAACTACGACGATTTGCTCGAACCCAGCATCGAAATGGAAGAACACGTCTGCGGCAGCACTGCCGAACTGTTCGACACCACACATGGCAACGGCAAGCTGATGATGACGCAGCCGTCGGGCTATCCCGCCTACTTCAGCACGTGCGAGAAGTTCGTGTTCCACTACGTCAACATCCGGGTAGACAACAAGGACGGCTCGCTGGTGGGCGTGGTGGATACTCCCGCCAACATCATCGAATGGATAAGCGAAGCGGAAGCCGAAAAGCTGAAAGAACAAGGATATTAACTTTATAACCCCTACAATTATGAAAATAACAGAACTGAAAAGCATGAGCCTGATTATGGTGCTCGCCATGATGATAATGACAGCGTTCACCGCCTGTTCGGACGACGATAACGAAGGCAACAAAACCGTTGTTTTCCCTGAGCTTGCAAACATCAGCAGCGCAGCCGGAGAAACTACCGAACTATCTTTTGAAGCATCTGCGGACTGGGAACTCTCCAGCAATGCCGGCTGGTGCAAATTCCAGAACGGCGAATTCCTGGAAAGCCTCATCTACGGAAAGGCCGGAAAGCAGACCGTTACCATTATGACCTCCGCCGACGGACAGAACTACAACGAGGATGCCGTAGCGGAAATCACACTGAAAATGGGCAATGCCTCGCAGGTAATCTACAAGGTGACGCGCGCCAAAAGAGAATATGCCGACCTCGTTGTCAGCGATGAAGCAGGCAATATATATGACCGGACGCACCCGCTGACCATCAAGGGCAATACCGCTACCTCACCCGTCTATACCGTTATCAAGGCACAGGCGGAAAGCGGCGTGAAGATAGGCTTCACCAATCCGGAATGGCTGAGCTATGTCATAGACGAAAAGGCGGGAACGTATCATTTACGTTCAATACGGCAAACACGAGCGGACTGAATCCCAAGTATCCGATTACCGGAAACAGCTATACCCTGACTTTCGTTACCGAAGACGCCACGACCGCCAAAACGGACAAGGTGCGCAAGGTGGAGATTCCCGTCGTGTACGAAGGACTGCAACGGGACGCTATCGGCATCAGCCCCACGTATCTGAACGCGCTGGCAAGCGTGACGGGAGAAGAGCTGTCGGACGATACCGGAATTCTAGAACAGATGCAATCGACCGTTACCGTATATAATGATGAATTCGAGACTGTGGTATTCGCCATGAAGAACCAGGACGGTGAATTCAGTTATGATTTCAACAGTACGGTAGACTGGCTGCACGCCGTTACAGAAACAGGCAGTAATAAGGATAAGGTTACGGTCACCGCCGACCTTAACGAGAATACGGAAGAGCGAGCAGCTACCGTCATGGTATTCCCTAAAGCCGTTTATGATGAAATAAAGAGTAACTGGGCAGGCAACCTCATCGACGAAAGCACGGGAGACATCAAGTCCAACTATGCGAACAATGTCATGACCAATATCACACAGGAAGCCTGGCAGAAACAGGGTGACAGAATTAAATTCAAAGCGCTGTTTATGTATGCGTACGATTACGACCAGACCGGGTTCAGAAACATCAAGGACTTCTTTGAAGGCACTGTTATCAAATTTGAGGACTTGGAGAATTCGGACGGTGTCGGCGAATATAATGTAACCGGCAACAATGTATGGAAAGCCACCATCCCCAAAAGCCTGCTCAAGAAATTCGACGAAATCGGAGAACCGGGACACGGTCCGGGAAAAATCATTTTCGAGCCCGTTGAAGCGGCTACCGACCAGGAAATAACGGAAAAAGCCTCTCATGCAGGTATTTCATCCGAAAAGATGTCAGGTCAGGCATGGTCACAGGACGCACGCAAACTGGTACGTATCAACGGAATAGGTTTCTGCTTCGACAACACCAGCTATGAAACATACGCCAACGATTACCAACTGGTGGTCAAGGGCGAAGGCGAAGAGATTCTTGCACTCTGCATCGTAGAAGTATTTGACGATACACAAAGCCAAACCACCTTCTGACGGAATATGTACAAGCAACCACTGTAACTCAAACTACAGAAAAGAAAGAATAAATGAACTCAAAGAGAATTATAAAAGGAAAACTGTTTCTTGCAGCACTTGTCACCATGCTATGCGGCATGGTGGCAGGCGGATGTTCTGAAGACAAGGACGAACTGGCGGGCAAACAATACGGCCACGTACAGTTCAGGCTCTACAAGTCGGCATCCTATACGCAAGAAGAGACAACCCGGGCCGGCACGGCATCTACGCGTGCCACCGCAATGGACCGGTTGAGCGACGCCCAGAAAGTGGAAATCGAAATGCAGCACAACGGTATGAGCATCACCCAGACCCTCGTGCTGAACGCCTACAACGAGAGCAACGCCGAATACGGCATGAGAAGCGACAAACTGGAGCTTCTGACCGGAACGTATAAAATCGTAGGCTACAAGCTGCTCGACAAGCTGGACGAGGTGATTACCGGCATATCTCCCGGTGCGGACGAGACGTTTGAAGTCGTTTCGCGCGGACTGACCACCAAAGACCTTGTTGCCGACTCGCAAGCGCGGGGCATGGTGACTTTCAAGCTGATAAAGTCCGGACTCACCACACGCGCCGCCGACGGTGAGAGCATCGACTACCTGTTCAGCGACATAAAGGTTATCGACATAACGGTGACCAACACGTTTACACGCGTACCCGTCACTATCAAGAACCTGAAAGTGACTTATAAGGAAGAGTATGAAGAACATCCGAATACGGACTATACCGACGACAACAAGCACAAAGACAAATATAAGGATATCGGTACCGCCAAATGCGACTCGGCAGTATGGCTGCCCGCCGGCACGTATCAGGTAACCTCTTACACCATTTATAAGAAAAGCGGTTCGGTAACCTCTACGCTCGACTCCAGAAGCCAGCTTGCGGGAGAGATGTTCAGCGTAGAAGATAACAGACAGACGGACGATGCCCTTGTGCCCATCCAACTGTCGCCGGCAGCCGCTTACATCAAGGACTACATCGCACTGAAAGCCATTTGGGAAGCGCTCGACGGAAGAAACTGGCACTATACCGGAGAAACAAGCCCTGCCGGAGCAACCTGGAACTTCAATAAGGAGGTAGACATGTGGGGCGACCAGCCCGGCGTGTCGCTGGACAGCAAAGGACGCGTTATCAGCCTGTCTCTCGAAGGCTTCGGCGCCAAAGGCAGAGTGCCCGACGCCATCGGCCAACTGACCGAATTGAAAGTGCTTTCCCTCGGGTCGCACAACGAAAAGCTGGGCGGCAGACTGTTCGGCGCAGGCGGAATAACGCCCGATATGAGCGATGCACAGAAACAGAAGATGCGCATGCACTACAAGGAACTGTTCCTCGACTACGACCCCAGAGAGAATATGTCGGAACTCCTGCAGGACGGCATTAACCGCGACCCCGAAATGGCAAAGATAAAGAAAAGCAACCGTATCAGCATGAAAGATATACAGATAGGCCAGACAACCAACAACATTACTTTCATATCCAAAGCGGTAATGCGGTTGAAGAACCTGCAACAACTTTATATTGCCAATTCTCCCATTAAGGCTGAGGACATCTGCACAGATTGGGAAAACGAAAATTCCGAATATGCCAAGTCATTTAAAGAGGAAAGCAGCTCCTGGGCATGGAGAACCCTGACCGACCTGACGGACGTAGAGGTGTACAACTGCCCCAACCTGACGAAACTTCCGGAATTCCTATTCGAACTGCCCGAAATCCAGTTGCTGAACATCGCCAACAACAAAGGCATTGACGGACTGAACGGAGCAAGAGACGGAAGCGGCGAGCAACTGACAGCCGATTGGAAGAAATTAGCGGATGCAACTGTAGGAGCCAAACTCCAGATTCTGTATCTCGGCAACAACAACCTGACTAAATTTCCGGAACACGCATCATTGAATAAAATGAGGAAACTGGGACTGCTCGACTGTATCAACAACAACCTTACAGGAAAGCTGGAAGCCTTTGGCAAGGAAGTGGAATTCACTACCCTGACTCTGGACAACAACCAAATTACCGAAATACCGGAGAACTTCTGCGGTTTCACCGAGCAGGTAGAAAGCCTGAGTTTTGCGCACAACCTGATAGAATACATCCCCAATATCTTTAACGCAGAATCCGTCTATACAATGGGGTCTGTAGACTTCTCGTACAACCGGATAGGACAGAATGACGGGAAAAACATTAATTGCAGCCTGGACGACTTCAAGGGAATTAACGCCTCAACGATTTCTTTGTCGAACAACCTTATCAGTAAGTTCCCCACGGAACTGTTTGCCAAAGGTTCCCCCATCTCCACCATCGACCTGAGCAACAACCTGATGACGGAGATTCCGAAGTACTCGCTAAGGTCGGAAACTGGTAACTACAAGAACACGTATCTGCTGACCGTTATCGACCTTCGCTTCAACAAGCTGACCAAGCTGTCGGACGACTTCCGCGCAACCACGCTGCCTTATCTGAAGAACCTCGACCTCAGTTACAACTGTTTCTCGAAGTTCCCGACCGAACCGCTGAACAGCAGCCAGTTGCAAGCTATCGGTATCCGCTTCCAACGCGATGCCGACGGCAACCGCATCTTGCGCGAATGGCCTACGGGAATTACCAGTTGCCCCAGCCTTATACAGTTGCAGATAGGCTCAAATGATATCCGCAAGGTAAACGAAACGCTGACATCGCAACTCTACATCGTGGACATCAAGGACAACCCGAACATCAGCATCGACGTAACAAGCGTATGCTCGCAAATAAGGGCAGGCATGTATAAACTGATTTACGACAAGACTCAGGATATCCGTGGCTGTGATGCTTTAGACATAAAACGATAAACCAATAAGATTCTACCAATGAAATATGTATATAAAATAATGACGGGGCTGGCTCTCTTCGCAGGGCTGGCAAGCTCGTGCAAAGACGACGACGCAAGCATCCCCGGCGGCATTGCAGTGGATAAGGAAGAGATAACCGTAGGGCCCGAAGGCGGAACCGAAAGGATTACGGTCAACTCTTACAAGAACTGGGTGGCCGGAGCATCCAGACCGTGGATCGCCGTATCGCCCGCAAACGGTTCGGGTACGGCGGAATGCCGGCTTGCCATCGACTCTACCTTAGAGAACACGGCACGCACCTCGCAAATACGCTTTGCACTGGAAGGCCAGGAATCCAAACTGATAACCGTTACCCAGTTCGGTTTCGGGAAACAAATCATCGCTAAAGAACCGGATGTGGACATCGAAAGTTCGGCAGCTTATAACAAACGCCTTTTCGAGGCTGTCATATCCAGTAACGTCAACTTCCTGATTGATAAAGAACATATCGACTACTCCTTTGCCGAAGAAGAGACAATGACCAATGAGGATAAAGCAGAATTCGGAGCCGACCGGACAGGCTGGATTACCCCTCCCAAAGATACGGACCTGAAACTGAACCTCGACCGGAAAGCCCGTCCGCGTACGGTCAAGGCAAAATTCCGCTGGGAAATGAATACGACTCCCTACACCCGGATAGCGAAAATACGCTTTGTTCCGCAAAATCCGGATGAGGACCAGTTGGTGGACGACAACGGCAATCCTATCGAAGCTTTCATTCTGACTGTGACCCAAAAGGCAGCTCCCAAGATTGAGGACAACCGTTCGGGAGACTCGCTGGCAATCATTACCATCAACGAGAAGATTCAAAGCATGATGTCCTTCGATACAAGTGAGAATATGCAGAACTGGGATAACGTAACCCTATGGGAGGCAATCGACAAGGATGTACCCGAAGGTGCGGTAGGACGCGTGCGTTCCGTCAAATTCTCCCTGTTCGACCTGCAGGAAGGTGAAACACTGCCCAAAGAAATACGTTATCTCAAATACCTGGAATCGCTCGACATCCAAAGCAACTCCAACAATCAGATACGTATCGTAGCGTTGGGCGAGGAAATCTGCGAACTGAAATACCTGAAATCGCTGAGTGTATCCGCCTATGGCATGAACGAACTGCCCGAAAACTTCATCAAGCTGGGCGGCAAGGCAGACAAGAGTTATCGCGGACTGGAAAAACTGGACTTGTCGGGCAACAACTTCCCGTCGCTGGCTGCCATTACCGAAGTGGTAAATGAAGAAAACTTCCCGAATCTGCACGCGCTCAGCCTTGTCGGAAACCGCCGGAGCGACTCCTACTCCGACCTGAGTCAGGGACGTACCCACAATGGAAGGGAACTCGGTCTGTACATCGACATCAGTGCCGGAGCGGAAAAGGAAGCATTCCTGCAACTGCTCACTTGGGACAAGCTGAGAAGCCTGCGGTTCTCGTACAACTTCATTGAAGGGACATTACCTACGGATGAAGAGGTAGATACCGCACTCGAACGGGCAAACAAACCCAAACGTTATCAGGACGACGACTTCTCCGACAACAAGGAAGAGTACAAAGACAAACTGGTAGGCGATACCTGCATCTGGCTGAAAACGAGTGACAACGAAGTCACATTCACCGAAACTGGCGGAACCACCCTGCAAGTGAAAGGACAGGATGTGCCGCGCGTACTGCCGAAGGCACGCTCCTTCTCCATCAACCTGAACTTCCTGACCGGTCCGGTGCCCAAATGGATTCTGTTCCACCCGTATTTTGTAGAATGGGACCCCATGACACTGCTCTTCAACCAGCAAGAAAACGGCAAGAACTCCGCAGGATTCAAAGTGGGATTCAATAACGTCGATGCGGTGAAGTTCAACTTTGAGTATTACTACGGCAAAGAGAAGCCGGAAAGTACCAAAGTAAACGGAGTAGCTTATCCGCTATACTATTACAGGTATGTGGCGGGAGTCAACTAACCCCCAAACAGGTACTTATTAACAAGATAATATTAAACAGAAACAATGAAGAAAAGATTCTTATACATCGCACTTATCGCCCTGACGCTGGGTGCCTGTACGGAACAGGATATCGTCGAACAGCCGTCCATCCCCACCGACGGGGGGACGGAAGTCCGGCTTCCCGCCGATGTCAACTCGGGTGAACTGCTGATTAAGTTCAAACCCGAAATGACCGAAATCCTCGACCGTACAATGACCCGCGCAGCGGGAAACGGCGGAGTGATGACCCGTTCGGGCATCCCCTCTACCGATGAGGTACTCGAAATTCTGGGCGGATACCATTTTGAACGTATCTTCCCGGTAGACAGCAAAAACGAAGAACGCACCCGCATAGCCGGCCTTCACCTGTGGTATCAGGTGAAGTTCGACGAAGGTACAGACTTGCAGGAAGCTGCCAGACGGCTTTCCCAATTAGGAGAAATCTCAAAGGTACAGGGCAACAGCCGCATCAAGCGCGCCTACAACCCCAAAAGCCGCCGGAGCTATGTGAGCCAGGCAGCCCTGCAACAACGGGCAGCCACCCGAAGCGGAGTAGCGGCCGGAAGATTCTCCGACCCCGGACTTACCTACCAATGGCACTACACCAACTCCGGCAACAATGCTTTCGACAAGACAAACAGTACGGGAGAAACCCTTGCCGGCTCAATAGCCGGATGCGATGTCGGCTGCTACGAAGCATGGCAGAAATGCACGGGCGACCCGTCCGTTATCGTTGCCGTATTGGACGACGGAGTGATGTATACGCATCCCGACCTGGCAGGCAATATATGGGTAAACGACAAAGAGGAACTCTATGCCGGAACGGATGCCGACGGCAACGGATATAAGGACGACAGATACGGATATAACTTCGTACACAATACCGCAGCCATTTCGTGGACGGATGTAAGCGACATCGGTCACGGCACGCACGTATCCGGTACGATTGCCGCCATGAACAACGGATACGGAGTCTGCGGCATTGCCGGAGGAGACGGCACGAAGGATTCGGGCGTGAAGATTATGATTTGCCAGGTATTCGCCGGAGAAAACAGCGTGAGCCTGAACGGAGAAGCCCAAGCCATCAAGTATGCCGCCGACAACGGCGCCGTCATCCTGCAATGCAGTTGGGGATACAACTCCTCGGAAGCGAACGAAGTGGAAGGATACGCTCCCGGACCGGCTACCGAAAAGGAATGGGCGGATACTTATCCGCTGGAAAAGGAAATCCTGGATTATTTCATCAACAACGCCGGTTCTCCGAACGGAGTCATCCACGGCGGTATCGCCATCTTTGCATCGGGCAATGAATATGCGGGAAGCGCCTCCTATCCGGGAGCTTACTCCAAATGCGTAACTGTAAGCGCGGTTGCCGCCGACTTCACCCCGGCATCCTACACCAACTTCGGTCCGGAAGTGGACATATCTGCACCGGGCGGTGACACTGAATATTATAACGCTATAGGGGAAGAGGACAATGAGTTTTGGGAAAACAATGAGGTTTCCGGCTCCATCCTTTCTACCATGATTCGGAACGGAAGCCCTGCCTATGGTTATATGGACGGCACTTCAATGGCATGCCCTCATGTATCGGGTGTGGCTGCATTTGGGCTGTGG
>ERZ860009.789-NODE-789-length-12429-cov-1.443107_pt1 | contig 12429 bp, 10 predicted proteins | sample MGYA00510114_ERZ860009 | MGnify/ENA primary metagenome ERZ860009 (study PRJEB30046, sample SAMN00715177) | human gut metagenome | study: EMG produced TPA metagenomics assembly of the A metagenome-wide association study of gut microbiota in type 2... | reverse complement strand
ACACGGGGGGGTTGGGGTCTCCGCCCGCCGCAACCACACGTTTCAGTCCGGCAGCAATAATCGCCTCGCAACAGGGTCCGGTACGTCCAAAATGCGAACAGGGCTCCAGTGTTACATATATCGTTCCGCCACGGGCCAGCTTTTTTGCTTCCTTCAACGCATTGATCTCGGCATGAGGCTGCCCTGCCTTATGATGATAGCCTTCGCCTACAACTTCTCCATCAGCACTGACGATAACTGCACCTACCATAGGATTGGGGCTGGTATCACCTTCAGCCAGACAGGCTAAAGCCAGCGCCTGCCGCATATATAATTCATCGTCCATCAAGTCACCTTCTTCAAGTAAGCTTACGATATGCCCTGAAATTAGAAAAACCACAGGCAAAACCTTTTGGGGTTTTGTCTATGGCTCAGTAAACAAACTCATAGCCGCCTTTTCTCATCCAGACTATACTGTCGGTACCGGCGTGTCACCCCCACAGAGGCGCCGGCGGACTACCCCCGCCGGTAGGGAATCACACCCTGCCCCAAAGGCTACCGTATTTAATTACTTTCTAAATATAGCACAAAATATTCAAAGCGTCAATTTCTTAAAAGCGAACTTCCTGTGAACAAACAGTATGCCTTCTGGCACCAACTATTTTTTTGGAAGCAGGCGGACTTGCTCTTCCCGCCCGCTTCCAAAGATGGAGGAATGAGTGTAAACTCGTCTTATTGTCAGGCAGCAGCCCAAAGGCAAATCTGCCGTAACAGCTCTTGAAAATTAGCTTCCAGCATCGCTATCGCCTCAGCCGACGCATCATCGATATGCAGGCCTACGGTCACTGTAACAGTATGTCCAAGCATCCTGGCCAGTTCTAAGGCGGCTTTGCGTGCCAGCAGGTCTTCCTTATGCCCTGTCAGGCACAGTACCGATGCCGAAGAAGAAACTATATTTTTATCTTTTAAGCTGGGGCGCGGTACGCCTACGGCGACAGCACCGATATGCTGCTTTTCACCGCCGCCGATAACGACCGTCAGATCATCACCACAGCGTACTGCCACAGCTTCCAGCAAATATTCCTGCGCTCCAAGGAAAAAGACTTTGCCTGCATTTTAGTCCTCCCCTTTCCAGGCCACAAAATGCTTATAATCAATACCAAACTGCATCAGGACCTTACCGATGATATGCTGCATTTGCTTTTCCACCGAATTTGACCCATTGTAAAAAGTCAGCATCGGCGGCACAACGACGCAGCCGTAATCAGCAGCTTCCTTGATATTACGCAGATGCAGCCTGCTCAAAGGCATTTCGCGCGGTACGATAACTACCTTCTGCCCTCCTTTAGACAAACGTCAGCGGAACGCAGCAGCAGATTATCTGTATAGCCGGCTGCTATCCCGGCGACTGTTTTCATACTGCAGGGTATTACGATCATTCCATCAGTTTTAAACGAGCCGCTGGAAATACTGGCAGCCATATTTTTATTGCTGTGCACAACATCGGCCAGAGTGCATACATCCTGTACGGTAAGATCCGTTTCGCACTCAAAATTTTTAACTGCACCTTCAGTTACAACTAAGTGAACTTCACAATCTGGGAGCAATTTTAAAGCTTTCAACATCTCATAGCCCAAAATGACCCCGCTGGCTCCGGAAATACCAACGATCAGACGCATCTCCAGCCCTCCTTCAGCAGATTATTTATCAAACAAGCCTAACATCGACCAGTACGGAACTTCAATCAGTACAGTCATAACATAGATAACGATAATGAACGGAATACCCAAACGGATCGTTTCCTTCTGTGAATACATACCGTTATCTTCACCCAAACCGACCAGCATGTTCAAATGCTGGAAAGGCAGCACATAGTGAGAAGCAACTGCCGAATAAGCGAGCAGCGCCGGAACAAGCGGCGTAATACCCATCTGGCTGGTAAAGGTGATCATAGCTGGGATAATGATACCCATAACTGCGATAACGCTGCCCAAAAGCATATGTATAATAATTGAAATAGTTGCGATAAACGCTGCCAGGATATATGGATCAGACGGAACTGTACCAGGCAATACTGTCTGGGCTATCCATGCATTCATACCGGTAGCGCCACCAACACGTCCGATAGCAACAGCAGCAGTCAAAAAAATCAGTACATGCAGAGGAACACCGCTCCAGCTTGCCGGCGTCAGAATTTCGCCAACCAAAGGCAGGCTCATTGCCATTGCGATAAACAAGGTTACCCAACCGATATCGACGCCATGCAGAGTATCAGTCATCCAAAGAATGATCGCTAAAGTTACCCAAAAGGCAGTCCGAAGCTCTTTCCCACTCATTGGACCCATAGCTGCTAATTTAGCACGCATTTCCTCTTTGTTGACCTGTACTTCCTGAGTTGGCTTAAATAGGAACAAAATCATAAAGCAGGTAATAATACTTACGATAATACTGGGTGGTCCCATCAATTTAAACCAGCCAAGCCAACCTAGAGAAACACCGGATGATTGTACTGCCAGCGGACTGATAGTAGCATCGCCAGTCAAAAAGATCAGGGAAACCGGAACAGAAGCGGCAAAAACAGTAAAGCCTATTTTAACTGCATCCACACGAGGAATATTCGCACTTTTAATAACGACCGCCATAACTGACATAATCAGGAAAGCACGCGGCCAGGGATGCGGAATCAAAAGACTGAGGATAAAAGTCAGAATAAAAATCGCCACGATAATACTCTTAAATGAAGTTACATAAGAAATGATAAATTTATAAGCGATACGTTCGCCAAGTCCAGATTCTTTAACTGCACCGGCAATCAAATAAGCGCCTACAATCAAAAACATCATTGGACCAGTCCAGGTCGAAAAAATGAGAGCAGGTTTTTCAACCCCAAAAACTGCGAGGAGTAATAGATAAAGACCGGAAGTATAACCCGGCTGAGTGATTTGAAAGCCCCAGAAAATTACGGTCATAAAAGAAAGCGCCATACATATCTGACCATTTCTTGCAAGTCCTGGGATATCGGCCGTGCCGATCAACAGTGCTACGATAATGCCTAAAATAAACCCTATTCTCGCTTTATTCATTCCCACAAATAAAACCTCCTATCTCTTACAACTTTTGAACATCCACAACCAATAAAATATCTATTTTAATAATTAAGTTTATGTGCAGCAAATTTAATTATTGTAATTTATTAAGTTATGGAGTATCCTTATGCTAATGAGCAAGAGCTTTTTGACAGCTCCTAAAAATCTTTTTCCCCTCCTTCCCTTTCGTCTCCAGCAATTCTCTTTCTTGCTTTTCATCATAGAACCAGCCCGTCTAAAAGGCAATTCAGTTAAATAAACACGTCATTCTTGTTAGGAATTTCCAAAGGTGAAAGCTTGTATTCCATTCTCGAATATGTGTATATAGCAAAATCGAATATAATTTAAATGAAGAAGGTAAAGATTTTAAAACAAATCTCATTTTTTTACTATTTGCTATCGTGTTTTAATTTGCACAGAAGGGCGGATTGAATTTATGAATCTTAATCAATTGAAATACTTTCTGGCCATTGTCAAAACAGGTAGCTTTTCAAATGCTGCCGATGATATGTATATCTCCCAATCGTCAATGTCCAAACAGATAAAAGCCCTGGAAACAGAACTGGGTGTCGATCTCTTCAAACGCGAACATTCCAAGGTCTATCTGACTGAAATAGGTGCGGAATTTGCCAAATATGCTGAAATGACCATCAAACAACACAACGATATGCTGCTTTATTTAGATGAATTTGCTACCAAGAAGTCCAATACTATTCGTTTTGGGTCAATACCTGTAGTATCCTCCTATGGTATCAGCGCTCAGATAGCCCAATTTACAACCAACTATAAACCCGATGTTAACGTCGTTATCGATATGCACGAGACCAACCAGCAGGAAGTTATGAAAGAGCTGTTTGACGGAGCCATCGACATTGCGCTGATACGTACTGATTATCTTGATGAAGTAGATGTCTTTGACTGTATTCCATATAAGAAAGATATTTTTGTTCTGGTCTGCAATCAAAATCATCCTTTAAGTACAAAAGAAGCTGTTTCCCTGAATGACCTGATAAAATACCCACTTTCACTTTTAGATACCTCATCGGTCATTTATACGATCGTTATGAAAGCATTTGAACGCCACGGCATCGAGAAAAAAACAAAATGTCTGACAACAAGGCACAAGATCCTTATGGAGATCCTGCAGACGGCGCCAAATATTTCGCTACTGCCGCTCAGTCTCGTTGACCTGACACTTTTCCCTCATCTCTGTACCGTTCCTCTAGTTGAAGAACTCACAAGCGATGTGGCGCTGATAAAACTCAAAAAACGCCGCCTCAATAAAATTACCAAGGATTTTTGGATCTATTGGCAAAAATATTTTCAAATGCAATAAATAAAAAACCACTGCTGAGCAGTGGTTTTTTATTGCTGATATTCCTGATATTTACCGCAAAGGAACTTCCAAAATTTTTCTGTCGTCGCATTCAAAGTTTTTTCCTTACGTTTAACGATGTAAACATTACTGTAGATCGGCATCGCCAGAGGGACATATTTCAGCCCTTCAATGCTGTGTCCTTCCTCCAGCATCCGTTTTGTAAAAAAAGTAATACCAACATTATTGGCCACCATCGAAAACACATTCCTATGCCGTGTCATCGTTGCCGCCACATTACATTCCTTGTTCACTTTACGCAGCTTTTCCATTAAAATCCGGTAAATTTCCGATTTAGGAGAAATCAGAATGATTTTTTCATCCCGCAGCATCGAAAAATCAAATTCCTGCAGCTGTGCCAGTTCACTTTCCTGCGAACAAATCAGGCCGATCTCGTCTGTCATAAACAGCCGATGCTCATATTCGGGCAGCTGGTCAAAACCGTCGCGCACAAAAGCAAAATCCACCTTATCGTTTTTTAAAAGCATCAGTACGTCTTTCTGTTCTTCTTCCAGAATATTATAATTAACGACCTGCCTGCGATTTTTATTGACTTTCTGAAACTCAGAAAGCAGCGTTGATATCTTATAGGAACTGACGATTGGAATCGAAGCGAATTTCACTTCTTCGATCGGCGTATCTTCAAAAGCCATCAGCTCCTGGTGCATTTCGTTTTTTGTCTCCAGCAGCTGCAGCGCATAATCATAAAAACACTGGCCTGCTTCCGTCAGAGTAATCTTATTACCAGTCCTGTTAAACAACACTACCCCAAGCTCGGTTTCCAAAGCTTTGATCTGCTTGGACAGCGAAGACTGAGAAATGTATTCTTCCAGTGCTGCCGACCAAAAACTGCCATGCTTGACAATAGCGACAAAATATCTCAACTGATTAAAATTCATTTCTCTCACCTGCTTTCACTCTGCCCAGCCTGAAGCTGCTTATCTACTACGATTATACGGTAAAAGCAGGCTTTTTCGTATTCCAATAGAGCATAACGTCTTGCCTTTATAGAATTAAAAGTTTATTAATGCAAACTATTGGTTATATCTTTCCAATATGTCAAAACAACTTTGCTATTTAGAATAGCCTTCAAACTCCCACTCGTATTATGATGTTCCTAAGAGGAAATGCTGCTTGAACACCGGTGTCAGTTGGTGCAGCTCTGAAACCGGTCAGCTGAAAACTGTTAGATATTGCAAAAAACAGTCTCCGCAAAAATGATTCTACTTTCTTGCAGGCAGCAGCTTCCCATTCACAGTACAGTATATTTAAGGAGGCTTTATTATGACTACTAAAATCAATGATTTACGTTCCGCACTCGACTATCTGCGTACCATCCCCGGACAGTTGGTGGAAACCAACGTCGAGGCCGATCCACGTGCCGAGATCTCCGGTATTTACCGCTATGTTGGTGCCAAAGGCACCGTTAAACGCCCGACTCGCTTAGGACCTGCCATGATCTTCAATAATGTTAAAGGCCATCCGGCGCTAAAGTCGCTATCGGCGTACTTTCAAGCCGTGCCCGTGTCGGGCACCTGCTGGGATGTGAACCCGAAAAGCTGGGCTTTCTTTTAAAAGACTCCGTATCCACCCCGATCGCTCCGGTAGTTGTAAGTGCTGACCAGGCACCCTGTCAGGAAGTAGTGCATCTGGCAACAGAAGAGGGCTTTGATATCCGCAAGCTGATCCCAGCCCCTACCAATACTGAAGAAGACGCCGGCCCAATGTAACCATGGGGCTTTGCTACGGCACCGATCCTGAAACCGGCGATACCGATATTACTATCCACGCCTCTGCCTGCAGGGCAAAGACGAAATATCCATGTATTTCGTTCCAGGCCGTCACTTAGACGTATTCCGTCAAAAATACGAAAAAGCCGGCAAACCGATGCCGATCTCCATCAGTATCGGCGTTGACCCGGCCATCGAGATCGCCGCCTGCTTCGAACCACCTACAACTCCACTCGGCTTCAATGAATTGAGCATAGCCGGCAATATACGGGGCGAAGGCGTGCAAATGGTACAGTGCAAAACTATCAACGAAAAGGCTATCGCCCGTGCAGAATATGTTATCGAAGGCGAACTGCTGCCTGATGTCCGCGTCCGCGAAGACCAAAACAGCAATACCGGTAAAGCAATGCCGGAATTTCCGGGCTATACCGGCGCTATGAAACCAGCAATCCCGCTGATCAAAGTCAAAGCAGTTACCCACCGCCGCGACCCAATCATGCAATCCTGCATCGGTCCTTCCGAAGAACACGTCAATATGGCAGGTATACGACTGAAGCATCTATCCTCGGCATGACGGAAAAAGCACTGCCAGGCAATGTCAAAAACGTATATGCCCACTGCTCCGGCGGCGGCAAATATATGGCCGTTATCCAATTCGTCAAAAAAGCTCCGCCTGATGAAGGCCGTCAAAGACAGGCTGCTCTGCTAGCCTTCTCTGCTTTCTCGGAACTGAAACACGTTATCCTGGTAGACGACGATGTTGATCTGTTTGATACCGACGACGTACTGTGGGCTTTGAATACCCGTTTCCAGGGCGATGTCGACGTTATCACTATCCCAGGCGTTCGCTGCCATCCGCTCGATCCTTCCCAATCCCCCGAATTTTCGCCTTCGATCCGCGATGTAGGTATATCCTGCAAAACTATTTTTGACTGCACCGTACCTTTCGGGCTTAAAGAGCACTTCCAGCGCAGCAAATTTAAAGAAGTCGATCCAGCCAAATGGGTTCCTGAATTATTCAAAAAATAATAGTAAAAGAAAAATACCTGAAGCATTTATGCTTCAGGTATTTTTCTTTTGTATACCTAATGCCAGCAGCTTCACTGCCTGCCACTGTTTGTGTCTCTCCGGACTTACTTCCCTGTCCCAAAATTCATACTTCAACTGGAAGAAATACTCCTCATAAAAACAGCTGACAGCCGATTGCCGCGAATAGTCTATTTTTAACGCTGCTAAAACGTCCAACAAACCGGCGCCAAAATATGGCAGCAACTCTTTTACTTTCCGTTTATACGTCCTGGTCTCCTCCTGAAAGCGAGCATAACACAAAGCAAACAGCGCCAGCTCCAGCAGCTCCTTAAAAGTAATATCGTCGCCGCTTACGGCAGCCGTCAGTACTGTTTCATAAATCAAACTCCGTACCGCTGCACTGGCGTGAAAAAACAAAAGAAATTCGTTCAGCGCTGTGCTGGCCTGCGGCGGTACATATCCCTCAGCAAGTTCACCACCACGCACATATGGTGCTAAAGCTGTGAAATTATCGCTGCTCACAAAAGTCTGCCCCATTTCCAGCAAAATTTCCTCCGGCGTCAGCTGCAACCCATTCAGCAATCCACACGCCTCACCGTCCTGCAGATGTCGATAGATTTTCAACCCCTGCCGCTCCTCGCAGCCTGTAACCAGGCCATGCGGGCACTTCAACAAACCTTCCATACAGTATGCCGCCCCCTTTTCGATAATCCTGCGGGCAAGAAACCTGTGCAGATTTATGATTGTCGTATGCTCATAGCCATATTTATCCTCTTCGTCAAAAGTTATCTTCACCATCTCAATCTGATTCCTGCGGCAATAATCGTTCAACTCCCTTTCGGCCTGCTCACGGTCGTTGATCTCTCCATCCGATAATAGAAACAACAATCTCCGCTTCCCCTTCAGCACCTGTTCCTGCAGCAACCGCACCGCCGGCAGCAGATTAGTCCCCCCTCCAGACAACGGTACGATCGAAGTCTGCTCGGCTTTATCAATAAAACTTTTACGTACTTTGGCCCCGCCCTCAAAATCTATTACCAGTGTTCTGATACCGTCAAAATTATTAACTGCCGCTAAAATCTCGATCAGCGCTTCTGCATATTCACGTTCAAATCGGTACGTACTGCCCGAAACATCGCGTATGATCATAATATCTACCGATACCTTACGCCGCAAGTAATACTGATAAACCCTGCTTTCCTCCGCTGTTTTAGAGGCCAGATACGCTTCCTGCTGCTTTTTCAGGTTAACGTCGCCGTCATAAGCACCAATGATCTTCATCGACGTAAAGCTCTGCTTAAAAATATATTCCAGCTCGCCGATCTCGCGCCTGTATTTCCGTACTGTATCCAAAAAGAACTGTGAAGTGTCGCCCGACCTACTTACCATACGCCCTACGCCTGCCAGCTTACCTGTCTGTGATGCGGCATTCTGCATTTTTGCTTTCAGTTCACGGATATGCTCTTTCCGTACAATCTCGCATAATTCTTCTTCGCTGAACACCTTCAGCATCGACATAGAACCGGCAGTTCCTGCCGCAGCAGCTTTCTGCTCCCACACAGGTGTGATTTCTGACGTCATCCGCAATCCCTGCAGCCATTCTGTCAGCAAATCCGTCACCACGATCAAATTCTGCAGCTCCGTCCGTACCGCAGTCAAGGCCAGAGGTACCATAAAATCATAAAAACTACTGTCCCCCTGCGGCTCGATGATACCGTACTTCAAAAACACCTGTAAAGCTTCCAGCTGACCACGCTGCGGCAAATATTTCACAAGCTGCTCCAACTCCACATCCTGTGTCGTCATATTCAGCAGTGTCAGCAGCTTGCCAAACTCAGGCAGCTCACGCGCCAGCTTATACTCACAGAACGTCCTAAACAGACTTCTATAGATGCATCGGTATAAAATATCCTTCTTAAGTCGCTCCAAGTGCCTGTACCCCTCCGCCCCCGTAAACAACGCCGTATTTTCATACCGCAAAACACTCAGTTCACTTACAACAAATGCATCAGTAAAACTCTCTGACGACAGTAGCCCATGCAAAGCTGAATGCTGCCATGCCTCCAGCAACCATTCGCAGTTGACAGCCAGCACATACCCGTCCTCACGACTTCCAGTACAGCAGCACAGCTGTCCGCATTCTGTGCCAACAGAGTCTTGATATGCAGCTGCATCAGCATAATATTCTATTTTAAAAGCCAGTTCCGGGCATAATATCGCAAAATTTTCCATAACAGCCACCTTAAATAATTGAAGACTCAAGCTTCTCCTTCACCATCTGCAAATCATAAAAACCCAGGTCTACATCCAGATAATACATAAAGCTCTGCAAAATGATCTCTTTAAAAGTTCCGATTCCAATCGCGCTCAAGGCCTGCTCCAGCTCCATGATCCGCCTGTCTGTCAAATCAGTAACGCTTGCCGCCTCACAGCCCAACACCCTTTTTGCCAGATACCTCTTGATGCTTTCAACATTCCGATTATCATAAAAATAAGAATCTATCATCGTCTGCCGCCACTCTGGGCGCCGCAAAAGCTCCAAATTGCACAGAACTACGGCAATAGCCGCATTGCGTACCGACAGTGGATAAGTATTGCTGCGTACCTCGCGCATCAACTCAATAATATAACGCTTTAGGCTTACCGGTACAACATCGTTGGCACGGCACTCCTCCGCTACTATCTGTTCAACTATCAAAAGCTCATCTTCCGCCGTCGGATAATCGAAATAAAATGAAACCAGACGCTGAGCAAAGCTCTGCGGCAGCTTAACGTTGCCGGAATATCTGCTGTCATTCGAGCAGAACACGATCCGAAAATCCTCGTGTGCATAAATCATCTTATCGCCGATCGCCGTTACCGAAGTCCGGTCCAGTATACTGTTGAACATCAGCAAAATCTCCTGTACCGAATGTGTCGCCTCATCGACGATGATAATGCCGCCACGCTCCATACAATCTGCCACAACTCCGTTCTTAACTGCCAGACTGCCGTTTTCCAGCCTCAGTCCCAAAATCAGGCTTGTTTTCGTCTGTTCTGGACTCAGCTGCACATAATAGGCTGGCACATTTTTAGCCAGCGCATACTGCCTGGCCAGGTTCATCGCGATAATACTTTTGCCGCTGCCCGAAGGTCCCACGATATAAAGCGGCCACCTGGTATGCTCAAGCACCGCGTAGCAGCGTGCCAAAAGCTGCGTCCCATCCTCGCCTACTATTTTTGGTATCTGCTGCAGATCAAGCTGTGTTTTCAGCTCTGCCATAATTTTTCACCCCACAATTATATAAAAAAAGCGGGGGAGCTAACTCCCCCGCCAATCAAGGACTTGTCCAAGCCCCAAGCAGCCATTTATTTCTTTAAAGGTGGAACCGGCGGAATTTGCTGTAAATTAGGAATATCTTCCGGTTTTATTTTAAATACATCATGTACATGGATTTCTTCGGTAGAACGCCAGGAATAACTGCAGGTATCGCAGACATAAACTTCCCAAACATCGCCAACCGGGGATTTAGTCATAACTCTTACTGTATCAGCATCACAACGCGGACATTTCATAAAAATCTGCCTCCTTTATACCTCAAATTATCATTGATTTTTTTGTGCAGCCATAAAGTCTCTGAAAATAGCTTCCCATTTCGGGGTAGCCGGAGACGGTTTCAACAATTCAACAGAACGCGGATTCGGTTCCGGAGCGACCGGAGTAGTTGCATCGATGATCAGCTTGTCATGCATACCTGCCGGTACCGAAGACGGATCAAGCGGCATACCTGCACAATTCGGGATGATCGCAACATCCTTACTGGGTTTGACGCGGGTAGTAAGCGCCCACATAACCTGCTCCAGGTTAAACGGATCGACAAACTCGTCGACAACGATAATGACCTTGGAATAAGGCATACCATGCGGAGTAGACAGCAGACGGAAAGCAACACCCTTACCGAAGCCGCCGTAACGGACCTTCGTAGAAATGATAACGCCGATACCATGAGTATACATAGCATTGACTGCCTGCACTTCAGGCATAGTAGCTTTCAGCTGTTTGTACAGAGGAACACTGGTATTAAGAGCCATCAGGTAATCGATCTCAGTCCAGGGCATACCAAGATACAAGTTTTCAAATATCGGATTGGTACGATGTGTGATATGAGTTATCTTGATCTCGCACTGATTCCTGGCGCCGGAATAAGAGCCAGGGAACTCGCCGAACGGACCTTCGCAGGTACGAACGCGCGGCATAATGTAGCCTTCCAGAATAACTTCAGCATGAGCAGGAACATACAAATGCTCAGCAGTATCAGCTTTAGTAATTTCAGTAGGAACACCATCCTGCAAGGCGCCGACGAATTCATATTCATTCTGGTCGTAATTAACAGGAGTGCTTGCCATAAAGCTTACAAGCGGAGTATTGCCCAGAGCGATAGCTACCGGTAAAGGCTCGTTGACTTCTTCTGCCTTAGCAAGCTGGATGGCGATATCATGAAAAGGCAAAGCCTGGATGCCGATACGGTCGATATCTTTGACCTGGATACGGTAAATACCGACATTCTGCTTATCCAGATTATCAGGTTCAGCCGGATCGCCGGTAACAACGGCTGCTTTAGACAGGAAAAAACCACCGTCCTGATCATTGATTCTGTAAAGAGGCAAAACATCAAATAAATTGATATTTTCGCTGATGGTATTTTCCTTACACATTGCTTTTTCACGTGGAAGAATTACTGGCGGTACCGGGAATTTGTCCCAGCGGCGGTTCAATTCATGGAATTGTTCCTTTACAGGAGTGTCTTTAGGCATTCCCATCATCAAAGCATGATTAGCCCAGGAACCGTGAACGTTGGTTACAACAGAATATTTATAACCTTTCACCTTCTCAAACAAAACAGCCGGTTTTTTATCCATATTAGCGCAGGCACGTCCGGCAGCGCCAATATCAGGTTCCGGATCGACCTCATCTTTAACGCGGATCAGCTGCCCCTCTTCTTCTAATGTTTTTAAAAACTCTCTCAAATCTTTGTAAACTTTTGCCATGTTTTTGACCTCCTTTGTCATCGTTTCACTTGGTAAGGTTTACCCCTTGTCTATATACTAGAACTGACTGCTCCTAATAGCAATTCAGTTAGTTCGCAAGGATATGCGTTTTCGGAATTTCCAAAAAACTATCGCTGTCATTCAGTTTAGGAATGGCAGCGACAGGCTGTTCACGCCGCTTTTTACCCGTGCCAGCCATAAG
>ERZ860009.786-NODE-786-length-12544-cov-1.593242_pt1 | contig 12544 bp, 9 predicted proteins | sample MGYA00510114_ERZ860009 | MGnify/ENA primary metagenome ERZ860009 (study PRJEB30046, sample SAMN00715177) | human gut metagenome | study: EMG produced TPA metagenomics assembly of the A metagenome-wide association study of gut microbiota in type 2... | reverse complement strand
GTCATTAGGAAGAATTCTGAACTTAGCAACAATGCTGTCATAATAAGTAGCATACCCGCTGCCTTTATTGACATAGAACAGGGCATATAAGAACCCATCAGTACCCACAGTCAACGCCTCGCCGTGAAAAACGCCATCGGCATAAGGATTGGCAAAGGTCGGGAAATCTGCCGGGAAAGCATATTCGCGAGTTTGTTCGTAATTGGTGTCCATATCCACAACAGCGATTTTGGAAAGGTCATAACCGGTACCAAAAAGCCATTTACCGCTGGTAGCCACGCCATGCAGGTTGGCAACACCAGACCAAACTATAGGCGTAACCAAAGAAGACCAGGTCGCATCCTGCGGGTCAATGATCTGATTAGGTTCAGAGGTAGAAGTATAATTATATTGGCGCAGCACCAGACGGCTGCTGTTTCTATCAAAAAAATTAAAGAAAGCCGGATCACCATTCAAATTTTCAATCTTATTTTTTACAGCAGACAAAGCCGCAGCAGCGGCAGTACGCTCACCATTGATAGCACCTGCAGTACCTTGGGAATAACCGGAATTTGTAGCCGTATAGGCAAATAGATTTTCACTCATTTTTTACACGCTCCTTTAATTTTAAAATCTTTTTAATAATAATGTTACCTGTATCTCTTTATAAAGCTCTGCCTTAGCCCATGGGTCTCACCTCCTCAGCATACTGTTGCCTGGTATTTTTAGTAAGTATATTGCAAAGTCGCATAATAAGTGCGGCCCTTAGCGGGTATTGGATATTATAGGCATTCGAATTAGCGAAGAATGTATTTTTTTGATACATATCCAAGGCTCTGTTAAAGATATCATTACAGCCCACTGCCAGCTGGAAAGATTTATTTATTTTATATTTCACACCCAAATCCCAGGTAGTTAAAGAAGATTGTACTTCTCTTGAAGCATCATCGTAAATGGATAGCTGCATCTGATCTACATACCGACATTGGGTAAACAAGCTCCATTGCTTATCCGGGCGATATGTGAATCTGGCTGTGCCTTCCCATTTTGGCTGATAGGTCATAACGCCGGTAATCACACCATCCTTGGCGAAGTTCTGTGAATTTGGCAAAGCACTTTTATCATAAATAATATCGGTAGGCTGCGTATAGGTAGCCTGCAAATTAACATCCCACTTCTGCCACGACATATCTGCCTGTAGTTCAACCCCATTGACTTTACCACTGGCTGCATTATTGTAAACAAAAAAGAAGCTGTTCCAAGATGAAAGCTGTAAAAGCCGCTTCGAGTCACGGCCAAAATAAGTCAGCTGGAATTTTGCCGTATCTGTACCCAGCCATTTACCGTCCCAGATGGCGCTGATGTCCCACTGCTTGCCTTCTTCCGGCATAGGGAAGACACTGGCAGTTCCGCCTACATTTGGCATCGGCAGAATACCGGCGCCGTCACCGGCGATCTCGTACATATTGAGCAGCCGGTAGTAAGTGCCGCCTGTCGCCCGCAGCGTAAAGTGGTCGTTAAACTGTTTTTTCAACGCCAGCTGCCAGGTTACCCTGTCGTCCGTCTGTTCGTCCGTTTTTCCCAACCATTTTATATGCTGTGGATCATTCTTCTCATCATAACGGTCACTGCGTCCTAAAATCGTCGAACGGTTATATCGTACACTTGGTGTCAGCCAAAAATCAGCTTTTTTGTTTAGTGTGATCGTATCCTGAACCTGGGCATTAAAAATCTCCTGCTCGTAATAATTACGCCACCTGCTGCGAACATCTTCACTAGAATTGCTATAATCAAACATACGCCAACCGTCAATATCCATTTTTTCTTTAGAGGCATCAACCAGAAATTCGATCAGATGCCGATCTCCGGCTTTATAGCTGCCATCTATCTTTGCACCCAGGCGGCGGCTGTCATACTTGCTCCACGGCTATTGGCAGCGTAGGAGTTTAATAAGGACCCGGAGTTTTGTTCCACCCATTGCCAATCATCGATATAGTAGTCCTTATTCTGTTTTAAGTAATTGATGCTCCAGCCCCATTCCAGATTCCCGACCGTATCACGCCGCCCCAGCAATAGTTCTTTCGCTGTCAGCTTTTGATTGCGGTGGTAATAAATATTTAAAGGATCACTGTATGAATAGTCCGTATCCGTAAATGGTAAATAGCCCCAGTTAGCTCCGAAGGATGCGGTAAATGCCGCTTGATCTGCTTCCATGTAGCCTTTGCCAGCCAATGGTCATCCTGCCATTTGATGATAGCGTCAGTGTTTTTATAATCGTTAGCTTTGCGATAACGCCAATTATCTTTTACCGCCTGCGCCCGCTTTTTATAATCCTCTGCATATTGCAAAAAACGATCTGCATTGTCAATGTTACTTATACCTTCACTATTAACGCCCATTGCTTCTAAAAATGCATCAAATCCCAAACCTGAGGCATAATCATTACCCATAACTTCTTGTATAGTTGTAAAATTTGTACCGCGATCATTATTATAAGCAACTAGATAATCAGCCAAGTTATCTACCTTCCAATAACCTGGATGAGTAAGTAACCAATGACCATCTACCAAACTTTGGTATACTTTAGCCTGAGCCTCTGCCGATGTACCTGTTATATCATCATAAAAACTATTCGCATTAGTAAAATCAGTAAACAAACCGGCATAATGGCAACCATCCATTATATTTTTATTAGAATCGTTTAAACCTGCACTTATCTCACTTTGATATGTTTGTAACGCGGCATTATATTCCGCTAACGTGCTTACTTGAACCACACTACCTGATTGGTCTTCAATATTCCAGTGCTTCATAGCATTATTAAATTCACCAAAAGCATTTTTCTCATAACTTTGTGCAGTACTTAGTTCAGCTTGGTATACTTTATCTTTATCATACGAAAAATTTTTATATTTAAAATCGCCGTCACTCTGGTCGCGGTTGATACCGACCATCAAAGCGCCTCCGCCCAGAGGAGCGTCGATCTGCAAACTGCCTTTATAGCCGCCGAAGGAGCTTTTGCCGAAGCTGGCCTGCACGTTAGCTTTAGTAGGTCGTTTGGTGACGACGTTGATAACGCCGCCCATAAAGGTACCGCCAAAACGTGCCGGTATATAGCCGCGGTAGACCTCGATCCGTTCAACATTATGTACAGGAATAGTAGAAATATCTGCCGCCGCGTCGCCGCCCAGATTAAACAGCACGCCGTCGACAAAAACACCGACCTGCGCCGCAGTAGAACCACGTACGCTGACTGTTGTATACTGCCCTTTACCGTTCAACTCACGTACATGTACGCCGGGAACCATTTTCAACAGATCGGGCAGGTCTTTCTGCTCGCCTTTGTAGTCATCGGGACGAATAACCGTTACCGTGCCAGGCGACAATTTTGCTTCCCAGTCAGGCCGCTTCGCCTCAACCGTTACGCCCTCCAGCGTAAAATCCATGCCATCATTCTCAGTTTCGTCTGCTGCAGCTTGGACACCCTGCGCAGCTGCTGTTTTAGCTTCGGCTTGCGCTGCATTGTTAGAAGGCTCTGCCGCCCATACCCTCGGCTGGTCCCCCCCTAATGTACAAACGCCTAAAGCAGCTAAAATGCCCGCTGTTATGGCAGCTTGCCGCAAGCTGTTTCTTTCATTTCTCATGCAAATCCATCCTCCCACTTTTGTAAAAAATAACGCCGCATTTTCTACCAGTCCATTCGGTGAAAGTGCAGCGTCTGTTTTTTTACAAAACAGCCTGATCCGCTTTTCTGGTCGAAAATACTAAAATTTCCGCGCTGCTGGTTTCAGCGCATAATCATAGCGTCCGCAGAAATATTTACCTGACCAAATATCAGATTTAAACATCTCTGCAAAATTTTCTCCCAGTCCGTCTACGCAGGCTGTTCAAAAGATAGAACCAGTCAGCACTCTGACTCAAGATCATCACTTCAACATCCCTTTGTGACAGGACTGCGTGCTGAAGCTCCCTAATACAGTTGCGTGACAGCGCCGGATTCACACCGGACTTCCCTATAAAACCACGGATCATTGATCCCACAAGTACCCAGTTCTAAATTTTCATTTTTTGTTTTCAATGTACATGTCATTTATCACTCCAGCACTTTTGACCGCAAGCATGGGTGCCGCCACCCCAACGGCACCACGCTCAAAGGTCTGAGTTGAGTGGAGTTTGCAGGCTATGACTGAACCTCAGGAAATAAGAACTGCCCCTCTGCTTTTAGCAGAGGGGCAGAAAAACTTGCATAACAAGCGTATACCAGTTTTTCTAACTCTCTGTCGCTCGCAGTAGCTAGACTATCAGGCTGATTGCTGGCTTAGGGCTAAAACCCCTTACAGCGCCGGGAGCGCAGCGGAATTGCACCGCTTCTCATTTTACGATTACCACATGATAAACATTACTATTTTCTTGATATATTTAAATCATATAACTTACTTTTACATATGTCAACCTATTTTTTCTGAATGTATACAATATTCTTTTTTATTTTATTTAAATATTTTCTAATACAATTTAATTTATACAAAACTAAATTGTATAAATCTAATATCAGTATTTCATCAAAACTGCTTCTGTACGGCCCGCTTACAGCCATATCTTCCAGCGGCTAGTTTTTATAAAAAATCTACCTGTCATTTTTAAATAAATAAACTGTTTCATCTGGCTGAATATGCTTTGCATAAAATAAGCCCAGCCGTTGATGCCGGCACATGTTTCCCTGTTAATATGCACTCTGGCTGCAGGCATTGCCAAATTAAAATAAATTGTTTTTTCGATGTCGCCTATTTCGATCCGTACAAAACATTGCTTCGACAGAGACGGAATCGTGTAGGCTTTACACTCAGCTTCTCTATTAAAACCTGCGTCACCTGATAATATCAATATCTATTTATTTTGCAACTTCAGCAATCACATCACTGGTCAAATCTTTACCGCCATACAGCATTGCACTGCTGTCAACTACACTGCTGATACCGGCGCGTTTTGCAACTGTGGCAATAGCTTTTTGCACTTTTTTCTGAATCGGTCCCATAAGATCCTGTTCACGTTTGGCAATCTGCTGTGAAAGTTTTTCTCCCAGGGCCTGTTTACCACTGTCATCTAAAGAGGCAGACTTACTTTCAAATTCTTGCTGCGCTTTTTGGCGTTCCAGGTCAACAGCGCTCATGGTCGTTTTGATATCTGGATAGCTTTGAAATACCTGCTGGACGTTTACATACCCCACAACATTACCGGCTTCGGCTGCCGATACTGCGCCGCAAATACCCAGAGCCATGACAATCGTCAAAATAAAGGTCATAATTTCTTTTTTCATCGTTTACAACACTCCTTAATTTTTGTTTATATAAATTTTAATGCTACCTTTTTTTATCTCGGCAAGCCGCAATAAACCTAGCTGCTGCAATATCTGTCAAGCCATAATCGGCAAACTTCACCAGTAACTTGCGCACCAGCTTTGTTTGTTGTTCTGTCTTTGTATCACCGCCAGTTTCCTTAAATATTTTATGATGTTGAATTATCTTGCACATGTAGTATATTATAAACGGTTCTCAGTCACCAGTCAATAATAGTTACTATTTATATCTTTATATTATTTAATTGACTTTTTATCTGATTAGCTGTATTTTATAAGTAGTTATATTAAGTTTTCCATTTTCAATTAGAGGAGGCTTGTCTATGTCCGATTTTATCAGCGATTCCATTTTTAAAGAAGCATTCCTAAGGGCTTCTCGTCATTATATAGAAGCTTTAGAGCTGCCTGAGCTTCATTCAAAACGGTCTTCTGATACGAACTCTGTCATTGATTCTGCTGCCTGCATAAACAACAGAATGCTGCAAAGTTTTGCTGCTGATTTAACCGAACAGCAAAAGAGTGATGTTTTAAACTCAACTTTATTAGCTCAATTGGCAGCAGACAAGGCTTATCCTAAAGATGAACACGGACGTTATGACGTAAAAGGCTGGTATAATAAATTTTCAGAGGTTCTGCTTAATTTGGGCTGGGTAAGCCAAAATACTGCTTTTTGGCAATATAAAATACACGGGGAAAGTTTTACAGCTGACAAGGCTATCTTGGAAATCATCAACGGCTTACTGCAAAACAACGCTCTGCTTTTAGCGCAAGCTACTATTAACGCTTTAAAAAATTTGCCTGAAAATGATTCTAAGCTCACTCTGTTTAAATTCAATACCTGTTCTGACAAAATGGGTAATATCAGCCTTGGAGTCTGTACTCAAAAAAACGGCTTGATTGAATATAATTTTGCGGCACTTTACCTGGAAACAAAAAAGAACTTTAAACAGATTTTATTCATTGATTTTTCAACGTCTGATTTCAAGCTGTTTACCGGTACTAATACCATAACTCTTAATCCAGATGTTTACAGTATCGTGCGCGAGCAGGTAATCCAAAAATTACAGGACAGAGTTGGCAGTTATCTTGCCGGTCTTGATATTTGAACATTTAACGGTAATAAAAGCGTGACATAAATTTATGTCACGCTTTTATTTTTTATTCTTCTTAAAATATTCTGGATATGTTTTTTGAGCAATATCTAAGATTCCATCACCGATATACTGCGAGGCAGCATATCTATAACGGTCTTTAATAATAATTATGTTATTATTTTTTATGGCTTTGATACTTTGCAATGCCGGATCTGATAAAACTTCTTTCCTGAAAAGCACTGTATCGCCTTCCTGCGTTGAACTATAATCAGAGAACATCAAAACGTCAGGATCGACTTCTACTATTTTTTCCTTACTCAGGTGTTCTCCACGGACAAGGCACGCCAAAGCAGCTCCATTAGTTACACCGGCATTGATGCAAATATCGTTGAACAAGCCTTCTGCACTTCCAAAAACACCCAGCAGTGAATAGCCCATCAATATCTTTTTATCACTGACTGGTATCGTATCAGTCACTTCTTTTACAAACGTTGTTTTTTTGTCAAGTTCTTTAATAACTATACTTCCCTGTTTCTTTTCATTCACAGCTTCTGATAATTTTATGATTTTTTTCGTACCATATCCAGCGTAGTCGGGATTTTTGTAATATAGACCTTAAGTCCAACATCTTTTAAGGACTGGATAAATGCAGTGTTTGAATTTTCCTGCACTATAACAAGATCAGGTTTAATAGCAAGAATTTGCTCTGCACTTACCTTTTGCGGTAATTTTAGAGGAATCTGCGCAGCTTTATCTGCAATCAACGATATTTTAGGATCAGCAGCAGGTTCTGAAATGGCTGCAATCCTCTCTAATGGAACCAAATCAGTGAGAATTTCTTCAAGGCTGAGCGTTGTGGCATAGATTCTCTTAGGCGTATCTGTAAAATATAAAATATTACCTTTGTCATCAACCACCTGATACTGAGTTTTAACTTCTGTTTTTTCAGTAACTGAAACAGTTTTGTCAAAACTACATCCCGTTATTCCTAATATCATAATTATGACTAAAATAAAACTGCGCATTTATCTCTCCTGATTAATTAAGTTTTAGAAGCTATATTCATATCCAAGCATAAAGTTTCTGCCAAGATTGTGATAGTTAGTATCACCGTTAGTTGTAATATCAATTCTATCCAAAATATTATTTAAATGGAAAAATATTTTGTGATTATCCTCAGGTTTGTATGATAAATCAAGGTCTGTAAAAAACTGTGGTTTAATATTTCTTTCGGTAGCAGTATTAGAAATTCTATGTCCTACAAAATTTCCTGATAACATTCCGTTAAATTTATTTTTGTTGTAATTAAGAGTACCATTGATCTGATAACGTCCATAACAGTCATGCCAGCCTAAATCTCCATATTCTTCTTCATTTCTTGCCTGAGGCTTGCTATATGTTAAGCCAATATTACTGCTCCAATTTTTATCATGGACAGTAGTACATGACAATTCAATACCAGTATTGCGGAAATCTTGATTAACATAATAAATGTCATCATTTTTGTCACGAGCAGCTTTTAAATAATCTTTTATGTCATAACTATATAATGCAACTCTCCATGATCTTTTATTTTCATTTAATTTATAACCGATTTCATAATGAGTCCCTTGCTCAGGCTTAAGATCTGTTGTAGGCAAAATATTAGAAGTTCCATATATCTGTGTTAAATTTGGCATTCTGAAAGATTTTCCTGCTTTGGCATAAAAACTGCTGTTTTCATTAACTTTGTAAAGATATTGTACTTCCGGTGTAAATTTACTTAAATCCTCATTTTCAGTTGTAACCTTAGTACCATCTTTTTTGGTTTCTGTTGCCTTGGAACCTACTGCCCAAGTTTCACGCATATTAAAAAGCAAATTTTGCTTTTCATCTATGCTCATATCATATGAAAGGTATAAAGAATAATTATTCCTATCATAACTCATACTATTTGAAGTACCACGTAAATCCATATCTTCTTTTTGGAATCCAGCACCAACTAATAAAGAATTTTGCCCAATATCAAATTTTTTCTGTATATTCAAATTCGTATTATGACCTTTTCGCCAACTATTAAGAGTAGGATTTTTCCAACCGTTTCCTGAAGGTGAAATCTTATCATAAGTTTTTTCCTGAGTTCCATACGACACATGTGCTTTCCAACCATCTTTATCATAACTTACCAAAAAGTTATTGTCTGTATCATAATAATCTCTCAACTCAGTATATTTTTTGCTAACAGCATCTTTCTGCATATAGCGGTGTTCATTTTTAGAATAATTATGAGTAAAAATCAGTCCATCTGTTATCTGGTAATTCCACATAACACTTTTGCGCTCCCCTTTACCATAATCAAAAATACTACCTGTAGTTTTACCGTCAGCAAGACTGCTTATACCATCAGCTTTTCCACGATTTTCCAGTCCCGCAACAACACTGAATTTATCGGTACCTAAAGAAATATCATAACGCTCTTTTCCAAAATTTCCAGCAGAAAATTTAACTTTGTTATTTATCCTTTTTTTGGTAATAATATTTATTACCCCTCCTGTTGCTTCACTTCCATATAATACAGAACCACCACCTCTTACGATCTCAATTTTCTCAATTGCGCCACTGGGAATATCTTCAAGGTTATATTTACCATCCATATTCATAGGAACTCCATTAAGTAAAACCAAAGTTCCTACCTGGGCTCCACGAATCATTATTTTACTCGTCATCGTACCCATAGCTGCGCCGTTAAATCCCTGTGACTGTACAGTAACTCCTAAGGTATTCTGTAACACGTCAAATGCGTTATTAGCTCCACTTTCTTCTATTCGTTTAACATCATATACTTCTACCGCAGCCGGTGTATCTAGATCCTTCGTTTCAAAACCTTGTGCTGTTACTATCATTGGATCAAGTGTGAAAACCTGTTCCGGTTCTTCTGCATACCCTGATGTGCCCCCCCAGATGACACTGCCAGTTATCAATGCGATCATCAGAGTATTTTTTTCTAAGCTTTGCTTCATCAAATTCAACTTCCTTTCAAATTTTAATTCATTGATACCCTTCTTTAAATATAGTCGTAAAAATAGAAACTCCTCCTTCTCTGAAAACAGATAAGGAGGATACAGACAAAATTTACTGTCATATCTTCCCTATACTGTCTCTCGCAGACATAGAGTTGCTGGTAAATTCTGACTCAAGCAGTTTTAATCACTGCTAATACAGCGGCGGGACCGTGTTAGATTCTCACTAACTTTTACTCGTTATAGATTACCAGTATTTAATATTAAATTCATTTTACTACTATGTGTGATATAATACTATGTATAGTCATTAGACAGTCAAGAGGTTGGTGAAAATTTATGGAAAAAAATAAAAAAAAATTATTTACAACAGGAGAACTGGCTTCCTTGTGTAATATTCATCGCAAAACCTTGCTTTTTTATGACAGGCTTGGCCTGATCAAACCAGAGTTTATTGATAATAACGGTTACCGTTATTATGCCCGACGACAATTCTTTTCCTTAGAGATCATCTTGGCGTTACGAAAATTAGATATATCTTTACCGGAAATTGGTGAGTATCTTAATAATAAATCTACATCTAATTACAAAAACTTACTTGCCAAACATGCCAATATATTAGATCAGCTTTTGCTTAATCTTCAAAAAATGCGCAGTGAGCTTAATGACAGAATCAACTTCTTAGAAAATACTGAATCTTTACCTGTAGAATCGGTTCATTTAACAGCAGAAGCCGAAGAATATCTTTTTTTAAGCGATCCGGTTCCGCAGAATGCTGATTTAAAAATCAGAACAAAAATCTCGGCTCAGCATTTATCAACTTTGGCTGATTATGTTACTTTTAACAATCATGTTTCGGGTTATATACTTGATAAGACTGCTTTTATAGCTGGTAAACGGCCCCATACCAAGTATTTTTACCAATCATTTTCTCAGCCTTTTGATTCGCCTTACTTTTTTCTTAAAGCTGCAGGATCATATGCAACAATTTACTTTGAAGGTATTTATTGTTCGTACGGTAAACCACATGTCACTATGCTCTACCAGTATTTACAGGATAATAACCTGCAGGCGGTCAGCGATCTTTATATGACTTCAATCAGAAATCACTGGGTTACCAATGATAATGGCAGCTATTTAAACAAACTTTCAGTAAAAGTCAAAAAATAACAGTAGAATTTAAAATTCTACTGTTATTTTTATCTTTTTTATTCTTTAACTATTGCCGCACCCTGTTCAGTAAAGTTGATTATTGAACCACCCGGCAATTCAATTTCTACACCATTGTCTTTCCATTTTAAAGGCTCTTTTACTGTACAGTTTGTTACTTCACCGTCTGGAGTAAAGCTGACTATGCTTTTTCCTTTAAATTCAACAAAACCTGCATTCTCCATATCTACGGCATTATTTTGCCAGCCAACAGGCCGCAGTTTAGTATCTTCTGCCAAAGTCCCCTTTTTTACTGCACCGTCATTATAAAAATCAAGGATGGTGCCGCTTTTAAAGGCTATAAACCCATATTTTTCTGAACCAAGGCCAACTGTTGTTTCATCAGCTATAGTGCCATTAAGTACCGTTCCCTGTTCGCTGAAGGTCACAGCCGTACCGCCTTTATAACGGATATGCCCATAACTGGAAAGTGCTATATTGTAGGTACTGTTATTGTTCCAATATCTGTAATAACGCGGGAAAAACGGGCTGCGGTTAGTATATGCAGAAACAAAATAATAATCGTTAATAATACGCTGCCACCCTTGTGGACGCAAATAGGTATCACTTGCCAGTACACCGCTGATAACAGCTCCATTATCATTAAGACTGGCCGTTGTACCTTTTTTAAACTTTATCTGGTCTCCTACAGTCCAGCCCTGAGGATAAAGCTCTTCACTTTTTGTAAGAGTTTTACTGGTTGGAGCTGCAAATACACTGCTGCATAAAGCACACAGGCTTATGACTACTGCTGTTTTTGCCAAAATACTTTTTGTTTGCATTTTGATCAGTCCTTTCTATATTTTTCAATTTATAATTTAGCACTTTCATTATCATGATTCAAATTAGCTTAATTACAAAAATAAAATTAAATTTCTGCTGTTTAAACAAGCGGATTCACAATTCTTATTATTTATATTCTATCATAGCTTTTGATGATGAATATTTAATTTTCAAAAAACAAATGACTCCAACACATAGGTGCAGGAGTCATTTGTTTCATTTAATGTTTTTTTTATTTTGTTCTTTAAATGCTGCTTCCTGCCACAAATACCAAACCCCCAAAGAACGCCATGGACGCCATGTTTCTGTAAGCGTAGTTATTTGCCCACGTTTGGGTATATCATCTAACCCCTTCAACTCTTTCAGTTCTTTTTTAAAAATAAAATCTGCCGAAGGAACTACATCAGTCCTGCACAAGGCAAGCAATAAAAACATTTCAATAGTCCACTGCCCTAAACCGCGAATTTGGACAAGCTGCTTAGTTATTTCAGCATCAGTCATTTCAGAAAATTTTTCTATAGTTACCTGACCTGCAACAGCTGCTTCAGCAAAACTTTTCAAATATTCGGCTTTCTGTTTTACCAGTCCCTGTTCGCACAAGGCTTCAATGGAAACTTCCACTACCGCCTGTGGCTGCAGTGGATTTCCTAAAAATTTTCCTAGTTTTTCCAGTAATTGCAGACTGACATCAGGTGGTAACTGCTGTGAAACAATACCTGTAACTAATGTCCCGAAATACTTCTCCTTTGGCTCAGGTTTCAATTCACACACAGGAAACCTATCGATCAATGGGATCAGCTCAGGCGCATGTTCACGCAGATATTCGGCTCCTGCAGCCCAATCTGGGGTTTTGAGCATGATACATCCTCCTTATTTACTTTGGTTATTCAACGAAACAGTACTATCGTTGATATTACTTATGATTATACGCTAAAACGATTATTTTGCAAAGCCGCTGAAAAGTAATTTAGTAAAATTACAGAAAATCCTTGCATCATTCATGGTTTTATGGTATTATTTATATCTGTCAGGACTACTGACAAATGGCCCGGTGGTTCAGTTGGTTAGAATGCCGCCCTGTCACGGCGGAGGTCGTGGGTTCGAGTCCCATCCGGGTCGCCAAG
>ERZ860009.785-NODE-785-length-12550-cov-1.213365_pt1 | contig 12550 bp, 19 predicted proteins | sample MGYA00510114_ERZ860009 | MGnify/ENA primary metagenome ERZ860009 (study PRJEB30046, sample SAMN00715177) | human gut metagenome | study: EMG produced TPA metagenomics assembly of the A metagenome-wide association study of gut microbiota in type 2... | reverse complement strand
TGTAATAAGAAATTCATCTGGAATTTCTATTACATAAAAAACCTTCTTAGAAACTTCTATTAACATACTCTCTCGAAAAAACTGTTCTTATTAACATTTCTCCGCTTTAAACTAACACTTTTATCATGCCACTTATCTGTTTATTTTAAATCGATTTCTTTTAACCTTACTGAATTTTAATTAATTCTGCTGTATTAACTGCTTCTTCTGTGAGAGGCACACCATAAGCATCTATAGAACATCCACCCATAAGGATTTCAGTATAATCAAATTCATGACCATATTTTTTACCTACAGCATCAAGTACCTTTCTTGCCTCTCTTACTATCTCCGGACCAATTCCATCTCCAGGAATCAATGTTATCTTATAACCCATATCATTTATACCCAGCTTTCTATATATTCTTAGTTTTTAACTTTCATATTATAATAACGTATTTATTATATTTTTACAAGTTATTTTAATGTATGCTTTCGCATAAGTTAATGAAGTATTTTTCATTAACATTTTAATATTCTATGCCTTCCCTCGCTGAAATTCCCAAATCAAATGGATGCTTTATCTTTTTCATTTCCGTAATATAATCCGCATGCCTTATTAGTGATTCATCCGGATTTCTTCCAGTAATCACAATCTCAACACCTTCATGGTTTTCTAGAAGATAACCTGTTTTTGCCCTGTCAACCTGATTATATTCATAAGCAGATGCAAGTTCATCAAGGACAACAACGCTCACATCATGTTTTTTGTATACATGTTCAAAAATAGTATCCAATATACTGTCATGTTCTTTTTTCTGCATATTTCTATCAGATTCACTCATTCTGCTGTAAAATCCATAGTCTTTTGAAGCCCTTAAAACCATTACGTCGGTATCTGTGCAAATGCATCGACCTCCCCGCTTGCTCTCCCTTTCATAAACTGTGCAAATATGACCTTTAGCCCGCATCCTGCGGCTCTGAGTGCAAGACCGGCTGCTGCTGTAGTCTTTCCTTTGCCGTCCCCTGTATAAATATGTACTAGCCCTGTTTCTTTTTTCATCTGGATTTTATCTGCCATATTCTTATCTTTAATCATGCTTATATTCCTCCCTCCATTTACAATCCGATTATTTTATAAACCATCGCAATATCCATATTTGTGCGAATCATATCTGCAAGCTTGTCATACTCTTTTTCTTTTCTTTTTTTGACGCTTATGACATTATCTGCTTCATATGTAATTCCTTTTCTTTCACAAAGTAATTTAAGCAGCTTTAAAAGGAACTCTTCATTATCAAAAATCCCATGAATATATGTACCACATACATTTCCATTCACACAGCCATCCTCTTTTCCGTCTGATAAAACAGAAAACGGCCTGCCGGTACTCACAATTCCATAAATCCGTCATCCTCTGACGAATCAAGAATTGTGCTCTCACCCATATGAATTTCATATCCTGATACTTTAATTCCATTTAGATTTTCCCATATACCTGCAGCATCCCACATCATCCCGTGTTCTGACGCACATATAACCGCCTGTGTTCTGGTCTGGTGTTTCTTTGATGAAAATTCTGTAACAACGGGAAGAAGTCCGATTCCTCTTATATTCCCGCCTGCCTCAGCACCATCTTCATCACTTATATACATTCCAAGCATCTGAAAACCGCCGCATACACCCATAACCGGTATATCTGTCGATGCGCTTTTAAAATGCAGTTTTCCAGCCCGCTCTGTCTTAACCACTTCATATCACCTATTGTATTTTTAGTCCCGGGAATAATAACGAAATCCGGGTTTCCAAAACGTGACACGTCATTTACATACCTGACATGCACACCATTCGATGATTCAAGTGCATTAAAATCTGTAAAATTAGATATATGCGGAAGTTTTATAACCGCAATATCAACAAGCACTTCCTCTGTGCTATCATAGCTTTCACCATTATCAAGCCTCTCTGAAAGACTGTCCTCATCATCTATATCAAGATACATATATGGAATTACTCCCGCAACTGGAATTCTGCATATATCTGTAAGCTGTACAAGTCCCGGTTCCAATATCTTTTTGTCACCTCTGAACTTATTAATAACAAGACCTTTAATACGCCTTTTCTCTTCTTCTTCAAGAAGCATGATCGTTCCGACAAGCTGTGCAAACACACCGCCACGGTCTATATCACCAACAAGCAGCACCGGTGCATCAACAAGTTTTGCCATGCCCATATTAACAATGTCGTTTTTTTTCAGATTTATCTCGGCAGGACTGCCCGCACCTTCGATTACAACTACGTCATAAGCTTTATCAAGTTTCTCATATGCATTCATAATATCAGGAATAAGTTTTGTCTTATACTTAAAATACTCTGAAGCCGGCATATTTTTTAACGGAATTCCATTTACAATCACCTGCGAGCCTACATCGCTTGTAGGTTTTAAAAGAATCGGATTCATGCTGACATCTGGCTCTGTTCCGGCTGCTTCTGCCTGCATAACCTGTGCACGTCCCATCTCAAACCCATCTTTTGTTATATATGAATTGAGTGCCATATTCTGTGATTTAAACGGAGCCACTCTGTAGCCATCCTGTTTAAGAACTCTTAAAATCCCGGCTGTCACAATGCTTTTCCCCGCATTGGACATTGTCCCCTGTATCATAAGATTTTTTGCCATCAGACACACATCCTTCCCAAAAATATAATAATTCTTACAGCTGCAGCCATGATAATACATAAAAATGTTGTGACATATAAAAGAATATTTACTCTTTTTATATCTTCAATCTCTACCGGACGGCTGTCATCACCGATATACGGCTTTTTCACAAGTTTCCCAAAATAATAATTATCACCGGCAAGCCTTACCCCCAATGCACCGGCACAGACTGATTCCGTATGTGCCGAATCGGGCTTGAATGATTATGTTTGTCACGCCTGTAAATTCTTAATGCATCTTTCATGTTGTATTTTTTATCTTTTGAAAATATCTGCACAACCCCCGTAGCTGCAATCATAATCCATGATGCAAGCCGTGCCGGAATAAAATTGACAACATCATCTGATTTTGCCGCAAATCTTCCAAAATACATATATTTGTCATTTTTATATCCAATCATTGAATCCATTGTATTAACCGCTTTGTACATAAATCCACCTGCTGCTCCGAAAAATACAATGTAAAACAATGGTGCTGCAATTCCGTCAGATGTATTTTCCGCAACTGTCTCAACCGCAGCCTTTGTTATTCCTGTCTCATCAAGTTTTTCTGTATCTCTTCCTACAATCATCGATACTGCATATCTGGCTTTTTCAATATTATTTTCTTTTAGTCTGTAATACACTTTCATGCTTTCATCTTTTAATGATTTTGCTGCAATAAGCTGATAACACATAACCGACTCAGCAATAAGCCCTGCTGTCACATTTATACGATAAAAAATATAAAGACCAGCCGCTGTCACTCCACCTGTTGCCAGCATCACAAGTACCCAGAGAAGCATACCTTTATAATATTTTTTCCGGTTGCTGTCTGTGTCCTTATAAAGCATTTTATCAAGTTTTCCGATAAGCCATCCTATCAGCCTTACCGGATGATAAATACAGTGCGGATCTCCTATAATCAGGTCAAGAATCCAGCCCGCAATAACCGGAATAATGTAATAAATTATTTTCATCAAACTTACACTCCAATATATATCCACTGCCATTTATGCAGGAATAATCATAATAATCTCCGCCAAAGGCATTGCTCATAACTGACATTATTGTCCCCCCTGCACAACAAACGCAACAGTTTCAATTTTCTTATCTTCACAATTCATCCTGTATACAAAATCCATACATTTATAAAAACCTTCAACACTCCGCTTCCTGAAATCATAAGGTTCTCACCACCCGGAAATGTATTGCTTCCTCCACTGTCAATCCATTGCTGATACAAAGGCTCGTCCAACAGCTCCATATAATTTTTCCCCTCAAAAATTCCAAAATCACATTCTTTTAGAAGTTCTTCTTTTAAAATATCCTTTTCCGGATAAATGATTTTTGCCGTCTGGACACATCTTTTCATCGTACTTGAAAACACAATGTCTGCCATTGGATACTTTCTACTTTTTATATTTTCATTTAATATTTGCTGCCCTTTGGGGCAAAGATTTTCATCTGTGATTCCAATATATCTTCTGCTGACATTTCCCTCGGTCATTCCGTGTCTGATTAATACTATTTTCATTTTATTCTCATCCCTACACCGCAGGTAATCCTCTCCATTTCATCAGATTTTTGTGCAAGCCTGCATAATACTCTTCCTACAAGTTCCCTGTAATCACGCATATTTTTATCAATCGGGACAATTCCACTCCCAACTTCATCACATATAATGCAGACTGATGGATTAACTTCATATATCCATTCCGCAAAATCGTCCATGCCATCGCCATTCTGAACGCATCTGTAAACATACTCATGAAAATGATTAATTATGTCTGCATTTTTCATATCTTCCTTTGTACATCTGTCTCCCTGCACAATTGTCGGTTTATTTTGAAATTTACCCGAAACATAGTCACATTTTCCTTGCCATGCCCCGCCTACATATAATTTCATAAGCAAAAATCTCCCTTCTAAACAAATACAAGCACTATCATGCAGCACAATTCACTCATGCACAAAAACCAACCCGCAAGGTCTCCTGTCACACCGCCAAATATTTTATATGACCATATCCTGTAATAAACAAGCACTGCAGCCTGCACAATAAGGCACAATGCAGCTGCAAAAGCATTAACATAAGTCATAATTGCAATACATATAATATAATTTAAAAGTATCATTATATTCACAACATTTCCGGACACAGACCGTACAACACTGTTAAGCATTCCGCCATTTCTTGCACTTTTAAAATTAACTGCTGCAAATGCACTTGATATTCTTGAAAGATAAAAAACACACCCCATAATAATAAATATATCCGTATTTTTATTTTCAAAAATATATGAAAATGCACCCGCTGCTGCAAGTACATATGTAACAAGCATAATAACAGCAAATGCTCAATATGTGAATCTTTAAGAATCTCTAATTTTTCTCACGGTCTCCATATGAATGGACAGCATCCATCGTATCCATATATCCATCAATATGAATTCCACCAGTTATAAGCAGCAAAAAACACCAGAAACACACATCGATGTAATCGTTCCAATGCAAAACTTTCTTGCAAAAATAAGCCACCCTGAAAAAAGTGCACCAATAACCACTCCGACAAGCGGGAAAAAACCAAACGTATATTTCATATCCTTTTCTTCAAGCCACACATGTGGCACCGGAATTCTCGAATACATTGAAAATGCTAATATTAACGACTTTATTACTGACATATAGTCTCCTGTTCTTTAATCACAAATTTTTACTTTATATTTAATGATTTCAAAAATATTATCACAACAAATTAATTTTACAGTACAAATACGATTTCTTCAACTGTGTTGTAAAAAGAATATTGACATATTAAATCATATATTATAATATAATCCCAACAATACTATACACTGTATAATATTGTTAAAATTTTTATATGAAAGGAGTTTTGATATTTATGGTATTTCAGATTGGTTCTGCACTACTTGATGCCTGTGTTTTATCAGCTTTGGAAGAAGAACCACTGTACGGATATGCACTCACGCAGAAAGTAAAATCTGTTGTCGATATTTCAGAATCCACGCTGTACCCGGTTCTTAGAAGACTAACTAAAGACGGGCTTCTTTCAACCTACGACCAGCCATTCAACGGACGCAACCGACGGTATTATGTGCTGACGATTACGGAAAATCGCAGCTTATTTTTTTGCGTAACGAATGGATTTCCTATAAAGAAAGACTCGATGGAATTCTTATAAACAAGGAGGATTTGGGATGAACAAGGAAGAATATCTTACCAGACTGCAATATTGCATATCGCAGCTTCCAACTGTCGAAGCACAGAATACAATGCAATATTACAGGGAATATTTTGATGATGCAGGAGAAGAAAACTTTGCATCTGTTATGGCAGAGCTGGGAACACCCGAACAGCTGGCAGCCAAGATATGCAGCAGCTATGGAATTAATTATCAGCAGCCTGTCAATGAAAATAACACATCAAAAGCTGTCATTATAGCAATTATTGCTGTGTTACATGCCCGATATGGTTCACAGCCGGAATTGTTATATTATCACTTATTTTTTCGCTTTTCATGGTTATTTTGAGCCTTATATTTGCTGCAGGAGTTGTAGGAATATGCCTTATATTTGCAGGTCTGCTTGTTTTTGCAGCTGGCTTTCCTACGCTTTTTACACATGTTCCAACCGGGACAATGCTTATCGGAGCCGGACTTGTATTGTGTGCCGCGGGAATTTTATTTTCTTTGCTTCTTATATGGATGATATCGGAACAAAGGATCTTATTTCATTTATAATCAAAAAAATCAAACAATTTATTGAAAAAAGGAAAACACGTAAAACTTATTCCGGAAAGGCAGGTATCCAATGAAAAAATTTACAAAAATTGCATGTATACAGCAGGCATAATGTTTGCTATAGGTGCCATCCTTGCCATATCCGGGATTCTTGCCGGTGCCAAAAGCGGCATATTTATCGACTGGACATCTCACGGAATCAGAATTGTGCCGCAAAAAGATACCTATACTTATGAAGCATATGATATAACAGATATCAATGCAATAGATATCAATGTTTCAAACGCAGCTATCAAATTTGTGCCTTCAGAAAACGATAAATGGGGCATTGTTGCAACATATAATTATTATAAAAATGCACCTGAAATAAATACATCAAATGGTAAAATCTCAGTAACGCAGGCATCTCATTCAGGCTGGGAAATGGTCGGCATCATTAATCTGTTATTCAAACCACTTGATAATTCAATAACTATTTATGTGCCTGCCGGTTCCCCACTTATCAGTTCAATTAAAATAAATACTGATAACAGTGCCATAAAGTCAGACTGTGCATTAAACACTGAAATTTTAAATATCGAAACAAGTAACGGTGCTATTAAATTTAATAATCTTTCCGTTTCAAAGCAGACTCAGATAAAGACTTCAAATGATCTTATCAGTCTTAATGGAAATTTCAGCGGAGATTCAAATCTAAAAACATCCAATGGAAAAATTGAAGTTGCCGGTCTTATAAAGGACTCATTCACAGCAAAAACTTCAAATGGTTCCGTTGACATAGATGTAAACCGTCCTGAATCAGAGTATTCAATATACGGAAAAACGAGCAACGGTTCTGTCAAAGTAAATGGTGAGAACCATTCAACCGATTACTCATCTTATTCATCAACTTCAAACACTATCAATGCCCAGACAAGCAATGGTGCCATAAACCTTAACTTTGCACGATAAAACTATCTATCGTGGCAGGCATACGATTATCATGCGGACGCAGACTCAATTTTGTTGCCTGCATAAATATAAGTTCCTTTGCATTCTATAAATGGAATATTAAATTTATTCTATTCTAAAAGAACCCCATTGGCTTACGCCTATGGGGTTCTTAAAATTTAACAACTCTTCAATTGTTTATAAATTAGTCTTCTGCTCTCTTAACAAGTGCTTCATACTTAGCCTTTGCATTTGCTTCAGCTTCACCAAAGAGCTTAGCTGCTCTTTCTGGATTCTGCTTCTTCAAGTTGATGTAACGGCTCTCACCCATGATGAATTCCTGATATTCCTTAGTAGGTGCCTTGCTATCAAGAGTAAATGGATTCTTTCCTTCAAGTGCTTTTCTAGGATCGAATCTGAACAGATGCCAGTAACCTGACTGTACTGCAAGTTTCTCTTCTTCCATAGCTTTAGACATACCCTTACGGATACCATGGTTGATACATGGAGCATAACCAATTACAAGTGATGGACCATTGTAGCTTTCAGCTTCCTGAATAGCCTTTACACACTGGTTCATATCAGCACCCATAGCAACCTGTGCTACATAGATGTATCCATAGCTCATAGCAATTGCTGCAAGGTCTTTCTTCTTAACATCCTTACCTGCTGCTGCGAACTGAGCGATTGCACCAAGGTTAGTAGACTTAGAAGCCTGTCCGCCTGTGTTAGAATAAACTTCTGTATCGAATACGAATACATTGACATCCTTGTTTGCTGCAAGAACATGATCAAGTCCGCCGTAACCGATATCATAAGCCCATCCGTCACCACCGAGTATCCACTGTGACTTCTTTGAAAGGAATTCTTTTTCTTTAAGAATTTCCTGAGCCTTTCGCATCCACAAGCTTCAAGTGCTGCAACGAGTTTATCTGTAGCCTTTGCATTAGCTTCGCCATCTTCATATGTAGCATAATACTCATCGATAGCTGCCTTAACATCAGCATTATCTGTTGAAGCAAGGATTTCATCGAGCTTATTCTTTAACGCTGCTCTGTTAGCATCCTGAGCAAGTTTCATACCAAAACCAAACTCAGCATTATCTTCAAATAATGAGTTGCCCCAAGCAGGTCCCTTACCAGCCTTATTTACTGTATATGGAGTTGATGGAGATGAACCGGCCCAGATTGATGAACAACCTGTTGCATTGGCAATAAGCATTCTGTCACCACAAATCTGTGTAATGACTTAGCATAAGGTGTCTCACCACATCCTGCACAAGCACCTGAGAACTCAAGTAATGGCTGAACGAACTGTGAACCCTTAACTGTACCCTTCTTGAACTTCTCAAGAACTTCTGGCTTATCTGAAACAGTAAGTCCATATTCAAAGAACTTCTGCTCATCCATCTGAGTTTCAAGTGAAGCCATCTTTAATACATCATTTCTGTTATTACCAGGACAAACATTTGTACATGAACCACAACCTGTACAGTCAAGTACAGATACAGTCATTGTAAAGTAGTATCCAGGCATACCAGTCATAGGTGTAACCTTCATGCCTGCAGGTGCATTGTTCTTTTCTTCCTCATTCATTACAACTGGTCTGATTACTGCATGAGGACATACATATGCACACTGGTTACACTGAAGACATCCTTCTGAATTCCAACATGGAACATCTACTGCAACACCACGCTTTTCATAAGCTGCTGTTCCCTGTGGAAATGTACCATCAATAACATTCTTAAATGTAGAAACCGGAAGTTTATCACCCTGGCAGGCATTGATTGGCTTCTGAATGTTATTTACGAAATCAAGAACTTCAGGTTTACCTGAAACTGCCTGTTCGCCAAGAACCTCGTCCTTGCAGTCTTTCCATTCTGCCGGAACTGGTACTTCAACAACTTCATTGGCACCTCTTTCAATTGCCTGATAGTTCATCTGAACAATATCATCACCCTTCTTAGCATATGAAGCAAGAGCTTTCTCTTTCATATACTGGATAGCTTCATCCTCAGGAATGATATTGGCAAGTTTGAAGAATGCTGACTGAAGTACAGTATTGATACGTCCGCCAAGACCAATTTCCTTACCAAGCTTAATACCATCAATGATATAGAACTTAACATTATGTTCAGCCATATATCTCTTAGCCTGTCCAGGAATATGATTTCCGACTTCTTCCGGAGACCATTCACAGTTAAGAAGGAATGTACCGCCATCCTTAACATCCTGAACCATGTCATATTTATTCATGTATGCAGGACAGTGACATGCAACAAAATCAGCCTTATCAATAAGGTATGTAGACTTAATAGGAGTCTTACCAAAACGAAGGTGAGATGTTGTAACACCACCTGACTTCTTTGAATCATAATCAAAATATGCCTGAGCATACATAGGAGTATGATCACCGATAATCTTAATAGAGTTCTTGTTAGCACCTACAGTACCATCAGCACCAAGACCCCAGAACTTACATGAAGTTGTTCCGGCAGGAGCTGTGTTAGCTGTCTCTATACGAGGAAGTGATGTATTAGTAACATCATCTACGATACCAACTGTAAATCCAGCCTTATCCTCATTTGCAAAAATAGCAAAGATATCAGCAGGAGTTGTATTCTTAGAACCAAGACCATAACGACCATTAAGGACTTTAACGCTCTCGAATTCTGTTCCCTTTAATGCAGCAACCACATCAAGGTAAAGTGGCTCACCGATTGAACCAGGCTCCTTTGTTCTGTCAATTACGCTGATTGTCTTAACTGACTTAGGCATAACTGCAAGGAGATGCTTAGCTGAAAATGGTCTGTAAAGATGTACTTTAATAGCACCGACTTTTTCGCCCTTAGCAAGCATATAATCAATTGTCTCATCGATAGTTTCGCATCAGAACCCATAGCAATGATAACTTTTTCTGCATCTGGAGCACCAACATAGTTAAATGGCTTATAATCTGTGCCAATCTTAGCATTAACCATGTTCATGTACTTTTCAACCAAATCAGGTATTGCATCGTAATATGGATTACAAGCTTCTCTTACCTGGAAGAAAATATCAGGGTTCTGAGCTGAACCATGAAGAACAGGATGCTCTGGATTAAGTGCTCTCTTCTTAAATGCAGCAACTGCATCCATATCGCACATTTCCTTTAAGTCTTCATAATCCCATACTTCAACTTTCTGAATTTCATGAGATGTACGGAAGCCATCAAAGAAATGAAGGAATGGTACACGGCCTTCAATTGCAGCAAGATGAGCAACTGCTCCTAAGTCCATAACTTCCTGTACACTGTTGCTACATAACATAGCAAAACCAGTCTGACGACAGGCATAAATATCCTGATGATCACCGAAAATTGATAATGCGTGTGATGCTAATGCTCTTGCAGAAACATCAATAACACCAGGTAATAACTCGCCGGCAACCTTATACATGTTAGGAACATAAGAAGAAGACCCTGTGATGCTGTATAAGTTGTTGTAAGTGCACCTGCAGCAAGTGAACCGTGGAAAGCACCTGAAGCACCGCCCTCTGATTCAAGTTCTACAAGTTTAACTGTGTTGCCAAAAATGTTTTTCTTCCCTGTGTGGCCCACTGATCTGTATAATCAGCCATAGGTGAAGAAGGTGTAATAGGATAGATTGTAGCTACTTCTGTAAACGCATAAGATACGTGTGCAGCAGCTGTATTACCATCCATGGTTTTCATTTTTCTTGCCATAAATTTATACCTCACTTCGTATAAAGAATTTGGTGGAGTGCATACCACTCCGATATTTATTATTTTAGTATCAATTGACTAAAAAGTAAAGGCATTATTCCAAATTATCAATTAAAATACATAATTCAGTAATAATGCCTTGTTAAAATATTAGCAATTTATATAAAATTTAAAATTAATTTAGCAGCCATTTTGCCAAATCTGATAATTCAGACTCATTTTTTGCATTCAATCTTGTCTTAATTGTTACTTTTGTCTCACAAACATTCATATTTTTAAATGATGCAAGTGCATCAGTCATAAGTTTGCCTGCAACCGGTCCCCATGAACCATTTTCGATTATGGCAGCTTTCTGTTCTGATAATTTTTCATTTTAAGATGATAAATAAAATCTTCCATGCAAGGCATCAGACCGCCGTCATAAGTAACTCCTGCCAGTACAAGTTTATCAAACCTGAAGCTGTCTGCAACTGCTTTTGCACAATCATCTCTTGATAAATCGTATACAACAACCGGTTCATCAGATATCTTTTTCAAATCATCTCCAAGTTTTAATGCTGCTTTTCGTGTATTGCCATGAAGTGTCGAATAAGCTATCACAGGCCTTTTTCTTCAGGCTGGTATGATGACCATTTCATATATTTATCAATATAAAAATCAAAATCCTTATCAATCACAGGTCCGTGAAGAGGTGCTATCACACTTATATCAAGTGCAGATGCTTTCTTTAAAAGACCCTGGACTGAAGGACCATACTTTCCAACAATATTAATAAAATATCTTCTTGCTTCATCCGCCCAGCTCTGTGGCATATTTTCAAGTTCTGATGTTTTAAGCCTGTCTCCCAATGCACCAAATGTTCCGAAACCATCTGCAGAAAAAGCACTTTTTCTGTACTTTCATATTCCACCATAACTTCAGGCCAGTGAACCATTGGAGCCATCACAAATGTAAGAACATGCTTTCCAAGTGCAAGTGTTGTTCCTTCTGCCACAACAAATCTTTTATCTTCCGGTACATCAATATCAATAAACTGCGGAAGCATTGCAAATGTTTTTGCATTCGCAACAACAATTGTATCCGGGTATTTTTTTAAGAAACGCTCAATATTTCCTGAATGGTCAGGTTCAAGATGTGACACTACAAGATAATCCGGTGCCTTTCCCTCAAATGCTTCTTCAAGATTATCAAACCACTGGTCTGTCGCTCTTTCATCCACTGTATCCATAACAGCAATTTTACTGTCTTTAATGACATATGAGTTATAAGTAACACCATTGCTTACAGGATACTGATTTTCAAATAAATCTATTGTTCTATCATCTGCTCCAACATATAAAATACTGTCGGAAATACGTTTTAATGCCATATTAGATTTAACCTCCTTATTTTTTATTTATTCTATCACACATTTTTATAATAGTTCAAGAACGTAATGTATTTACAGGCATAA
>ERZ860009.782-NODE-782-length-12575-cov-1.596406_pt1 | contig 12575 bp, 11 predicted proteins | sample MGYA00510114_ERZ860009 | MGnify/ENA primary metagenome ERZ860009 (study PRJEB30046, sample SAMN00715177) | human gut metagenome | study: EMG produced TPA metagenomics assembly of the A metagenome-wide association study of gut microbiota in type 2... | reverse complement strand
GCCAGCCTAAAATCCGGAGTTGGCGGCAAAAGGAACTGTTCGAATATGCAGGAGCGGCCGGCGGATTTATAGACCGTTACGGTTATCCCTTTTGCCGGGGGCGGATAATGAGTGCAGTAGAGAAAGACAACGGACAGTATGATACTGTCGTTCCTGTGTTTTGGGCTACAGGCGCTGCCTTGTTTATCCGTCGGAAAGACTATTTGGATGCCGGCGGATTGGATGGACGTTTTTTCGCTCATATGGAAGAGATAGACTTGTGCTGGCGACTTCGTGCCCGCGGGCGGATGCTGGTTTGTGTACCCCAAAGTACCGTTTATCATGTAGGCGGTGCAACCTTGAAAAAGGAGAATCCTCATAAGACTTTTCTCAATTTCCGTAACAATCTTGTAATGCTCTATAAGAATCTGCCGCAAGAAGAATTGGGGTCTGTAATGCGTGTGCGCGCAGTGCTTGATTATGTTGCGGCTTTGAGTTTTCTGCTCAAAGGGCAGTTTCCCAATATGTGGGCAGTGCTTCGCGCACGTCGTGCATTCCATTTGCTCCGTCCCTCGTTTGCGGATGCCCGTAAAGAGAACTTGAAAAAAACATCACTCCCGATGATTCCCGAACGGGTAAAAAGTAGTATCTTGGTAGGGTTTTATCTGCGTGGGAAGAAATTTTTCTCTCAGTTGTAGGAACTGTTATCTATTCTTGATTGTTTGTTTTGTAAAAGTTATTTGCTTATGGAAAAATTGGTTAGAAAGATTGGCCTGGTGGCGCATGATGCCATGAAGAAAGACCTCATAGAGTGGGTGCTTTGGAATTCGGAATTGCTTATGGGGCATAAGTTCTATTGTACGGGTACTACGGGAACCCTTATTTTGGCAGCATTGAAAGAGAAGCATCCCGATGTCGAATGGGATTTTACCATTCTCAAATCCGGTCCTTTGGGCGGTGACCAGCAAATGGGCTCGCGCATTGTGGACGGGGAAATTGATTATCTTTTCTTCTTTACAGATCCCATGACTTTGCAGCCGCACGATACGATGTTAAGGCTTTGACCCGTCTTGCCAGCGTGGAGAACATCGTGTTTTGCTGTAACCGCAGTACGGCAGACCATATCATTTCGAGTCCGCTGTTCCTTGATCCTACTTATGAACGTACTGTTCCCGATTATAGCAACTATGCCAAGAGGTTCGAGAACAAGCAAGTCGTTGCCGAGGCGGTTGAATCGGCTAAGAAAAGAAAGAAGAAGCAATAATTCATTCTGTGCATATAATGAGGCGGGGATGTCCGAAGTGCCTGTACAGGGTTGCTTTTGTTTTAAGTAGCTATTGCTGTCGCTTCCCGTGAGATGCAAATCTCTATTCCCGCCGCTTCGATGTCTGCCCCCATTGGCGGATTGCGCTTTGATAACTTTAATTCAATATTTTCTATTTGGGGAAAGTCGCCGAACAACCGTTTCACAATACGTCCTCCGATATGTTCCAATAGCTTGGAAGGAACTTCCATTTCTGCCTTTACGGCTTCATACACATCTGCGTAGCTCACGGTATCCGCCACATCATCGGTCTGCATGGCAGGTGCGATGTTTACTTGCAGTCGCAGGCTGACGGTGAATTCGTTACCTGCCAGTGTTTCCTGTTCGCCTACACCGTGGTGGGCGAAAAAGCATATCCGGTCTAAAAATATGTAGCTTTTCATAAACGAAAAAATAGTCTCTCATGCAAACTTATGGATAATATTTTTGTTCTACAACTCGTGGAGCACGATTTCTATGCTTTTTTGCAAAAAATGGCGTGAAAATTTTCATTCTAATTATATTTCTATAACTTTGCATTGAAGTTCGGTAGCGACTGTAGCTTGATTTTTTAAGGAGAAAAATATATTAGAAGCGTTGTGCTTTGTCCTCTAACATGAAAACCTAGGAAATTTTCAGAAGTTAAACAATGGACAGCACAGTGGATTCTCACGTTTGTAGCGTGGGACTGCTGTCTGTTTTGTTTAACGGGTTTTCCTAGGGCCTTCATGTTAGAAACAGCACGCAGCTCCACGTTTCTGTTTCTAACCGGTCCTTTCGGAGTTTGGAGGACGCATGCTTCCGGTCTGCCTGTGCAGACAGAAGTTTATAAGACGTTTATGCAGATAAGATTGTTGCTGTTTCTGTTGTGCATATTTCTCATGACTCCGATTGATGGGTATGTAAAAGCCGGTAATGGGGAAGATACCTTGTACTACGCCGGGCGAACATTCAGTCCGAATTCGAGTATCGGGCGCAATAACCATTCGTTGTTGCTGAAGACCAATGCTGTGGCGTGGGGAATGGCGGTTATGAACGTAGCGGTGGAGTATGATATTTCGCCTGCAATTTCTGTCCTTATTCCTTTTTACTATTCTCCTTTCAATTATTTTATTTCTTCCCGCAAACTGCGCACTTTCTGCGTGCAGCCCGAAGTGCGTTATTGGTTCGGGCAGGTGGATGGTCTTTTTACCGGTGTGCATATCGGGGTGGCTTCTTACAACTATGCTCTTAAGAACAGTACATATCGCTATCAGAATAGCGATACGGGTACTCCATTGCTGAACATGGGGCTTACTGCCGGTTACCGGCTTTCACTCGGAAAAGGCGGGTGCTGGTGTCTGGAGTTTTCTTTGGGAGCGGGATATGCTTATCTGGATTATGACCGCTTTTTCAATATTCCCGGTGGTGCTTATGTCGATACTCGTCATAAGAATTTTTTCGGCATCGACCATGCGGGTATTTCAGTGGGCTACCGTATTGATTGGAAAGGAGGCCGGCGATGAAACAACTGTTTGTGGCTGTCTGTAGCTTGCTGTCTGCACTCTTGTGGGGAGGATGCAGCGTACACGAATTGCCGGAAGGCGATGGGATAGACCCTACAACCGTACATACCGAAATTGTCCTGCTACCCGGTTCCGATATGACACAGTTCGATATTCCTGAATTCTCTACCCGTACCGCCGGTGTGCACAAGTACAAGGTGCGTTATATTGTGGAAGTATATGCCGATGACAGGTCGACCAAAGCTGGCAATTCCGCCGTCAGTTGATTTGTGAGGAAGGAGATGCAGGAGAAGTGGCATTGGAATGTGAACTTCATGCACGTAACTATCGGATGGTGGCATGGCGGGACTTTGTACTTGCTACCGAGGTTTCCGGCAACACTGCTGCCGACTGTTTTTACACCACTTCCGATTTTGCTGCCGTCAAGCTGAAAGGTGATTATACGGGCGGAACCGACTATAAAGATGTGTTTTGCGGGCAGGCAACCCTCGACCTTATTCCTTATCGTTGCCATTTGGCAGCCCGTCATCGCGAAGAGATACAATTGGAACGTCCGCTGGCGAAAATAGAGTTGATTACTACCGATGTCATCAAGTACCTCAACAAGTTGGAACAAATGAAGTCTGTCCGTCCTGCAGGCATAGAAGATTTTACGGTGCAACTGGGTTACACCGGTTATTTCCCCACAGGTTTTAATGTCGTTTCCAACCGTCCCAATGAGGCGGTCACAGGTATACAATTTACTTCCGTTCCCATTGTTATTTCCAACAATGAGGCTTGTCTGGCTTTCGACTATGTGCTGGTGAATGGTACGGAGTCTTCCGTTACGCTGGAAATGGTTATCTGCAACGAAAAGGGACAGGAGGTGAACCGGGTCGGCGGGGTAGAAGTACCTGTCAGGCGGAATAGGATTACTACGGTGCGTGATGCGTTTCTTACCCGTGAGTTCGCTCCCGGCATCGGTATCAACCCCGGTTTCGACGGAGAGATAAATGTGGTGGTTCCCTGACGGCTTATTTAAACATGACTTATTCAAACAGAATAAACAGATGTCTCATTTTAAACAAAACGAACATGAAAAAGTGTTTTTTATTAATGGCAGGTATTATCCTGCTTGTATTCGCAGCCTGTCAGAGTGACGAGCTGGCGAATGGCGGAAGAAACGGCGAAGTAGCCGCCTCTTTCAGTGTACAGTTGCCTGGGAACGGGAACAATGCTGTAACCCGTGCTGCAACGGCGGGTGACGGTACATCGGTGAACCGTTGTATCATGGAAATCTACCTGAACGACGAACTTTATAGCCGGCAGATAGGTGCGATTCAATCGGATGGTCTGACGGCCGGCTTTGATGTCCGCCTGGTTACTTCACAGACTTATAAGTTCGTATTTTGGGCAGACCACGTCGAGTCAGTGGAAGATGATGCCATAAAGACCGATTTGCATTACAACACTGCCGACCTTCGTAACATTTCCATGCAAGGGGATTATAACGGAAGCGGTAAGGACGATACGCGGGATGCTTTCTTTGCCAGTCTGGAGAAGCTGGTGACTAATGCTTTTTCTGAAAGTGTGGAACTGACCCGCCCGTTCGGACAGTTGAACATCAAAACGGAAGATTTGGCTTCTATTCCTGACAATCAAAAAGAAGAATTTGTTCCGGTAACGGCGGGCTTGTCATTCAAGAACCTTTATACCGGTTTTAATGCTGCCACGGGTGACTTGCTCGGCGAACTGACGGCTGTAGCTTACAAAGCGGCTTCGGCTGTGGCGGATGCCAACGGTAACCTGACTGTGGACTATCTCTTTGCACCGAATACTGCGGGCGGACAACATCTGGTAAATATGACGCTTGCCGTATACAACGCTGCCGGTGAGCAGATTACCACGAAAGCCCTGAATAACATTCCTGTTCAGCGTAACTACAAGACGAATGTAACGGGTAATTTACTGACGGTTGACGGTAAGGTAAACGTAATGGTTACTCCTGCATTCTCTTCTCCTGCTTTAAGTGAAAAAGTAATAGAGGTAGCATCCGTAAGCGAAGTGGCTGAAGCCTTGAAAACCAATACTAATGTGGTTGTAATGGAAGCACCGAAAGAAGCAGCCACTATTTCACTGCCCAAATATGAGAGCGAGGATGTTGCGGTATCCATAACATTGCCTGAAACATCGAATGACATAACCATTAATTATGCGACAGAAACCGGAGGGGATAGTAAAAATGCTCCTAAGGAACTGAATATAACGGCTCCTTCCATCAGTAAGATAATCATTGACGCTTCGGAATCTACCGTAACGTTGAACGGACAGTCTTATACGGCTGTTGAGGCTACTACAGCGGATAATACGCTGATTGTGGGGAAAGATGTTACAGTTGCAGATTTGACCGTTAAGAAAGGCAATGTGGAAATTTATGGAACGGTAAACAATATCAGCTTTACAGACAACGGCGGTTATGTTACTGTTTGCAGCGTTTCCACTGCCGCACAGCTTAAGGTGGCCGGTGCTTTGGTAACCCAAAAGAAGTGCCGGAAAATTGTATTAACTGCCGATATAGACCTCAACGGAAGCAGTGAAAATCTTTGGGAACCGATGAATGCAGAATACAATGCACTCAAAAACGGAGAAACCAACCTTGAAGAGTTTGACGGTGGTAACCATACTATCTGCAATCTTTATGTTGACAATGTTACGAATAAAACGAATACCAAAGGAAATTATTATGGCGGTCTGTTTTATGTACTCAACGGTACGGTGAAAGATCTTACTATTGATGGGGCAACAGTAACTTGTTTCCGTGGTGCAGCATTAATAGGACGATTGGACGCCGGATTGGTGGAAAACTGCCACGTGAAGAATGCCAGGATATATAGTGAGCAAAAGGCCGGCGGGCTGGCGGGTTATGTAAACAACAGCAGCCAAGATTTGATTATCCGCGGATGTTCTGCATCGGATATAACACTCGATAAACTTTCAAGTATGGATGAAGCCTATATGATGGGAGGTTTTATCGGTTATTTGCAATCTTACGAACGGAATACGCTCATCGAAAATAATAGTGTAAGCAATATTGCCATAAATTATATATATACTTCTCCTGATGAGGTTACGGATAAGGTTGCTGATATGGAGCAGACCTATTGCCATGCATTTATCGGAAATGTGATAAACACTTCTAAGAAAGACGAATCATACAATAAGTATAGCGTTGTTTTGAAGAACAATCGAGTGGATAAACAGCTTGAAAATGCCGTAACTTGTGACCGTACCAATAATTATATAGGTTGGTGGGCAGGTGACTACAATCTTAATGGAAATAATGTCTCTTACTCCACTAAATTGGTGATTGACGGTGAGATTATGGACCGTTGGATAGAGGTGAAGCGTGTGGCAAACCTGCTCAGAACCGGGGGGGATATTTCCATTTATCGCTATGTAGACCTGACAAAGAACAATGAATCAAGTCAGGAAATAAATATTACTGCGGAAACGGTGTTGACATTGGAGAAGAATGCCGTACTCATTGTAGGAAAACAACAAGTCAATAATAAGAGTAAACTTACAGTAAAAGGTGCAGGTGCCATGAAAGCTACCGATTACCTGCTTATGAATGAAACCGGAGCCGAATTGATTATTGAAGGCGGCATTTTCACTGCTACATCAGCTACGGATGCCAACGGAGTGGCTGTTTATAATCAGGGAAAATGCACTGTCAATTCCGGAGTCTTTGATGCTCCCGGATTTACACTGATGAATACCGGCAATGCAGATATGACAGTTACCGGCGGTACTGTAAAATGTGGTGGCATAAAAACGGGATATGCGTTAATGGCGGCAGGTTCTGCTGCCAAGCTTACCGTAAGTGGCGGTGATATAGAGGCTATACAGTCTATCGGTGGCGCTCAAGTAAATATTTCGGGTGGTTCGGTGTATTGTGAGGGGACATATTATGCCTTGTATAACGGAGGCGGCAATACTTCGATTTCCGGTGGTTACTTTTATAGTCCGACAGGAAAGAATATTTATGTAGCAAGCGGAACCGTAAAAACTACCGGTGGCTACTTTAGCGACAAGTCCGCTCCTTTGGAAAGCGGTTATAAATTTCAGGATGTTAGTGTAACCGAGAATGGAAATCAGTATAACTATCAGGTAGTGTCTGAATAATAAATATCTAAATAAGATTGGTATGAAAAAGTGTTTTTTACTTAGGATAGGTATTTTTCGCTGACTATTAACGGTACAAGATACTGATCCCCCCCCTTTTATGGGACATGGAACTTGTCTCTTTCGCAAGAGGAGATGATGCAACTGTTGCTTTCCGGATTACGGAAGTGTTCTGCGGTTCGGAGAGCATACGGTTTTTTTGTTTGTTTGCCTTCCCTGCGTTGCGAAACGTGGGGAAGTTTTTGTATGATTTAGTCAGTTGTTTGGTATCATAGGTCTGTTTATTAAGCAGAGGTATAGCAGAAAATTCTATGTAAGGAGGTGCAATGAGTAAAAAAGCGGTGGAAAACTATTAAAAGGTCTCCACCGCTTTTTTACTCATTATCAGTTAATATGCTGTTTATCGTCCCGTTTGTGCGATCAGCTCTTTTATCTTTTCGTTCAGGCTTTCGGCTTTCATCAGTTGTTCCAGTGTCAGGTGCATACGCCAGCGCCAGTAGTGGCGCGGATTGGCAGGTACATTGATACGTTCTTCCTGCGCATTGGGGTTGCGCCATTTGCCGTCCATCGACATCCAGTCCTGCAGGGAGAGGATGGCAAGTATGGAATTCTTTGCAGGTGCTTGCGTACAACCTCTTCGCAAAGTTCGGGCGTGGCAACGGCGGGAGCGGCACCGTAATGTCCGAGCATCGTGTTGTAGTAACGTTGTGTCTGCTGGAAGTCTTCTTCCCACCAGCCGCGCAAGGTGGACATATCGTGTGTGGATATGGTGCAGACAGAGCGATACGGATACCAGTCCGGATGCCCGAACTCCTGTGCCGGATCTTTGGGCATGCGTTGTATTTCCAGGGATAGAATGCGTAAATCGTTCATTACCCATGCCACGCAACCGGGAATCATGCCCAAGTCCTCACCGCATACCAGCATCCGGGTGGATTGCGTCAGTTGCGGCAGTTTGTTCATAGCCTGCTCACGCCAAAATTCGTTGTGGCGGTGATAGTAGTACTGGTCGTACAGACGGTTGAAGGCAGCCTTTTCCCAATCGTTCAGGGAACGGTAGATATAGTCGTGCTGCACACCGATACGCGGGTGGAATTTGTACGGGTCATTGCGGTCGGGCACAAACAGCACGTCGCTGATAAGCGCATACAGGCCGTCGCGTATCCAGATGCTGTCCTCATCCGTTTTGCCGGCAAAGTAGGCCTCTACCTTGCGCTGGGTATCGAATTCGGACGCATCCGGTAAATTTCCCACGTATCTGTCGGTTCGATGAACGTCTGCTTTACGTAATCGGTATGCGGGCCGAACATCTGTCCGAGGAAATACTCGTGTATGTAAGGTTTCAGGAACTCATCGCGGAAAGAGAGACCGTAACTCTCTATCTCCTCACGCGTCATGGGCAGGGCGGGTACGAACTGGCCCAGCAGACCGTGCACGGCGTGCACCGGAATTTCCCAGATTCGGAAGAAACCGAGAATATGGTCAATGCGGTAGGCATCGAAGTATTCCGCCATTTTACGGAAGCGCTTCATCCACCACGCATAGCCGTCCTTTTCCATGACATCCCAGTTGTAGGTGGGGAACCCCCAGTTCTGTCCGTTTACGGAGAAATCATCGGGCGGTGCGCCGGCTTGTCCGTTCAGGTTGAAATAGTGGGGTTCTGTCCATGCTTCTACACTGTTGCGGCTAATGCCGATGGGTATGTCACCTTTCAGCACAACACCATTGGCGCGTGCATGTTCGGTAGCGGCAAGCAGTTGCAGATGCAGGTTGAACTGGATATAAAAGTAGATGGCTATATGCGGGTAATCGGCTGATGCCGGTTGGCAGAGCTTCTCAATCTCTGCGGCATCGTAGCTGCTGTATTTAGGCCACTCGCGGAAGTTGGGCGTTTTATAAACATCGCGCAGGTAACTGAAAACGGCGTACGGTTGCAGCCACTCTTGTTTGATTCAAAAAAATCGTGGAAAGCTGCCGAACCCAATACTTTTTCTCCTTCTTGCTTGAATATGAGATGAAAATATTCCCACTTGGTTTTGTTGACGGCTTCGTAATCGACGGCAGGCAGGGCATTCAACTCTTTCTGCCGTTTGTTGAAGTCTGCCATGGCTTTTTTGTCCTTCAATGTTCCCAGTTGCTTCAAGTCGGTGTACATCGGGTGGAAAGCATAGATGGAGATGCTGTTGTAAGGATAGGAATCCGTCCATGTATGCGTCATGGTAGTGTCGTTAATGGGCAGAATCTGTACGGCTTTCTGTTTGGTGCTTACCGCCCAGTCAATCATACGCTTCAAGTCGCCGAAGTCGCCCACACCAAAGCTCTTTTCGGAGCGGAGTGAGAATACGGGCACGGCAACACCTGCGCCCTTCCAGGCGGGAAGGCTGAAATATACGTAGCGGTCGCCGACAGCAAGGGTTTCGTTGGCGCCTGTTTGCGGGTCTGCCATATACCGGTTCGGATTGTTTTCCCAGCAAACGGCACGGCGTTCTTTCTTGTTATATAGAATGAATTTATATTCCAGCGGGAAGCTGATTTTGGTGGCATCCACCTCTATCTGCCACTCCGGGAAGTTGGCATCACTCATAAGCACGGCTTTGTCCGGGTTCCACTCTCCGAATATAGGCTGGTTTCCGCAGATGCCCAGGCAATGGTCACTGTCTATGCAGGGTGCGTATGCCTTTATCAGCAGCCCTTTTTTGTGTCCTTTGGGTGCGGCGTTGCGTTCGCGGTGTGCCAGAAGAGATTCCGTAAAGGCGGAAGTATAGAAATACTGCTGCTCCGGCAGGTTTTTCCAGCAATCCTGTATCCGGTACGTTTTCTTGGAAGTTCCGGAAAGGTAAAGCGTACGGGGCAGGCTGTTCCACTCTGCACGTGTATGCCGGCCGTCGCGGAAGATATGGTAGCTGTATCGGACAAGTCCGTCTTCCGGCATTGCAATGTTTACTTCCGCAGTCCAGTGGATACCGTCTATGGTCTGTAGCGGCAAAGCTTTGTCGGGATGTTCGTTTCCGAGTTCGGGGATGGAGCCTGAAACTCTGACTTCTTCATCCCAATTGGTTCTGTACTCGATATTGAATAATAAAATCATATATATTAGATTTAGAAACAACAATAGCTGCAATGATTATGCAAGTATAGAAAATATTCCTCATAATCATGCAGCTATTGCCGGCTATCTCATTTAAATTCCTATGCAAACGTTTGTGCTTGCCTGAATCTTATCCGCAACGGGATGTACCGCAGGTGGTGCAGATAAGGCAGCCTTCCTGATAAACCAGTGTCTCGTTGCCGCAATTCGGGCATTTCTGACCTTTGGCTGCGGTGCCGTCCGTAACGTATTTCTTCAAGGCACGTTCCACGCCGTTTTTCCAGGTATTGATGTTCTCGCTGTCCAGTTGCAGTGAGCTTACCAGCTTCATTACTTGCTCGATAGGCATGCGGTAACGCAGTACGCCGGAGATGAGTTTGGCATAGTTCCAGTATTCTTTGTTGAACTTCTCGGACAGTCCCTCGATGGTTACCTTGTAGCCGCGCTTGTTCTCGAACTGGAAGTCGTAACGCTTGTTGCCGTTTTCGTCAACGTTCTTGATGATGTGTCCTGTTGAAACGTTCTTCGGAAGGATGATTCCTTCATCGTCGTCCTGAAGACCGGTAAATATTTCATAAGGATAACCGTCGAGCAAACCGACGAATGCCACCCATTTCTCCTTATTGTTCTGGAAGCGTACAACGTCTGCTTCAAGCACTTTCGGGCGGGTTTCGACAACCGTAGGCGGTTTGCACGGGGGCAACTCTTCTTTTTTGTCTTTTTTGGTGGAGATAAGCACGCCCGAACGTGAGCCGTCGCGGTATACCGTACAGCCTTTGCATCCCGATTTCCACGCTTCTACATAGAGGCGGTTCACCAGTTCCTCGTCTACATCGTTCGGCAGGTTGATGGTAACGCTGATGGAGTCCCTGCATCTTGACTTTCATCAGCCAGTCCACATCATTGGAAGTTGCTTTATAATAAGGTGACTTCTGTACCAGTGCATCTACCTCGTCCTGGGTGTAGTGCTTGGCAGGATCGTATCCTTGCGCCTGCATCCAGGTGACGAACTTGGGATGGAATACGATGTATTCCTCGAATGCGTCTCCGGTTTCATCCACGAAATCCACATGTACGTTGGCGTCATTCGGATTGACTTTGCGACGTCGCTTGTATACCGGTAGGAATACGGGTTCGATGCCGGAAGTGGTTTGCGTCATCAGGCTTGTCGTGCCTGTCGGTGCGATGGTGAGACAGGCAATGTTGCGGCGGCCGTATTTCTTCATTTCCTCGTACAGTTCCGGGTCTGCTTCGCGCAGGCGGTTGATGAACGGGTTGTTCTTTTCGCGTTCGCTGTCGTATACTTCGAAAGCGCCGCGTTCTTTAGCCATTTCCACAGAAGAGCGGTATGCGCTCAGTGCTACGGTCTGGTGTACTTTCTCTGCAAATTCGGTAGCCTCTTCAGTGCCGTAACGCAGTCCCAATGCTGCAAGCATGTCGCCTTCGGCGGTGATGCCTACGCCGGTGCGGCGGCCTTGTCCGCTCTTTTTGTAGATTTTCTGCCACAAAACACTTTCGGTATGCTTTACATCTTCGTTTTCCGGATCGGAGTCAATTTTGGCCATGATACGTTCTATCTTCTCAAGTTCCAGGTCGATGATGTCGTCCATGATGCGCTGGGCGAGTGCTACGTGCTTCTTGAACAAGTCGAAATCGAAGTAGGCATCCGGTTTGAACGGATTGACTACATATGAATATAGGTTGATGGCCAGCAAACGGCAGGAGTCGTAGGGGCACAAGGGAATTTCACCGCAAGGGTTGGTCGACACGGTACGGTAACCCAGGTCTGCGTAGCAATCGGGTACGGACTCTCTTAATATGGTGTCCCAGAAGAGTACGCCGGGTTCGGCGGACTTCCATGCGTTGTGCACGATTTTTTTCCACAAATCGGTGGCGCTGATTTCTTTCTTGAACAGAGGTTCGTCCGCGTCAATGGGATATTGCTGTACGAATGGCTTGCCGTCGATGGCTCCTGCATAAATGCGTCGGTCAGCTTGACGGATACATTGGCCCCCGTAACTTTACCTTCTGTCATTTTTGCATCTATAAAGGCTTCCGAATCCGGATGCTTGATGGATACGCTTAACATCAGCGCACCCCGGCGGCCGTCTTGGGCTACTTCACGGGTGGAGTTGGAGTAGCGTTCCATGAAAGGAACCAGTCCGGTTGATGTCAGGGCGGAATTTTTTACCGGAGAACCTTTCGGGCGGATGTGTGACAAGTCGTGTCCTACACCGCCGCGGCGTTTCATCAGTTGTACCTGCTCTTCATCAATCTTGAAGATTGCACCGTATGAGTCGGCCTCGCCATCCACACCTATCACAAAACAGTTGGAAAGGGAAGCTACCTGGTAGTTGTTTCCGATTCCGGTCATCGGGCTGCCTTGCGGAACGATGTATTTGAAGTGGTCCAACAAGCCGAAGAGTTCTTCGGAAGTCAGTGCGTTGGGGTACTTGGCTTCGATGCGGGCTACTTCATTGGCTATTCTCCAATGCATGTCTTCCGGAGACTTTTCGTAAATATTTCCGAAAGAGAA
>ERZ860009.780-NODE-780-length-12612-cov-1.769531_pt1 | contig 12612 bp, 8 predicted proteins | sample MGYA00510114_ERZ860009 | MGnify/ENA primary metagenome ERZ860009 (study PRJEB30046, sample SAMN00715177) | human gut metagenome | study: EMG produced TPA metagenomics assembly of the A metagenome-wide association study of gut microbiota in type 2... | reverse complement strand
CGATGAAAGAGTTCCTATAATAATAGTTTTTTTATATTTTTCGGTTGAGTATACTTTGGTTTCGTTACGTATTACATAAAATAACGATAAATGAATGGAACATGAAACTACTTCGATTTTTAGTATTTGGAATATTAGTGTTTATGTTATGGCCGGAATGTATAGCGGCGGAATGGCAGTGGTCTGTACAGATACCCGGCATTATTTCTAACGAAACTGATGATCATCCACAGGCATTCCTATGGATACCTTCCGATTGTGCCCAGGTAAGAGGTGTGATGATAGGTACTCACAATATGACAGAGGAAACCCTGTTTGAGAATCTTCTGTTTCGGGAGAAAATGTCCGAAATAGGTATGGGCTTGATCTGGATTACTCCGGGCTGGGACCAGAAATGGGATGTATCTGCCGGAAGTCAGAGGGCATTTGAGCAGATGTTGGAGGACTTTGCCGCTATCAGCGGTTACATGAATTAAAATACGTTCCGATTGTTCCTTTCGGACATTCGGCGATGGCAACTTATCCTTGGAATTTTGCAGCATGGAATCCCGAACGGACATTGGCTGTCATATCCTTTCATGGAGACGCACCGCGTACTAATCTTACCGGATATGGACGTGATAACATGGAGTGGGGGAAACGTACTATTGACGGCATTCCCGGCTTGATGATCGAAGGAGAATATGAATGGTGGGAAGATCGCGTAAATCCGGCATTGGCGTTTCGCCTGATGTATCCCCGGAGTTGCATCTCGTTTCTTTGTGATACTGGGCGCGGACATTTTGATATTGCAGACCGTACGGCAGTATACCTTGCATTGTTTCTGAAGAAAGCCATGGAGTACCGATTGCCGGAAACGTATGATGTAGATAAGCCCGTGATGCTGAAGAAATTGAATCCGGAAAACGGATGGCTTGCCGAGCGTTGGCATCCTGACCAAAAGAGACGTGCTAAAGCAGCTCCCTTCAAACAATACAAAGGCGATCCGCATGATGCCTTCTGGTATTTCGATAAAGAGATGGCTGACATGACAGAAGAACGTTATCGTCAGGAAAGAAGGAAAAAACCGCAATATCTTGGTTTTGTACAAGAGAACAGCCTTCTTGCATATCACCCGAAGTCTCATGTGAAAGTTGCCGCCCGTTTCCTGCCGGAGGAAGATGGACTTACTTTTCATCTGAAAGCTGTATTTACGGATAGTCTGCATACAACCATCTCCGACGAACATTCATCGACCTTTCCCGAAATAACCCGCATCTGCGGACCGGTACAGAAGGTGAATGATACTACTTTTACTGTTCGTTTCTACCGCATGGGAATGTATAATAAGCGTCGCACAGGAGACATCTGCCTCTTGGCGAGTCATGACGGTGATAATCAATATAAAAGTACAGTGCAGGAACTTAGTTTCCGGATTCCTTACCGTAACACGGAGGGGAAACGACAGTATATACTTTTCCCTGGCATTGGGGATGTGAAGGCAGGGGTGGAGTCCGTCACTCTTCGGGCTACTTCCGATTGCGGACTGCCTGTATATTATTATGTGAAAGAAGGCCCTGCGGAAATCGACGGAAACAAACTTGTATTTACTCCGATACCTCCTCGCAGTAAATATCCGTTGAAGGTGACAGTAGTTGCCTGGCAATATGGGCTGGCGGGAAAGGTACAGACAGCAGAGCCGATAGAACGAAGTTTCTTTATTTATCAATAATATGGAATAAAACGAAAGCTTACGGAACGATCAATCAGAATTAATTTCATTGTATTGAGTGTTGAACAGCGCTTATTCGTATCTTATTGAAAAGGATATAAAGAATGATTATGAATAAGAAAAATCTAGTTGTAATAGCATGGTTGGCAGTGTCGACTATGATGTCCGCCCAGTCTGTATACCCCGGTCAGCATCAGGGAAAAATGAAAAAAGAGACAGTGGCTCCAATTCGGGTACAGAGTTTTGATTTAAAGGATGTCCGCCTCTTAGCGAGTCGTTTTCGTGATAATATGTTGCGGGATTCGGCATGGATGACTTCTCTTGATGTGAATCGTCTGTTACATAGCTTCCGGACCAATGCCGGTGTCTTTGCAGGTCGTGAAGGCGGCTATATGACTGTAAAAAAACTCGGTGGCTGGGAATCTCTGGACTGCGAACTCGCGGACATACTACCGGACATTTGCTTTCAGCTTACGCATTGATGTACGCTGCTACCGGAAGTGAGATTTTCAAACTTAAAGGAGATAGCCTTGTAAATGGATTGACCGAAGTGCAGAATGCACTTAAAGGAGGATATTTGAGCGCATATCCCGAAGAACTGATCAACCGCAATATTCAGGGAAAGAGGTCTGGGCACCTTGGTATACCTTGCATAAACTTTATTCCGGTCTGATAGACCAATACTTATATGCAGATAATCAGCAGGCTTTGAGTGTGGTGACCAAAATGGGCGACTGGGCTTATAACAAACTGAAACCGCTTAGTGAAGAGACACGCCGGTTAATGATACGTAATGAGTTCGGGGGAATCAACGAATCATTTTATAATTTATATGCCATCACAGGCGACGAGCGTTATCGTTGGTTGGCGGAATATTTCTATCATAATGACGTGGTCGACCCACTGAAAGAACTTCGGGATGATTTGGGAACCAAACATACAAATACATTTATCCCGAAAGTAATTGCAGAAGCTCGCAACTATGAATTGACACAGAATGAGACGAGTAAAAAACTTTCAGAGTTTTTCTGGCATACCATGATTGACCATCACACCTTTGCTCCGGGATGCAGCAGTGATAAAGAGCATTTTTTCGACCCGAAGAAATGCTCTAAACACTTGACTGGTTATACCGGTGAAACATGTTGCACCTACAATATGTTGAAACTTAGTCGCCATCTTTTCTGCTGGACCGGTGATTCTTCTATTGCCGATTACTACGAGAGAGCATTATACAATCATATCCTTGGACAGCAAGACCCGGAAACAGGGATGGTAACTTATTTCCTTCCGTTACTTTCCGGCTCTCATAAACTGTATAGCACCAAAGAAAATTCTTTTTGGTGTTGTGTAGGTAGTGGATTTGAGAATCATGCCAAATATGGAGAAGCCATCTATTACCATAATGATAAAGGCATCTATGTGAATCTGTTTATTCCTTCCCAAGTGACTTGGAAAGAAAAAGGACTGACGCTTCTTCAGGAAACCGATTTTCCGAAGGAAGAGACTACTCGGCTCACTCTTCGTGCAGAAAAGCCAAGGCATACTACTATTTATTTGAGATATCCCTCATGGAGTAAAAATGTGAAGGTACTTGTGAATGGTAAAAAGGTGTCAGTGAAACAGAAACCGGGTTCTTATATCGCTATTACCCGTGAATGGAAAGATGGTGACCGTATTGCGGCCACTTATCCCATGCAGATCGAACTGGAAGCTACTCCCGATAATCCGAATAAAGTAGCTTTGCTGTATGGACCGTTAGTACTTGCCGGAGAACGGGGAACGGAAGGAATGCAGGCACCTGCTCCCTTCTCTGATCCTGCTCTTTACAACGATTATTATACTTATAATTTTCATGTTCCTGCCGATCTGCGTACATCATTGAAAATAGACGTGAAACACCCCGAACGAACATTGCACCGTGTGGGAAAAGACTTGAAATTTACTACGGAGCAAGGAGATGTGATCCGTCCGCTTTATGATTTGCATCACCAGCGTTATGTAGTGTATTGGGATTTACAAGATTGATTTAATTTAATGAACAGGCACGAATAAATTATTCGGGTGCATTGAGTAAATACTTCCGCCTCTTCGTATTTGTCTATTAGCATCAGCAAATACGGAGAGGCGACTTTTTAGATAAGGAACCGCTCTCTTTTGGAGATTTTTGTGTATGTTTGTCACATGTTTAATATGATAAAGCCCGTTGGCAGGTGAAAAGCACGATTAAATATTTGGTTCTTATAATAATGTGTTGGGTTTGCGGGGAAAACTTGCAGGCACAACCCTATATGTTTCGTAATGTTGTTATGTCCGACGGCCTTTCCGGTTTGTTGGTGAATGCTATTTATAAAGACTCGGAAGGTTTCATCTGGTTGGGGACAGACAACGGCCTCGACCGTTTTGACGGTGTGAAGGTGAAGCATTTCGAATTCCGCGGAGTAGATTCGGGAAGAAAGAAACGGGTGAACTGTATTACAGAAACCGATAACAAGCAACTATGGATCGGAAATGGAATCGGACTCTGGCGGCTGAATCGCTCCGGTAGTGAATTGCAGAGAATCGTTCCCGAGAAGATCGACTGTGCCGTCAATGCTTTGTTGGCAGATGGAGATGTACTTTATATAGGTACGGAGAGAGGACTGTTTATTCAGAAAGACGGTCAGTTGCTTCAGGTACAGACCGATAAAAATATGCTGGCAGCCTGTAACCGGATCATGGACCTCTGCCTGAATGAAGATAAGAGTGTCCTTTGGTTGGCAACAGTGCAAGGGTTATTTTCTTATTCGCTGAAAGATGGTCAGATCAATTCCTGGCATTTCAGAGAGAATGTTCCCGAAGCCGATTATTTCCGTTGTCTGACCCGCATAGGTGAAACGCTGTATCTGGGTACAATGAGTCAGGGAGTCGTCTGTTTCGATATCCCGAAACAGACATTTGCCCATACGGTTTCTTTGGGATGTGATGTGATATCTGATATTTCCGGTGATGGAAAGGAGACGGTGTACATCGCTACAGATGGAAATGGGGTTCATTTCCTTTCTCACAAAGACCGGAAAGTGGTTCGCCGCTTTTTCCATGATGTGAATGATAAAGAAGGGATTCGCAGTAATTCTATCTACTCATTACTGGTGGATGACAGGGGTGCAGTCTGGGTAGGACATTTCCAAGCCGGATTGGATTATTCACTGTATCAAAACGGACTGTTCCGTACGTACGCTTATCCTCCTCAGTTTAACTCTGCCAATTTATCAATTCGTTCGTTCGTAAACCGGGGACCGGAGAAAGTGATTGGTTCGCGTGACGGATTGTTCTATATTAACGAAGCTACCGGCATAGTGAAAAGTTTCGTGAAACCGGTTCTTACGTCCGATCTGATCCTTACCATTTGCTTCTATGAAGGTGAATATTATATCGGTACGTATGGCGGTGGTATGATGGTATTAAATCCGCAGACGTTATCTCTCAAATACTTTACACAAGGTGATACGGAACTCTTCCAGAAAGGACATATCTTCTGTGTAAAACCGGATAACAGGGGAAATCTTTGGATTGGCACCTCGCAGGGACTATTCTGTTACAACGGGCAGACAAAGCAAATCAAAAACTTCACCAGCACCAACTCTCAGTTGCCCGAAGGAAATGTGTATGAAGTAAGTTTTGACTCTACCGGAAAAGGATGGATTGCTACAGAAACCGGTATGTGCATCTATGATCCGGCCTCACAAAGCCTTCGTTCCAATGTATTTCCGGAAGGATTTGTACACAAAGATAAAGTACGTACTATTTATGAAGATGCAGAACATAACCTTTACTTTATCCGTGAGAAAGGCAGCCTGTTTACTTCTACCTTAACGATGAACCATTTCCGCAATCAATCAGTACTTTCTACGCTTCCCGATAACTCGCTGATGTCAATAACAGAAGATAATCAAGGCTGGCTGTGGGTAGGCTGCAACGATGGATTGTTGCGTATTAAGGAAGAAGGAGAAGAGTATGACTCCTTCACCTTCAATGACGGAGTGCCGGGACCGACTTTCACTAACGGAGCGGCTTATAAAGATGAAAGAGGACTGTTGTGGTTTGGCAATACCAAGGGGTTGATCTATGTAGATCCGAAACAGGTAGATGAGGTACGTGGAAAGGTTCGTCCGATTGTCTTTACGGATATTCTGGCTAATGGAGTTTCTATCAATAAATCGTCTTTGAAGTATAATCAGAACAATCTTACTTTCTGTTTTACCGATTTTGCATATGGATTACCTTCTGCCTTGTTATATGAGTATAAACTGGAGGGAGCGGACAGTGACTGGAAGTTGCTGACAGCACAGAGTGAAGTATCGTATTATGGGCTTTCTTCCGGGACATACACATTCTGTGTACGTATTCCGGGCAATGAACAATCAATGGCCATTTATAAGGTGACTGTGCAGCCGATGATTCCTTGGTGGGGATGGGTGATTCTCGCTATATCGATTATTCTGATCGTTGTTCTGGTGAGATATTATGTGCGGAAATCTGCTCCATTGGTCACGGAAGTACACGAGATCTCATCCGAAGAAGAAGAGGAAGAAGAAAAGACGGTGGAACCACATCCTGCAGAAGAAAAATATAAGGCCAACCGTATGAGCGAAGCCGAATGTAAAGAACTTCATGACAGGCTTGTTGCTTATGTGGAGAAAGAAAAACCTTATATTAATCCCGATCTGAAAATGGGAGAACTTGCCGCCGCATTGCATACTTCTTCCCATTCCTTGTCCTATCTGCTCAATCAATATCTTAATCAGTCATACTATGACTTTATTAATGAGTATCGGGTTGCCCAGTTCAAGAAAATGGTAGAGGATAGTGATTACTCCCGTTATACATTGACAGCATTGGCCGAATTATGCGGCTTCAGTTCACGTGCTTCTTTCTTCCGTTCATTCAAGAAAAGTACCGGAGTTACTCCGAACGAGTATATTCGCAGTATCGGAGGAACGGCTAAAGATGAATAGTAAATGTGCTCCCTTCATTAAGATATTATGCAGGTAAGATTAATGTATTCGGTCAGTAACAAGAGATCGTTTCATGTATGTGATTCCATCGGTTCATGTACGTGATTCATTGGGCTTACGTACATGAGCTGAACGGTTCACGTACGTGAAATGAATACATGAAAGCACCGAATATATTAGTCAAGCCTTGTTTGTATGTTAAGCTTCCCAGCCTTTGTCTTAATACATGCAGCTTACATAGAACAATATTGGGCGTAAACAACGTACATTCATGGCAAAAATGGTGTTTTTAACATTGGTAGACGTTACCCTTGAATAGTCTGTCTAACACCTGATAATCAATTGAATAAATAGATCGTTTATCAAAAACAGGTGATAATAGAAATCAATAACTATTCTATTATCACCTTATTATCACCATCTATTATCACCCTTACTGCTTTAATTATAAGACACTTGTCCTGTCAAGGTGATAAGTGACAATAACCAAAGGCTTTTTATTTCCCAGGTTACTTTGCTCAAATTGATGAGATGTGAACCATCGGTCTGCTTATTATGCCCAAACGGAGTCTCATTTTATAAAGTGAGACTCCGTTTAAAAAGTGTGTAAGTGATTGTAATTCATTTGCTTAAATAAAATAAAGTCTACCTAGATGCGTTGAGATTCATCTCCCTTGTTTTTTGAAATCATTCTCCGGAATTGCCTTTATATTTGCATCGTGTTCAAAACCGAAAAAGATAGTATTATGGAGACAACAGCTTACACTTCCGACAACATTATCACCCGTTCTTACGAGGAATATCATCAGGTAATCTTAAACTATATTACCTATCGGATTGCTCACCGTTATGAAGCGGAGGATTTAACTCAAGATGTATTTGTGCGTCTGATGGATTACAAACAGATGCTCCGTCCGGATACAGTAAAATACTTCCTTTTTACGATCGCACGCAATTTAGTGACCGACTATATCCGTCGTTATTATAAAAAGCAGGAGATAGATAGTTACCTCTATGATTTTACTGTCACTTCTTCCAATGATACTGAAGAGAAAATCATTGCTGATGATTTGATGGCGATGGAACGGACACGGTTGGCAGCCATGCCCGAACAGCGACGGCTGATCTATACGTTAAATCGTTTTGAGGATAAATCTTCTCCGGAGATAGCCTCCGAATTAGAATTGAGTTGCCGTACAGTGGAAAACCATCTTTTTCTCGGACGCCGTGATATGCGTGACTTCTTCCGAAACTGTATATAAAATTATTCATATAATAAACAACCTTTGGTGCTTATGGAAAAGGAATCAATACTGAGTGAGAGGTATCTTTATGCCTCAACAAATTTTAGAGAACAAGAATTTAATACTATTTTTAAACCTCAAATTTAATTTTATGAAACGAAGATGATTAATTTTTAATTCGCAACCTAATAAGCGGTCATAGTTGCTTTAGGACTGATGTTGATGCTGTGTCCGGCTTCCCGGACATGGGCTTATGCAAATGTTAATGATAGCAGGACTATAGCACAGTCTCAAAAACAAGTCAAAGGTCAGGTTGTGGATGCGACGGGAGAACCTGTTATTGGTGCAAGTATACTCGAGAAGGGAACTACGAATGGAGTAATTTCTGATATTGATGGGAATTTCTCTTTAAATGTAAGTTCTCCGAATGCTGTGATTGTTATTTCGTATATTGGTTTTAAATCAATGGAACTTCCGGCTTCCGATCCTAAATTGCGGAAGATTATAATGAAAGAAGACACTGAAGTACTGGACGAAGTGGTGGTTGTAGGATATGGTACTCAGAGAAAGGAATCTTTAACAGGTGCTGTAACCGTTGTAGGAGCCAAACAACTGGAAAATAAAGGTACGATGTCAAGCCCGTTGCAGGCAATGCAGGGCACTGTGCCCGGAGTACTTATCACTCGTAATTCCGGAGCTCCTGGAGATGAGAGTTGGGGTATGAAACTTCGTGGAGCGTCTTCATCCAACTCTACTGATCCACTCATTATTGTAGATGGTGTGGAATATAGTGACGGTATCAACGGTATGCGTAATTTGAATCCGGATGACATTGAATCTATCAACTTCCTGAAAGATGCTTCGGCTGCTATATATGGATCGAAAGCAGCGGGAGGTGTTGTATTGATTACAACGAAGAAGGCAAAAGCGGGTAAAACTGTTGTCCAGTATAATGGTTCTTTTACTGGAAAAGTGGTAGGGCTTCAACCGGAATTGATGTCGTTGGATCAATGGGCGGATGCAGTGATTACTGCTCAGACTAATGATGGCTATTCTGATTCAAACTGGATTCGCTATGCCAGACTAGCCAAATTGTATAAGAACCAGTACATTGATTTGAGTCATAGTGCACACCCGATTCCCGAAGGATTCAAGGATGTGGAAGACTTTGTCTTTATGGATAATGACTGGCAGGATATTTTATGGGGAAATTCATGGTCTACACAACATGACCTCAGTGTCTCGGGAGGTACAGAGAAAAACTTGTTTCGTTTGTCACTGGGATATATGTATGACAACAGTACCTTGAAATGGGGAAATAATAACAATCAACGTTACAATATGCGTTTGAACAACCAATTTAAGCTATCGGATGCTGTGATGTTGACATCTAGTATCGGTTATAACCGTCAGGATCAAGTATCTCCCAGTATGATAGGGAAAGTTCTTTCCCAGTCTTCCCCACAACCGGGTTTGCCTGCTTCTACTATCGACGGACGTCCCTATGGATGGGGAACGTGGCGTGCATTGAACTGGTGGGCTGAGGAAGGTGGAGACAATAAACTGAAGGTTTCGGCTATCAATATCAGCGAATCGTTGAACTGGAAGATATATTCGGATCTGGATGCCGTTGTCAATGTGGGCTATAACACTTCAACCGCTACACGTGAGAAAGTAGAGAAATCTATTGATTGGTATAATTATGCAGGCACTAAATTGTTGGCGACAGAACCTACTCAGGAAAAGAGTAAATACTCTGATTCTTTTTCAAGAACAGACTACTATATGGTTTCCGGTTACCTGAATTGGCACAAAACATTGGCGGAAGTACATAATCTGAGTGCAATGGCTGGTACACAGTATAATTACACACAGTATAAATATACTTTTGTATCTGTAAAAGATATCAATCCGTCTTTAGAGATACCAAATGGTGCCGGAGAAGTTCTGATAAAAGATGGAGACAGTAAGCCTGCAAAATGGCATGAGGCAATGATGTCCTATTTCGGACGTTTGAACTATGATTATAAACAACGTTATTTGGTGGAAGGCAATCTGCGATATGACGGTTCTTCAAAGTTCCGTCCCGAAAATCGCTGGCAATTCTTTTGGGGAGTATCTGGAGGATGGCGTTTGAGTGAGGAAAGCTTCATGCAGCCGTTATCTTCTTTGGTCAGTAACTTAAAGCTGAGACTGTCTTATGGTGTATTGGGCAATCAAAGTGGCGTAGATCGTTACGATGGTACTCAGTTGTATAATTTTTCTTCGTCTAGCGGAGCATATATTGGCTCTGGAAAAGTTTCGACTATTGATACGAATGGGAAGATTGTAACTACAGACCGTACTTGGGAACGTATTCATAGTTATAACTTGGGGCTGGACTTCGGATTCTTCAATAACCGACTGACTGGTACTGTAGAGTTATTTATGAAGAAAAATAATAATATGTTGATTGATGCCCAGTATCCGGGTGTGTTGGGAGATAATGCCCCAACGATGAATCTTGGAAAGTTTGAGGCTAAAGGATGGGAAGGAAACATGACGTGGTCGGACAAAATAGGACCTGTACAATATCATATTGGAGGGACTATAACTTATACTACTAATAAATTGATTGATTTGGGAGCAACTTCCGTTCTGAAATCAGGTTTTGTTGGTAAGCAGCAAGGTTACCCGTTGAACTCATATTTTGGATTACGCTATGTCGGTAAAATTCAGACCCAAGAAGAACTGGAAAAATACAAATATTACTATTTGGATGGCAATGGAATTGGAATGCAGGATAATCTTCGTCTGGGAGACCACATGTTCGAAGATGTGAACGGTGATGGCAAACTGGATCAGAATGATTATGTATATTTAGGGACGGATGATCCGAAACTTTCTTATTCAATCAACATCGGATTGGAATGGAAGGGCTTTGATCTCTCTGCTATTTTTCAGGGAGTGGGGCGCAGAACAGTTTTCCGTGGTGGTGAAGGAAATGAAACATGGCGGGTACCGATGAGTGCTATTTACTTGAATACTACAACCCAGTCCATCGGTAATACATGGAACCCGGAGAACAGAAATGCCTATTATCCCTCTTATACAAGCATTGGTTCTATAAATAATTATAATTATCAGTGTTCTTCTTGGTCTGTAGAGAATGGAGCCTATCTCCGTTTAAAGAATCTGACTTTGGGATATACGTTACCTGCTTCATGGTTGGCCAAAACAAATGCGATCAGTAAACTACGGATATACTTTACAGGAGCTGATTTATGGGAACATAGTAAGTTAAGAGACGGCTGGGATCCGGAAGCTTCACGTAAAACTAAAGATTTAGGACGTTATCCTTTTAACAGAACTTTCACGGTAGGTGTTAATGCAACTTTTTAAATAGAATAGTATGAAACGATCAAAAATAACAATTCTCCTTGCCATAGTGTTAGGAATGACATTCCACTCTTGTTTGGATCTGGAACCTCAGGATCAGTTGGGTGGTAAGAATATGTGGACTTCTGTCAATGATTATAAGCAGTTTGCCAATACCTTTTATAGTTGGACGCGTGATTTTTCTTCTGTCGTATATGATGGAACACATAGTGACAAACGTTCGGATTTGATTACTTATCAGAGCTACAATGAATTTAGCCGAGGAATAAATTCAATTCCGTCTTCGGACGCCAACTATACGGATAACTACAAGCATATCCGGCGCACGAACTTATTGTTGCAGAATGCTGAAGCTTATGCTAAGCCGGAAGATATAAAGCAATATATAGGAGAGGCTTATTTTTTCCGTGCTTATAGTTATTTTGACTTACTTCAATTGTATGGAGACGTTATCATCACCAAGAAGCCGTTGGACATTACAGACCCTGAGATGAAAGTAAAACGGAATGACCGCAGCGAAGTAGTCGATCTTATTATCGATGATCTTAATCATGCCGTTGAAAATTTACCGGCTTTTAAAGAACTTACGACCGAAGAGGAAGGACGAATTTCTAAAGAAGGTGCACAGGCTTTCCTTTCAAGAGTGGCTCTTTATGAAGGAACATGGCAGAAGCGCGTAATGGTAATCAGAATACGCAACGTTCCGCTAATCTGTTGGACATAGCTGCCAAAGCAGCACGGACTGTGATTGATGCTAAATATGGATACACATTCCGATTGTTTGGAACAGACAGTGAGACAAAAATACTGGGTGACAGTGCGCAGAAGTATATGTTCATTTTGGAAAATGAGAAGTCAAATCCGGCAGGTATTAAAAAGTCTTCTAATCATGAGTATATTTTTGCTCGTCGTCATGATCAGGTATTGGCCTCAATCGGTAAGAATATAACGCAAGAATGTCTGGCAAATGTGCAATGGGTCACTCGTAAATTTGCCAATCTTTATTTGTGTGATGATGGATTACCTATTGAGAAATCGGGGCGCTTCCAGAAGTATGATAAAAAGGTCTCTGAATTTTTGAATCGCGATAATCGTATGCGTTATACGTTGCTGAAACCGGGTACCCGCTATTGGGGGAATAAATTCGGCCGAACTTCGGGCAGTGGGATGAGACGGATCTTAAAACATCCAAAGTCTATGATCCAGCTTCCGGTACATGTTATGGCAACCAAAAATGGAGTGCTGAACGTGTGGTACCCGATACGCAAGAGGGATATGATGC
>ERZ860009.778-NODE-778-length-12629-cov-1.424447_pt1 | contig 12629 bp, 10 predicted proteins | sample MGYA00510114_ERZ860009 | MGnify/ENA primary metagenome ERZ860009 (study PRJEB30046, sample SAMN00715177) | human gut metagenome | study: EMG produced TPA metagenomics assembly of the A metagenome-wide association study of gut microbiota in type 2... | reverse complement strand
GATTCCCACACCCTCTACATCACTCTTACTGATGCCTTCCTGCGCCAGTTTGTTATCAATCGCCTGTGCAATATCCGGCAGTACTGCCTTTCCGTTATCGCTGGTATCTGTCTTGATTTCCCATTTGTCAAGAAGCTCTCCGCTTGTCTCAAAAAATCCCATTTTTACGGTGGTTCCTCCCACGTCTACGCCAAATCCATATTTCTTCAATTCCTGATTCCTCCTTGATCTATGTGATATGTATTTTTCTTCTACCCCATGTATCTATATTCTACCATATTCCGGAATTTCTGCCTAGTATCGATAAAAAAAATCAACCGATGTATCCATAAATACACCGGTTGCACTGTTTTATATATGTTTATTGTACGTTTCCACCACCGGTATCTCCACTCTCTCCGGTATCACCGCTATTATCCGTGGTTCCGCTATTGTCCGGTTTATTGGTATTTTCTCCATTTTCCGGCGTATCAGTGTTTCCTCCGCTTTCTCCGGAATCGTTGTCCCCACTATGTTCCGGTTTGGAATTGTTATTCTGATCACCGGCATTGCTGTCGTTATTGTCCGGCTGGTTATCATTTTCGGAGCTTCCGTCCGTTGTATTATCTTTCTGCTGGCTCTCGGAAGTCTGCTGGTCATCCGTCTGGTTTTCTTCTATCTGGTTTTCTTCGCGCATCTTGTCGTGTTCTTCCTCTTCCTGCTTCTGCTGATTTTTAAAATCATCCGAAAGCTGAGCATAAGGAAGGAAATCAAGCGAAGATAATCCCTCGTGGGCCGCAGACATATATGCTTTCCAGATCTGTGCCGGATATGTGCTTCCACTCAGATTGGAAATGGCTTTTGGATAATCACATCCCACCCAGACTGCGGTTGTATAATATCTGGTAAATCCGCAGAACCATCCATCTTTGTGATCGTTTGTTGTACCCGTCTTTCCGGCACACGGCATATCGGCAAGCTTTGCAGAACGTCCGGTTCCACTGTCCATAACGGAGGTCATGATATCCGTCATCATCCGCGCCGCATCCTGCTTATAAACCGTTTTTTCCGTCAGGCTGGACGTATAGACTACATTTTCGTCAGAATCCACAATTGATTTTACACAGGTCGGTTCCCTGTAAAGTCCGTCATTTTCAACCGCTGCATACCCGGATGCCATCTCAAGTGGAGAAACACCTTTGGTAAATCCACCAAGAGATGTGGCGAGGGTATAATCTCCGTCCTTGATCTGTGCAAAATTCATATTTTTTAAATACTGCAGGCCTGCTTTTGGTGTCAGTTCATCATACAGCTGCCAGGCAATCGTATTAATGGAATGTGCAACCGCATATCTGAGCGGAATCTTTCCGGCATATGTATTGTTTGCATTCGACGGTCCGTCTTTTAGTTTATGGTCATCCACAACTGTATCCGGAGTATACCCGCGCTCCAGCTGCGGAGTATATACCAGCAATGGCTTAATCGAACTTCCCGGCTGACGGTAACTCTGGTATGCACGGTTTAACGTATAATTATCCGAATCCTGCTTACGGCCGCCCACGATTGCCACAACATATCCGCTGTTGTTATCAATTGATACTGCTGCCGCCTGCATCTTGTAAGTTCCGTCTTTGGATTTGTCTTTAAATCCTTTCAGGGTATCATCAATGGCAGACTGCAGTTCCTTTTGTTTTTCCATATCAATCGTCGTATAGATTTTGTATCCTCCGGAAAACAGTTTCTTCTGACACGCACTGTAAAGTTCGTCATATGCTTCCCCATAAGACTTCTTTTCCTTATCCGAATCAAAATATATTTAAACTGGAAACCTTCCTGTTCCATCAGTGCACGGGTTGCGAGTCATACGTGTAAGTGTCAATCGAACTGTTAATTTTCTCCGTGTCACTCTTTTTAGGCCGGTTCAGTGCAATCTCTTCTTTGGTTGCCTCATAATACTCTTCCTGGGAGATTTTCCCGTCATCCCGCATATTCTTTAAGATCAGATTCCGCCGGGTAATGGTATTGTCCGGGTGTGTCACCGGATCATAATTGGACGGGCGGTTCGGGATCGCACACAGATACGCGGTCTGCGATACATCAAGATCTTTCAGTTCACAGTTAAAATATCCATGACAGGCAGCGTCAATTCCGTAATAGCCGTTTGCAAAATACACGTTATTCAGATAAAATTCCATAATTTTATCCTTACTGTAACGTTTTTCGAGTTCCCACGCAAGAAACATCTGCTTCACCTTGTACTGCCACGTCTGTTTCGGCTGCATATAAATCAGCTTGGCAAGCTGCATGGTAATCGTACTTCCACCCTGCGTACCACCCTGCGATTTTTTCAGTTTCGACATGACTGTGGCTTTGACCGCGCGCACAAGTCCTTTCAGATCCACACCGTTATGCTGGTAAAACTTCTTGTCCTCAATACTGATAATCGCTGCGACAAAATTCTTTGGAATATCCTCGTATTTGACATACTGCGCATTCTTGTCTCCCCTTCGTTCAGAGATCAGTTTTCCGCTTTATCAAAAACGGAGCAGGTCTGTGAAGGGATAAACGTAGAATCGTCGGAAGCAGATACTTCCTGCACTGCCTCACGGCGCATCTGCTGTATCTGATCCGCATATCCGCCAAAATAGTAGTATCCAAAACCTGCCAGCACAACAAGCATCAGCACGATCTGCAGCTTTATGACAAACCAGAAAAAGCGATGCTGCTTTTTCTTTCTTTTCTTTTTCTTCTTGGTTGACATATACTCTCCTCCATATTTATTTTGGAAACATACATCATACATTTTATCTCTTTTGGACAGTATATGCAAATTATCTTTTTATTAAGATTTTATTATTTTCACTGCTCCATATTTTTCCCCAGAAAATTTGCAGCTGTGGCAGACAATGCTTTCAACAGTCCAAGTGTTTCCTTTTGTCCGCTGTTATCTGCCAGAATCACAGCACCCTGACAGTCTCCATTGCACAGAATACTTGAAAGCACAATTCCCTTCGGAAGGGTTGACATTGTTTTTTTTGTAATGGAGCAGGCCTGTTCTTCTCCTGTTTTCACAACTGTGCTGCGCTTTTCAATCATTTCTTCCATTTCTTCGCTCAGCTGTTCCCCCTCAACTTCCTTTTTCCCGGTTCCCGCTGCTGCGATCACATATTCCCGATCCGTAATGCAGACCAGAGCCTCTGTGGTCTGTGCCAGTGCCTGTGCATAACTTCGTGCAAACTCGCCCAGTTCCCCAACCGGTGAGTATTTTTTGAGCATAATTTCGCCCTCCCGGCTTGTAAAAATCTCTAGGGGATCCCCCTCCCGGATGCGCAGTGTCCTGCGAATTTCTTTCGGAACCACAATTCTTCCCAGATCATCGATTCTGCGCACAATTCCAGTTGCTTTCATATGATAAATTTCCTCCTGTTTTCCAGATTACTTTCCATATTCATGTTGTATGGGTAGTATGCCGGAATTCCGGAAAAATTATGCACAGAAAGCAAAGCATTTTACTTGAAAAAACGTTCCTCCCGTCATACAATAGAATTAGCATTCACATAGGAGAAACGTATTATGGATTATAATGAAAATGAATTTAAGGCCAAGGCCAATATCAAAACCAGACGCATCTGGCTTGTATTTGCCCTTCTGCTTAGCGCAAACTACGGCTCAGATGTATCCCAGGGTGGGTATCCTTCCACAAATTACATCATTTTTTTAATACTGTGCTGGGTTCCTTTTTTTGCCGGTGATCTTCTTTTGCGCATCAGGGGAAAGGCCGATGACCGCTATCGGTATGCACTTGTCATCGGTTACGGTATTTTTTACACGTTCCTGATCTGCACCACCGATCACCGATTGCCTTTACCTACATTCTTCCGGTTGTCAGTCTTCTGGTTCTTTACAAAGACCAGAAATTTATGGTGGGATGTGCAATCGCCAATATCGCCAGTGTCATTGTCAGTGTCTTTTATCATCTGGTCGTTCTCGGTCAGAATACTGCAACGGACCAGAAAAATTATCAGCTGCAGGTTGCCTGTCTCCTGCTCTGTTATATCGGCTATATCATGTCTATCCGCCACCTCATCGAATCCGACGGTGCCCTGACAGACAGTATCAAAGCAGATTTAAAACGGGTTGTTACAACCGTTGAACAGGTTAAAACCGCCAGCAATACCATCATGGACGGAATCACCGTTGTCCGCGAACTTGCCACGGAAAACAAACATGGTTCAGACATCGTCGTAGACGGAATGAACAAACTGACCGACAATAACGATCAGCTGCAGTCCCGGACAGCCTCCTCACAGGAAATGACGGGAGATATCAATTCCCAGGTACAGAATGTTGCTTCCATGATCAATGATATGGTATCCCTGACTGCGGAATCCGGCAAACACGCAAAGACAAGTTCCGTTGATCTGGAGAGTCTGGTACAGACTGCCGGAACGATGGCAGATCTGTCCAATGAGGTAGAACATATTCTGGACGCTTTCAAGGCAGAATTTGAAACCGTAAAACAGGAAACCGGAACCATTGACAGTATTTCCAGCCAGACCAATCTGCTGGCACTTAATGCTTCCATTGAAGCTGCCCGCGCAGGGGAAGCCGGAAAAGGATTCTCCGTCGTTGCAGAACAGATCCGCAAGCTGAGTACCGAAACCAAAGATTCTTCCGGACAGATCAGCGAAGCACTCTCGCGGCTGGATGAAATTTCAGGAAAAATGACTTCTTCCATTGAAGAAACCTTAAAACTTATTCAGGCCACTCTGGAAAAAGTAACCCAGACCGGTGAAAATGTAAATAAAATTACACAGGATTCTTCTCTTCTGGGTGAACACATCCAGACAATTGATTCTGCCATGAAAGAAGTGGAATCTTCCAATCGTCAGCTGGTGGAAAATATGGAACAGGTATCTTCCATCGTGGAAACCATGACCACATGCATCAGTGATTCCGATGAAACAAGCAAACGCATGCTCAGCAAATATGAGGAAAGTGCTTCCAACATCAATAACATAGAAAATGTAATTCAGGAGCTGATGTGTGAACTGGGCATCGGTGGTTTCATGGGTCTGGATGATATTCATGCCGGTATGAAAGCAAAAGTTATTCTTCCAAAACATCTGGAACGCATGGAGTATCATGGAGAAGTCAGATCTGTTGCGGAAAATAGTATTTCCCTGATTTTGTCTGACAATCCACAGTTAAACGGATCCGAAACCTGTAAGGTTCAGGTCACAGTTGACAATGTTCTCTACTGTTGGGATCAGGCGCAGATACAAGCTGACACGGCGTCCGGTTCCCACGCCTATGCATTGCAGCTTTCCGCACGTCCGGAGATTAAAAACCGCCGGAAATACCCACGGGCAGATGTGTCCAATCCATGTACCATCACGCTGAAAGATTCCGACACAACGTTCTCCGGTCAGCTTGACAATATCAGTGCCAATGGATTTGCATTTCTGATCCGGGATCCGTTTTTCATGGATCACAAACATGCAGATGTTGCTATCGATATCCAAAATTTTGCCCTTTCGGATCAGTCCCATCTGGAAGGACATGTCATCCGGTGCTCGGATGATGAAGGTGTATATATTGTGGGATGTCAGATGCCGGAAGACAATTATGCAATACGCAATTATGTAGATTCCCTTCTCGGTCAATAAATAAAACAGGGAAAACTTCTATGATTCCATAAAAGTTTTCCCTGTTTTCTTATCATTTAAGCTGTCAGCAAAAGTTTTTCAAACTCTTCTTTTGGAAGCGGTCTCGAATAGTAATATCCCTGAATACTGTCACACTTCATCTGTTTGAGGAAATCCACCTGTTCTTCTCTCTCAACACCTTCTGCCGTAACGCCAATCCAAGTTCCTTTGCAAGTAAAATCGTATGTTCCAGCAATCGTTCCCCACTGAAATCTCCGATGTAATCAATCAGACTTTTGTCAATTTTTAACGTATCGAAACATTTCATGTTCAGTGTTGCAAGGGAAGAATACCCCGATCCAAAATCATCTACAAGCAATGGAAAACCATTGTCATGGAACTTATCTGCCAGCCCCTTGATATTGTCATTGTCAATTGCTGCGCTCTCTGTAATCTCAATCGGAACCAGATGGGTTTTTACTCCGATTTCATCAGCGATCTGCTGATACCGGCTGACCACACTGTCAAAATACAGACTCGCCCTGGACAGATTGATGGATACCGGAATAATCTCCTTTCCCTGTTTCTGCCATTCTAACTGCTGCATACATACTTTTCGGAAAACATACTCATCCAGAACTTTTATCAGTCCGTCTCTCTCAAACAACGGAATGAATTTGCCGGGTGGAATAACATTTCCCTTTTCATCTCTCCAGCGGATCAGACCTTCTGCCCCTACCATCCGCTCTGTTTCCGGATCATATTTCGGCTGATACCACACCTCAAAACAGTTATTTTCCAGAGAATGTTTAAATTCATCCTCCATGGCTTTATCTTCAAGCATGCGGATCGTATCTTCATGGCTGTAAAACTGATAGCTGATATCTTTGCGATCCTTGATCTGATTCTTGGCAAAATTTGCTTCGCTGTATACCTCTTCCACTTTGGAATCCGGTTTCCACTTCGTCACTCCAAAATAAGGGATCAGCTTCGGAACCTTCAGTCTTTCCGACAATTCTGCCAGTATGGTCTCCAGCTGCTGTAACTGCCGGATCGTCTTTTCCTGATCCTTTCCACTACTGTAAATCACAAAACGGTCTGCATTGATATGTCCTGCCAAATCATCTTTTTCCAGTATCCCCTGAATACACTTCCAGATTCCTTTGAGTGTTTCATCCCCTTTGATAATTCCACAGATCGAATTGATAATTTTAAAGGAGTGGATGTCCATGGACACCAGATATCCCGGTTGCCGGAAATCCCGGATTTTCTTCTTAAAACTTTCGTAATTATTTCCACCGGTTACACTGTCCACATATGCCATGCGCTCAAGTTCCCTCTGTTTTTCGGAACTGATATCGGAAAATCCTGCTACCATCCGGTGCAGCTGTCCTCCATCCGATGTATTTACAAATTTTGCACGGCAGTATTTTACTTTCCCATCCCGCACAATCCGGTAATCATACTGATATGCTTTTTTCAGGCTCAGCTGCTTACGGAGATTTTCAATGGAGGTCTCATACAGCATTGTCTCACGGTCTTCGGTAAGGACAACCTTCCCCACATATTCTGCCATGATAGCTTCATATCCCGGAATTGCCTTAAGCGTATCATTGAGCACAGAGCGCACTGCGGAGTTCACCTTATATGCATATACCTTATCATGATCCACATCTACATAATATACACTGTTAAAATTACTTCCCAATGCCTGAATAATCTCATTCTGGCGTGTGTCTGCCCTGATCTGTTCGATCAGGCCCAATACATATTCCGGCTGTTTCTGTGAATCGCCCTGAATCCCACCCATAGAGATCTGATATACCACGTCTTTTCCCGAAGACTGAATCTTTGCACTTACCGTCTTTGCGCCATAGTCAATATCCTGAAACAGTTTTAACAGTTTCTCTTTTTCCATAATTCTGTCCATGAGGATACTATGCTCCAGATCCGCAACATTCTCCACGATTCCCATGTGACGGGCTGCAAACTCTGATGGTCTGATCCTGTGTTCTTTGGGATAATAGTAAAAAAAATACTTTCCCCATTTTGCCAGAGTCTCCTGAATCTCTATTGATATATCCCTGCACTTCTTCTGATCGATTTTTTCTACCATAGGCCTGCCTTTCCCTGGTAAACTGTAAATATTGTCTGATTATTTCTGTACAAATATACTATAGCATAAACTATTTTCCTCGTAAAGGTAGTAAATTTTCACAAAAACACACGAAAAGCGCATGCAACAGAGATGTCACATGCGCTTTCCAACTACACAGCATTCGCTTATGTTCTATTTTATTTTACGGTTTCTACCTTAATCACATTCGTATTTCCTACTTTGCCATTGATCAGACCACCGGTCAGAACAACAGCATCTCCGGTCTGTAATGAAAGTACTTCTTTTGCCTTTTTCATTGCATGGTAGAACATAACTTCCATCGAACTGAATTCCTCGCAGAGAACCGGAGTAACCCCCCAGCTTAAGTTCAATTTCCGCCATACTTTCTCGGAAGTCGTCATTCCGATGATATCTACCGGACAACGGAAACGGCTGACCATACGTGCGGTCGTTCCGCTGAGTGTACTTGCGACAATACATTTTGCCTGGACATCAACTGCCATCGCACAGGTTGCATGCGAAATGGCATCCTGAATGCTTCTTGTCTCAAAATCAGAAGTGCGGAAACGCTTGGTATATTTGATCTGGGATTCCGTATACTCAGCAATCTCTGCCATGTTCCGCACGGCATCTACCGGATATTTACCGGCAGCTGATTCCCCGGACAGCATGATCGCGGATGATCCATCGTATACCGCATTTGCCACATCGGAAAGCTCTGCACGTGTCGGACGCGGATTGTGAATCATGGACTCGAGCATCTCGGTCGCGGTTATGACACGTTTTCCGAGCATACGGCACTTGCTGATCAGATACTTCTGAACCGCAGGCACTTCCATGCCCGGGATTTCGACTCCGAGATCTCCACGGGCAATCATGACACCATTGGCAATCTCACAGATTTCTTCAATGTGCTCCACACCCGAACGGTTCTCAATCTTTGCAATAATTCAATATCTTCGCCGCCGTTCTCGTCAAGGAATTTACGCATATCCTCGACATCTTTCTTTACGGAGACGAAAGATGCTGCAACGAAATCCACGTCGTTTTTGATACCAAACAGCAGGTCTTTCTTATCCTGCTCACTCAAAAATGCATGATCCATGACCTTGTTCGGAAAATTCATGCTCTTTTTATCCGACACCTCGCCTCCGACAAGAACCTTACAGATGGCATCCGGTGCTTTCAGCTTTTCTACTTCCAGAATAATCAGACCATTGTTGATCAGGACATGATCTCCCACCTTCAGATTGTTGATCAGATTCTTGTAGGTTACGGAAACTCTCTCCTGATTTCCCACAATATCATCCGTTGTCAGTGTAAATGTATCTCCATCTTTTAATGTGATCTTTCCGTTTTCGAAGGTTTTGATCCGGTACTCCGGTCCTTTGGTATCCAGCATGATCGCAATTGGAAGACCTAACGCCTTACGCACTTTTTTGATCGTATCAATCTTCTTCTGATGTTCCTCATGGCTTCCATGGGAAAAGTTTAATCTGGCTACATTCATGCCAGCTTTGCACATCTGTGTCAGTACAGATTCACTCTCACTTGCAGGTCCGATGGTACAAATAATTTTTGTTTTTCTCATAATGCTTGTTCTCCTGTCTCTATCCAAATTTTTGTATCCCCTGAGTTTCATCCTATCACGCACAGACGGGATTTGCGCGGATATACCGCCCGACGATCAGCCGACGCGCCGGTGGAACAAGAAATTTGGGCTTCGAGGTCAGGATTCTCTGTACCAGCAGCCACTGCTGTGTCATATGGCTCACCGGAAGGAAACGAAGCCCGATTCGCCTAACTTGCGGAACAACGGACGGTTTCCCTTCCCTGAGCACTGTCTGGGAAATGCAAAACTCTCCTGCATCATTCAGGTAATCCTCCGCCTGCCGGTTATGCATACTGCTGCTAAGCACATTGACCTTCTGCTGCATTCCACAGGCATCTGCTACATTCATCTCCACCGGCATGCGAAGCACAAACGCCGCAATGACCACAGCGGAACAGATCAGCACAATATGATGTTTCTTTTTGGTCCGTTTTCCGAAATGCTTATGCATTTGCAATCACATCTGCCAGAGCTTCCATCGCTGGTAGGTCGGACTCTTTCATGGCGGAACGGATCGTTACCATCGGCTCCACAATGATAATATTTTTCATGGTTTCCAGAATTCCCTTCATCGTTCTTCCGGCCGTCGGTCCCCAGGTACCGTTCTCAATAATACCTACGGTACGGTTCTGGAATGCCTTGGACTGTAAATGATGCAGGAAGTCCTGCATACATGGGAATACCCCGCCATCGTAACTTGCTGCTGCAAGAACCATACGGTCATAACGGAACGCATCTTCCACAACTTCTGCCATATCATCACGGGAAAGATCCATGACAGAAACTTTCTCTACTCCTTTGGCACGCAGCATCTCAGCAAATTTCTGTGCTGCTTTTGCAGTATTTCCATGGATCGATGCATATGCTACAAGAACACCCTTATCCTCCGGCTTATAGCTGCTCCAGGTATCATATAACCCAATGTAATAGCCAAGGTTTTCTTTTAATACCGGACCATGCAGCGGGCAGATCGTCCGGATATCCAGTCCTGCCGCTTTCTTTAACAGTGCCTGTACCGGTGCGCCGTATTTTCCTACAATATTAAAGTAATATCTTCTCGCTTCACAGGCCCATCCTTCCGGATCTTCATAATCCAGTGCGCCGAATTTTCCGAATCCGTCTGCCGAGAATAAAATCTTTTCACTGCTCTCGTATGTTACCATAACTTCCGGCCAGTGTACCATCGGTGCCATATAAAAATTCAGCGTATGGGTACCAAGGGACAAAGACTCTCCTTCTGCCACTGTAATTTTATGGTTCTCATCTACCGGAAGCTCGTCAAAAAACTGTGGAAGCATCTGAAATGTCTTGGCATTTCCCACCAGGGTCACTTCCGGGAAAATCTCTACCAAACGTCCGATACTTCCGGCATGATCCGGCTCCAGATGGGAAACTATCAGATAATCCACTTTCCGTCCGTCTAATGCGGCCAGCAGATTCTTCTCCCACTGCTCCATGCCCCTGGCATCTACCGTATCCATCAAAGCTACCTTTTCATCAAAAATCAGATAAGAATTATAAGATACGCCATGCGGAACCACATACTGGCTCTCGAACAGGTCAATCGTCTTATCATCTACTCCGATATACTTTACTGCTTCAGAAATTGTTACACTCATTTGTTTCTCCCTCTCTTTTTGTTTTTATTTATGTATTATGATGCATACATATCATTTTCCTCTTCACGCTCTAAATCCTCCGGACTCATATAGCGGCGGAACAGGCGCTCTAAAATAAAATCAAATACAATCGATGCAACTGCCGGAATTACCACAAGCAGTACCGGTATAATATAAATCGACAGAGCCGATGCAATCAAAATCACCAGCAGCAACAGTGACCATGGCAGATGTCTTACCATCAGCAGGAATGCATTTTTCAACGTCTGTTTTACGGTATTTTCAAATCTTGCAATATATGGAAATAAAAATGCGCTCCACATAATCGCAACAGCAATCATAACCAGAAAGAAATAGAAAAATGCGCCCTTCATACTGCCGGTTTTTAATACCTGATAGGTGATATAGGCATCACAGCCCAGAACAATCATAACGGCCAGCCATATAAGATATGGCAGTGTTGCAGCCTTAAAGTTGTCCCTGAACGCTCCGAAAAAGGTTCTTGTGGTATATCCGCGGTCACCGCGGATGGATTTATGTACCGTGTAATACAACGCGGTGGTCGATGCCCCGATCGTAAAAACCGGAATGCAGCAGATCACCCATAAAATGCTGACCCACACGCAGTCCACAAGTTTTCCCAGCATCTGAAATACAATATTATCCCAATTAAATTTCACGCTTATTCCTCCAGTCGCCCAATAATTTCTTCTGCGATTTCTTCTTTTGTTTTTCCATCCGTAGCTACGAGAATGTCTGCAGCCGCCTCATACTTTGGCCGGCGTACTTCCATCAGTTCAGAAATGTATGCAACATTCATATGACCGTTTAAAAGTGGACGGTCCGTACTGTTTTTTACACGTTCGTATATGGTCTGCGGTGTTGCCGTAAGAAATACAACGCTTCCCCCATCCCGCATGCAGTCTACATTTTCCTGTCGCATTGCCACACCGCCTCCACAGGATACGATTGTCGGCTCCTGCTGATTTAGTGACTGGATCAGTTTTGTCTCAAGCTCCCGGAAATAAAGTTCTCCGTATGTTTCAAAAATTTTGCTGATCGGCATTCCCTGTTCTTTTACGATACGCTCGTCCATCTCCACAACCGGATAACCCAGCTTTTGCTTTATCGCACGTGCAATCGTGCTTTTACCGGCTCCCATAAAACCGATCAGGAAAATATTTTTCTTTCCTTTATTCATGAAAAAATTTCTCCTTTACTTCTTCTACCGGCATATCCATACCTGTATATAACCGGAATGCGGCCACTCCCTGCCACAGAAGCATTCCCTTGCCTCCAATGCAGGTACATCCTGCTTCTTTTGCTTCCCGCAACAGTTTTGTCTCTGCCGGATTATAAACCGCATCACATACAACCAATCCCGGGCGAAATGCAGATAAATCTTTTACCACACTCTGGTCATCCATCGGTTTCATACCAACGATCGTCGCATTTGCAAAAATGTCACTGGATGTGATCTCCTCTGTCATCTTTGCCGTATCCGCAATGTCATATACATTGACAACAATTCCGGCACTGCTTTTCGGATCTTTTCTGCGGTCTGAAGAGTACGCTCAAAAAATGCATCCTTAATATTGAAAATCGTGATCTCTCTGGCTCCATCTAATGCACATTGTACCTGAATGGCTGTC